>Ga0179593_1433704_pt1 | contig 18292 bp, 27 predicted proteins | sample CZODoug2_1_08_16_FD_185931 | JGI IMG/M metagenome (GOLD analysis project Ga0179593, IMG submission 185931) | Vadose zone soil fungal communities from Angelo Coast Range Reserve, California, USA - CZODoug2_1_08_16fungal (PacBio error correction) | ecosystem: Environmental > Terrestrial > Soil >... | reverse complement strand
TTCTGTCCGGTCTTCTCATTCGCCTTTTTTGAATTTTTGGTAATTTTTTTCCTCCCCTTTCCCAACTTCTGCGCCCTCACCGACACATGACAATCTGTTTTTTTCACCGGTCTACCTCCCCATCCAGTGCCTCAAATGCATTCCCCTTCCCTGTCTTCACTTCTTTCCTGACTTTTTCCAATTCGCTTTGTTCGGTTTTGCCTTCCCCCCATCCCCATTCCCCTCTATCCCTGTCTTCCCCCCCCCCTCTTCCTGGCCCTCGTCCTCTTTACTTTTTTCATTCCAGAATCCTTTTCAGCTTTTGCCCCTGCACTCGTCCCCTATACCCACGATTTTTGCAGAACTTGCCTCCGCCTACCTAAGTCTTTTTCTTGCTCCAAGAGAGTTCTGTCCCGTTCTTGGGAGGGATTTTAGCGGACCGCAATTTTGCATCGGAAGCCAAAATCCCCCCCCCCATCACCTCCAAGGTCGACGCAGCATACTGTTTTTTCCTGGCCGTTCTCTGATTAATGCCCCTTTCCAGCTGGAGTTCGCCCCTTTTTCATGCCCCCCCCGCCGTGGAATCCTTAGCTCCCCTTTCCCCTTCTGAGCGGTTTAGCAGTTGCCCCTTTCAGAACCGTCTTGCGACTTCCCGATCGTAGTCCTTTAGGAGTGTGGCCGCATTTGACCACGCTCTCACCAAAGGTCCCAAACCTTTTCAATACGCCTCCGTCGAAGTCCAGTTTCCCTGTGTCCCCTTCCCAATGATCTGCCGGAGAACCATATACTTATGCACGTTGCGGGAACGAAAGAAGGGCAACTCCCACACAAAAGAAAGTGCTCACTACACTGATACATTTGCACGTCTTTTCTTTCTTTTTTTTTTTTTCTCGATTTCACCCCCCTTCAACATTGAAGAACCAGTGTGTTAGGACGAGTCCGACTTTACCTTATTCCACACCCTTGAAGGTTCCGCTACCTTCCACCCCCTCTTTCTTCACTCTGTCTGGCCACGTGTAGGCAGGGTTAGATCTCCCCGTTTTGTGATCGATGCTCTGGCCGTTGCTAGTTCAACCGGGTGGAGGTTCCGCGCCTCCGTCCCCTTTTTTTTTCCCCTTGATACGGATCCTTTTCCTTCCTCCCTCCGTGTTTGTTGACTATCTCCGTCTCCTCGCAAACCCCCCCCGTGTACGACGGCACTACCCCCGCCGATTTCTTTTCCTCTGCGCCCTTCCGCGTTCAGCTCTGAAAGTCGTTTTTATCGGCCAATGCTCTGGCTTTCTTTTTCCCCCCGAGCTGCCTTTTTCGCGGTCGCCTTTACCTTAACATTTCCTTCGCCCCTTATTAATCCTGACCCCCCTTTTTTTCTGGACCATTGTGACTGGTTGACTTTTCGCCGCAATTTGGTTTTTTTTCCTTGGAGTTTTTTCTTCCCGGTCGTGTTACTCCCCCTTTCTATAAGGATCTTTTCTCATGAGTCATCTTAACCTGTTTCTTTTTACTTGTTCGTAAGGTTGGCGGTGCCCCTGTTTGTCCTTCTTTCTGGCTCCCTACTCCTTTTCCCCCTCTTTTCCTTCATTCTGGTTCCCCGCGTCCCCCTCAGAGTTTTTGAGTCTTTTTTTCACTTTTCCCGATCCCACAAGTCCTTGGTGTCCCTCCCCGCGTCTTCTTTTTTTTTTCATAAACAGTGGCATGACACTCCGCCTCCGTATCACTTATTGCCCTTTTTTGAAACCCCCCTTTTTGTCGTTTTCCTGTCGAACCTTTGCTCGCTGGTGTTCGGTGCTTCGTGATGCCCTCCTTTGTGAGCAGCCCAGACCCCCCCAGACTTTGGACCCATAGCTATTGAGTCAATCCTTCGTTTTCCTTCTGCGTCATTTTTTGCCCCCACGTTTTCTTCCCCCCTTGCAGTTTGCCAACTCTTGGCATTTCGTGTTTTTGATGAAAACGTACAATTTGATGTCCCCTTTCTCCTTTTGATATCGCTCCTTCCCTTTCTTACGGACCCCGTTTTGAAACCCTTAGCTTCCAAGCTGATTAAGTCCTGTTTGGTTTCCCTAGTTACTTGCTTGGATATTTCGACTGCCTGGTGTTTTTTTCTCGTTCCCCCCTCCCCGGAAAATGATTGTCGTTGTGTAGTCTTTTGGGACCCTTTGCTCTCCTTCACCTCCCGCTTACTGAACCGTTCACAAATGTACATCCTCCCTTTCGGCTTCATTGCCCCCCCCATTAACCGAATGCCCATTTTCGCAAAACTCTTCACTCTCTATCTGATTTCTGCCTTTTTTTACTAATTTCCCCTCGCGCGCGGCTTTTCCCCTTTTCGGCCATCAATTAAACCCTTGACATCTTTGTTTTTCCTTTCCTCTTTTTCGCCGTGCTTTGCCCTCCGTCTGAATTCCTTTTTTTGAGGTTAGGTCCCCCCCCCTTTTTTCCATACAACATCTACTTTCCTTCTACCAGATTTTCGAAACAGTTCCGTGTTTCTCTATTGAGACTCGCCTTTTCCGCCCAAGCCACCTTTCTCTTTTCTCCCCCCACGGATTGAAGTATTTTTTCCGACTCAACCCTTTTTTTTTCCCACCGAACTTGGGCGAGAAACGTTCCTCCAAGTGCGTCCCCGTTCCGATCTTTGAACCTGTTCTTTTCTTTTTTTCGCCACATTTCCTATATTCTTCTGACCGCACGGTTTGTCTTCCCCTATCCATGCCGGTGTTCTAAGTATCTGCTTTTTCTCGTCTGAGCTTTTCTTTTTTTTTTTTCGACCCTTCTCTTATTATGGAATTGCTAGAGTTCACCCTCCCTGTTGTTGTTCTCGTCCCTTCGGTTCACAAACTTCTTCGTATCACCTGTTCTAGGTCCCTTTTTCCATTTGAGGTGCCCAGGATCTGAGGGGTTAGGAGCCAACTATCTCTAGAAAACTTTTGGTCCCCCCCCCTTTCCGCGGTGGTTTTTTTGCCCATCTTGCTTCCCACCGATCTCCTCTCCTCAAGAACTTCCCTCTGACTTGAGTGACCAGAGAACCCCTCGGTGTCTGATTTTCCCCCATTTACGATCTTCAGGAGTTTTCATTTCCTTTGTTCCCCTCGGTTACTTACCTCTTCTTCTGTTCCTCAAAGCAGTCCCCTTTCCCCCCCCGAGTTGCCTTATCCGCTCACCCGAAGAGCGGGAGCGCTGAGCCAAGTTCTTTTTAAATCCCTTTTTCCCCCGGGCTGTAGCACCCCCCATCCGCAAATTTCTCCCACCATTGCGCCTCCCCCATTTTGCCAAAGGTGCTTGGCCCATATACGCTACTGGGCGCTTATTCCCCCTCAGATTCACTTCTTTCCTGACTGATCCCCTCCACCTTTCTGCTCCCCCTCTTGTTGTCCTCTTTACCCTTTTTGTCTCGTTTATCTTTTCTCCACTTTGCATCGGCACTTTTGGCCTCCACTCATAGGAGGGGACGACCCCCCCCCCCTTGTTTTCCGTTTGACAGTTCTCACTAATCTCCCGACCCCTCAGTAGGCCCCGTGGTTTCATTGGTTTTTTTATTACCCCTCTCGATTCGTCCCCAGGTTTTCTTCTCTGGTGGTCCAATCTATGCTCACTAACCCCCCTCTTTTCCCTTCGGTGCATCCTCGCATTGGCCTTTCTTGGATGGGTATTGAAGTCCCGTCCCCTGAACTACAGCTTCTCTTTCGGCGGCCTCGAAACCTCTTGTTTTCTGGTTTGGTTGTTTTCCGCTCAGCCGTCCACTCTCCCCTTAATTTGTGCTACATTGTTAGCTTTTTTTTTTTTTATCCCCGCTAAAATTTGATTCTCGGTACACCTCCTGCAGTTTTCCCTCCCCTTCCTCTCAGCCGGCCATCTGCTGTTGTCGCGGGTCGCCCATTCCTTTTGGACTTTTGGTCTTTCAGGTAGCCCGTTTGGTCCTGCTGTGGCCTCGTGCCCTTCCTTTCCTTCTACCGCCGATCAGGCTTTTACCGGAGCACTTTCCCTGCGCTCTGCAACGCTCTCTTCTCATCCCTCCCCCTCTTTTTTTTTTTGTTGAGTTGCAGGAGAAGCGGCTCTGGCTCTTTCTGCGACGGCTTTTTTCTTTTCCGTAGTAGATTGACTTGACCCGCGACCCGCTTTCAGCAGCATTCCCCCCTTCCCTTTCCTTCAGGCAATTCCCAAATAAAGGCTTTTACTGTGGTCTCGTCATTAACAGGCATTTGGCCCCTTTCTTTCTCGGCGGCAACCGGTTCTCCGATTTTACCTGTCCCGAGAACAAGTTTCGACTCGACCCCCCCGCGTTCCTTGTCGCACATGTCCCCTCAAATTCGGTTTTTTTTAACTGCGTATCTTTCCTCCACCCTGGCCCGCCCGCCAGCTTTTGAAAGAAGAGCTTTAAGCATCAGTGTTGCGTCGTATCGTCCGCAAGCGCCATCCCAGTCGGCCCTGTTTTCTCCGCATTCCCTCCTCGGGTGTCTTCGTGTTTGACAACCCTGACCCCTTTCCCCGTTAACGCTTTTAGTCTCTTATTATGGGTGAAACTCCTGCCCGTGTTTCTTTTTTTTTGTTCGTGATCGTGATATAAGTGTTTTACCCGGAAACCCCATGCCCTTCTTTTCGTGCCCCCTTTTGCGTCCCCCTCGTTTTCTCGTGGGGCCCCCATGTTTTTTCTAGTTAGACCCATTCTTCCCCCCCCCCCCGCCCCCCGAAAAGCTACCTCACATATTTCGTTCCCCCCTTGAGAGTCTCCGTTCCCTGCTTTTCTCTTTTTAGTTCCCGCTCCTTTCTCTTCATATTGCCCGCCACCCCCCCTCTTTGCCATTTCTTACTCCCTGGGTTTATCCATTTGCGGTTTCCACGCCAAGTTTCTACCCATGGTTTTTTCGGCCCTTCTCTGCGCTGCCCCGCGCCCCCCTGTCTCCTTTTTTGCTGTAAATTCACGCTGACTTTTCCTGCTTTGCGATTCCTCATAGATTAGCGTCCCCAAACTCCTTGCCCCCATTCCCCTTTTACACTCCCACGCCGTACTGTCACAACTCCCCCGTTTTGGGCTTTTCCTCCTCAGGGTCTTTCTTTTTTTGATTTGACGTGTACTCCTTGTTCTAAAAGGCACCCATCCCTGCGGCTGTTTCTTTTACTTTTTCCATCTTTCGTCGTCGAACGCATTACTCCTGGCCTCCTTTTCCCCCAATATTGTCCCTAGTCCCCCCCTTTTAATACGAAGGCAGTTTTTGGCCTCATGGCCTACCCTCCTCCCGCCAACACAGTTCCGGCCCCCTCTCACCCCATCATCGCTTATTTGGCGCAACAAACCTAACCCCCCGCCCCCTGACGCTTACTTATAATCAACGTTCAATGTTTTATCAGGTACGCCCCCCCGTCTTCCCCGAACGCTTGTCTAGTATGGCTTGTCTCCCCCCTCCTCACGTTCATCGATTTTCCCCTCCCTTTCCTGTTTTTTGCCCCCTCCAGTTCCTTTGAGCATCCCTCTTTCTTCTTTCCGCCATCTTCCTTCCGGTGTTGCCTCCCTCCGCTCCTTTTTGATTGCGTCCGGTTTTTTTGCCGGTCAAAGTCATCCCCCTCCTTCCCTTGCTTTTTTTTGGCGCCCCCCCGTTGATCGATTTTTTTTCCCCTTTTCTCCCGTGCCAGACCTTTTCAATCCTTCCCGGACATCTGTTCAACTCCCCGCTCAATAGGCAATTGCAAGCCCCTCTTTCCTCTTTTCACCGAATGAATGCCTTCTTTTGTTCCCCGAGCTCAGCTGGATGGATTTGTCTTACTCTACTCCTCTCTTGTTTTTCAGACGTTCTCATAAATGTCTTTCTTCAGGTTTTCCCTCCCTTTACGGTCTCATTTCAGCTTGGTTTCACTTTCTCTGTGGTATTCCTCCCCCCCCATCTTGTCCACCAAGCCGACCCTCTCTACCTTTCTCTTTGAGTTTTCTTCCCTTGAAATTTTACCAATCCCACCATAGGCCTCCGCCCTTTCTCCCTTTCTGCATGATGCCCGTTTTGTCCCTTTGACCCTCTCGGTTGTACCACTCTTCTGCCTTTTCGTTTTGCCTTAACCCCCCTTCCCCCTTCTAGTCGAGCCCGATGCTTTAAATAGATATTATTTACATGTTTTTCCCATTAAGCAATTCCAAGACTTTTTGCCCTTAAACTTTATGTCTACCACCTCGTTTGCAAGAATGACTCGCTTCATCTTCCATAGCTATGTTCTTTTTTTTGATTTCTTTGCTCACCCAGTCTTTGCCTAAGAAACCCACTCACAATCGATTTTCTTCGACGCCTTCAGGTCTTCTAGGCCCTTGAGCTCGGCGTTAATTGCCACTTTTTTATGATCCGAGAATCCTCCGCTGGCCTTCCCCACCGACGTCTTGTTGAGCGGGGGCCTTTTGCCCATCTCCTTTTTCTTTGGCTTTGCATCCGTACTCTTCAATTCGTAGGGAGAACATTACAATTCGTCCCCCCCCCCCCTGGTTCACACTCCACGGACGAGCCAGTAGCACCTCCCGCCGTCCATGATTGCTCGCACTTTTTTTCTTCTACCGTCTTCCCCCGCCAGCATGGTCAACCCCCCTCTGCTCGACCCTCCCTTCTCTTTCTTCACGCACATTGCACACCCAGTAAGAACCCAAGTTGGTTCCGTTTCTGTCATTGTCCTTCCGAGCCTCTCCCCCTGCGTCGCCGTCTGAACGCTCTCCTCCTTCCTTTCCCGTCTTTCCGAGAGTCATTTTGCTCCCTCTCTTGCGCTGAATGATGGCTGAAGGCCATAGTGGCTTTGTTTTTTTTTTGTCTAGAAGTTTTTGGATTATCCTTCTTTCTTTTTCTCCTCCTCCTTTTTTTTTTTTTCTCTGTCTCGCTCGTCTCTTCCCCCCAAAGTCTTCCCTACCTCGGCCCCCTTTCCCCCCCCCTCCCCTCTTGCTTCATTTCGTTTCTTCTCCTCCCTTCCTCCTTCCTGCTATCGCCCCCTCCCCCCCCGTGCCCGGGCCTGTGCTTTTTTGTGCAGAGCTCCGTCTGTCTTTTTTTTTCTCGGTTTCCCCCTTCAATCTTCGTCTCGTACCGCCTGACCCACTTTTTTTTTCCCCATTTTCCCTGTCGTTGCAGTTGCTCAAAGGTTTGGTGTCGTTTTGCTTTGTTTGGTCTTTCCCTTGGTTTTTTGTTCAAGACGTTCCCCCCCCCCCGACCTTTAATTTGGCTCATTTTCCATGTACGGCACGGTCTAAAGGCGGAGCTGCCGTCGTTTGCTTTTTTGTCACCCTTTTTGTTGTCCTCGTGGTCTTTCTCCTTCTCCCCCTTTCCCCATAATACCTTTTTCCCCCCTTCCAGCTGATTCGATTTGCCCATGCTTACCCGCCCAATGACTTTGGTGAATTCTTGAATAGTCCTTCTCTTGTTTTCATTAAAAACTTTTCTTTCCCTCCTTGCCGTCATTCATCCTCCTTCCCCTTTCCAAAACCTTCCCGTACTAAATTGGTTCTTTGTGTTTTTGCGTCTCTGTCCCCCCCCCTTGGGCTGGTTTGACGACCTTCCCCTCCTTTTCCCATAGCTATTGCTATCAAGGACACGCTTCTGCTTCCTTTTTTCTTTCCCCAACTCTCTTGTATTTAGGGACATAATTTTGTCATTTTTGCCCCCCTTCCTTGATTATTTTGGGTGAGGTTGACCCACCTTCTTTCTCGCATCCTTCCTTTTTTCTTGATCGACGACAAGTGTTTAAACAAAATGGATTTTCCATGGACCCCAGCAAAAAAGGAGATGTTACACCCCCTCTCCTTCTGGACCCTGGCTGCGTCCCTAGCTCTTTCGGTTGAGATGGCCCTTTCCCTTCCTGTGCTTGTCCACTTCGATTCAGGTTACACCACCCTCTTCTTTAAGGTTCCTTTCGGAGGAGTTTCTTTCTTTCTTTCCATAAGTTTGGTTCATTCTTCTTACCTGCCTCTTCCTCACCCCAGTTCACAATGAATAACTTGCCTAACCGTCTCTTTAGATCCCCTGCCGAACGAGATCCCTTCTCCGCTTACCCCCCTTCGTATTTTTCGGTCAGTTCCCCCTCCTTCTTTCTAGCGTTCCAGTCTTTTCAATTTTCGGTCCCGTTCTATCGTGTCTTGCCAATGGGCTTCTTTTCTCCTGTTTTTGAAACTCTTCTGTATTTATTTTATGCTTTCGGTCCATGCCCCCACCACGACCACCTTCGCTTGTCTACAGCTTCTTTTTTACCTACCACCACTTTTCCCTTTTTCCAGCCTGGTCCTCCTTCCCTGCAGGCGCCGCCTCCACTCCCCCCACCCCCTTAGAGTATTTTCACACGGACTGAAGTTGCGCCTCCCTCTATGCTACCCACACGAACATGTTCTCTTCACCGTTTTCCCTCAATTTTTCCCCACTTCTTGAAATGGCGTGTCTTTTTTCTCCCCGATTGACATCAGACGCTTTTCCCATGCACGGTTTTCTTACTTTCTACCTTATCCCTGATTCTACAGTAGCTCGTTTTTTTAGCCCGTAGCGGTTTATTGTTGAGACATACCGCTTTCTCGTTAAGTTAGATTCCTTTCCCCTCCCCTGTTTTTCCTCTTTCCTTTCATGGTCTTCATTTACCATGCTTCGTATTTTTCTTCGGGCCCCTATTTTGGTAATTGTGACCACCGTCTTTTTGCTTTGGTTTTCTCCTCTTCTTCACCGGTCACCCCATGCTGGGTTTTTTAGCTGGCTCCCCCCCTCGTCCACCGTTTCAAAGATCACCAAGAAATTCACTGGCTTCCAATGCGTTCCTTGTCCCCCCCTTTTTGCGTTTGGTACCAGTCAGGTTTTTGTTTTCCATGCTTTCCTTCCTTTGGCCGCTACTCTATTCGTGAATTCCCTCATTCCACTTCATTTGCATGTCCTGCATCCCCGCGTCCGGCTCGTGTCGCTCAGAGTAAGAGCCTCCAGGTCATAAAGCTCCCCGGTCCTACCTTTCCCTTTGGTCTCTTCAGACCGCCGCTCAATGTATAACCCATTGAGCCTCCCCTTTCCACCCCTCCTTGCTTTTTCCTTCCCCCCTTTACTGGCGGCTTAAAAAGAAGAGTCCACTCCCTGCCCTCTATCCCCCGTCCTTACTCCTTGGCTTTCCTTTCACAGGGCGTCTTTCTTTTTCACCATCTTCCACGATCCTCATCAGGCTCTGGCGCCCCAGACTCGTAGTGTTTGGAGAAGAATTTCTTTTTTCAGGTGGCCAGGCCATAATTCATCACTCTCTCCCCCCAGATGTAAACTTGTCCTTTTTCTCTGTGTCCCCATCCTCCAGATTTCTTCCCCTTTTTCGTTATATGTGTGGAATTCGAAGACCAGTACACACTCCGATTTGGTACCAGGATGCAGCCGTTCTTCCACCCTCCTTTATGGCGCTGGACGTCAAGGAAAAGAAATAACATCTGTCCTTCTGCTTGTTCGCCCCATTCTGCGTCGGTGCTGGAAAATGGGTTTTCTTCCCGGGAGTTAAGTCCCCGCTCACCCCGTCCTTTTCGTTTTCAGTTTTGTTCGAGCTTTTTTCTTCTCCCCCTTTTTCTGTGGACATTTCTCTTTTTTTCTGTTTCCCGCAGCTTCCCTTCCCAGCCGTCCCATTTGAGTTCTTGTTCTCTTCCCCGTCCACATCGATATTTTTCCTTTCTATTCCTTCTTCTTCCATGGTGGGTTTTCCCCCCCTCCCGCTTTTAAGTTAACTACGCACACGATCCTACTTCTCCCCTTCCCCTGCTCATTGTTCTTCTTGTAACTTCTCTCCGATGTTAATTCTCCTCCGTTGTTTCCTTTCTTTTTCCTCAAGCGGGCTCTGGAGCCCTTGTTTAATTAATGGAGTTCCTCTCCTTTGCGTCCGCGTATCCTTTTTCATTTCTGTGGAAGCGACGATGCCCCTCCTCTTCCCACCCCCTTTTTTTCTTCCCGATTCCCTCGCAGCCATGTTCCCAAATAGCGCTGTGCACGTGTTTATCGCCATGAACCGGGCTGAGAGTCCTGCTTCCCTTTCTGGAACCTCCCTGTCAGCTTTCAACTGTCCCCCTAGCTGTCATTTTATCGAGAACCACGCGTGCTGAACAATGGCTCGCCCCAGTACCAGTGTTTTTTCGTGGGAATGAGGTATTATTAATCCCCCTTTACCCCTACCATCCTACAGGTGAGTCTCAGATCAGAGCATTCCGTTGTGGTTTCGTGTACCTGGGGCCTGCCCCTGAGACCTAAAGGACTTCCCCCCCTGCCTCGTATTCACGTCCCTTTTCCTCCCGGGATTTGTTACGGAGCGCTTCCCTCTCATAATCGACCTTTCCCCCCTCTATCCGCTCTCTTATTTTACCTTTTTTTACCACCATGCCCCCGGTTCTTGTTCGGGGCGGGATCGGTTTAGTAAGTGCGACCTTTCCTTTCCAACCTTGCTTTTTTCTACGCCGCTTCCCTTCCTTCCCTGCCCTTCTGTCCTAGTGGTCAACTTTTTCCGTTTCAGAGGAATAAGCTCAACTCTAACTCCAAACCAGATCGTATCAGTTATGTGCGATGAGATCTGTTCCACTCCTGTGCTATTCGTTTCCTCTCTCTAGTTCTTTAGATGGCCACGCATCCCCTCTTTGCAAGGGAGAGCGCCCCACGGTTTTTATCCCCCCCCTTGTTTATTCTTCTACCCTCCCGTTGAACCAGGTTTCTTCTTTATTTTTTCTTCTTTCCGCTGCCCCCCGCGCCTCTGCCGGTGAGTGCCTTCATTCCGCTGATGGACTTTTTTCGAATTCACGCCTCTTCTTTTCGTAAACGAGACAAAGTCCTCACGCCCAAGCCCTTTAATGGTCAACTCACCGGTGTTGGCCTCTTCTCCTCCTCCGTTCATTTGATATCTTTGCCGTTTTCTCCTGTTTGTCCGCACGCTTCCCCACAGGCTGCATGGTTTGTTCATTTCCTAGCCTATGTTATTGCCCCCTCCGAACCCGAGTCATTCCTAAGGGGTCCTCCAAAATTTTTTTTCCTCCCCTGGTGGCCCCTGACGCATTTTGCTTCATGCTGCTTTTGCTTACTATTATCGAACTCCCCCAGTCCGGTTTAACTCCCCCTCCCCTACATTCCCCTCGATCCGCTTTGCGCACCCAAACTACCCATAGAGCCGTAAATGGACCTCATGTATTCATCACCGTTTTGCTCCATGTTCTCCCGTGTAAGGGACCCCCCTTTCCCTTTTTTCCATCAAGTTTCTCATGTTATTTTCGAAACTCCCCCGCCCTTCAATCGACTTGGTCTAATTCCCGTTCCTACTCCAAGTTTTTTTGCCGATAGTGTATTGTCATTTTTTTCGCAATCCCCTTTTTTTCGACCCCCCCCGCTCGGTTGGCTTGCTTTCCTGGTGGTCGAGGGCCACTTTTCCACAATAGCTCCCCTTTTCCCTTGGTTAGTGTTCGCCACGCTTGTTTTTTTTTCTCTTGCCTCTTGTTGTCGTTTGTCTGCTTTCCTATCCTCCTCTCCCACCACCAGGACCCCTCTTCAACAGGCTTAACGTACCAAATTGCCTTCCACCATGGGAGCCGTTGCCCCTCCTGACTTTCCTTACTTGACCCGTTGCTCATCTGGAGGATCCCCCTCTTCCCTGCACCGCGAATCGATCTGTCGCCTTTGCTCCCCTCACCTGTCTAGTTCTTTAAGGTTGCTGTCTGTCAAGTCCTCTTTGGCCGGTCTTAATTTCTTCAGCTTTTTTTCAACTTTTCGTAGCTTTTTGGTTTTGCATCGATCCCCCAACCTATTTGAAACACCCCTCCTTCCCACATTTTTCTAGTAACACTTCTTTTAGTTGGTAACCCGGTCCTTGACAATTTTACTTATACACATTTCCTTCTCACCGTTTGTTTTATGCACTTCCACTTCCCGTTTCCCTGAACGCCGTGGTCTTGTTACCATCTCTATTTTTTTGTTTTGTCCTCCAATTCCCCTTTCCCCTTGTCGGCAATCTTCGGGACATCGCTTCTATTACTGTTTTCATCACCCCTACGAACATCCCCAGATTCCCTCCTTCCCACTTTCTGTACCCTCCCCACGCGTTTTCCCTCAAACGGACGTCAAGCATAATCGTCTTTCGCTTCATCGCTTTTGTCACCTTGCGTCTTGTATGGTGGTCCACCCTTATTCTGAATCGACGCACCCCCCCCCCCCCCAATACGAACCAGATTCCCCGCCCTCCTCTTTTTCCCAGGTTCCGCTAGTTAATCACAACTTTCCCGACGGAGTTCATGCCCACTTTCTCCCCCGCCCGCGACTCTCCCCTATCTATTCCCTAAGTACTTGGTGATCCGGTTGTCCTTCCTTTGCAATCTCATCCTTGGCCGACGGTTTAGAATTATTACGTTCAGGTATTCGGTGAGTCATTCCGCTCCACCACCCCTTCTAAAATCAACTTTTTTGGCCGCTTCCATGACCTTGCCGTCCATGTTCGCCGGATGCCTGCTGTAGACCGACCTTGCCCTACCACTGTTTGACCCGCCAACTCCCGTCCCCCTCACACGACCATCGGCCCCTGATCTCACGCACATGCCAACCTTTTTCCGCCACGTGTGTCCCAGGCTTACGGCTCTTCACTTGAATTCCTCCTAATTACCCTCTTCCCTTTTCCCTCTGTCATCAGGCCGTGCGGCCATTGGCCCTCGCTCTCCTTTCTTTGCTGCGCGGTAGATTCCCCGTCTTTCCTCCCCTTTCCCCATTTTCTTTCGCGTCGATGGAGTTTTGCACCCTTTTTTGTAGCGCCGGCTCTCCTTCATCCTCCTCGTTTTTTGTTTTATTTGAGACCCCCCCTCTTCCACTCCCGCCTCTTCCCCCCCACCCACCGCCGAGGGCGCACTCCTCTGATATCCTTCCCATCGATCACCGTTCGGCCTTTTCCACTTCATTTCTATTCCTTCAGCGCAGAGTTTTCGGTTTCGCTCCCAGTGCGTAGCCGTTTCCTCCCCCTGCCCCCCGTCTTGTCGGATTGTGCATGTGCTTGACCTATTTCGCCGCACCTTTTTTTGCTTTCTTCCGGGCTGTGTTCCTGCGGTGTTCCCCTTTCCCCGATACCAGACATATTTCGCCCCTTTTGTTTTAATGTGCTTCAATTTCTGGTTTCCCTGCGCGGCCGGAGTTGCGTTGCACCTTTTTTCTTTTTGTGAATGGGCTTACCCCTTACTCTTGACCTATCCTACTTTTTTCTGGGCCTCTTCCCTCGTTATGAGACTTTTGAAAACTGTGCCAAGTCCCCCGACTTCTGTGGAATACTTTTGTTCGAGCTTTGGCTTTTTTAATTCCCCGTTTAATGAATATTTACTTTCTCTTCATTTCTATCCGGCCCTTGAACCCATTCAGGCGCGGAGCCAACTATCGGTTTGGCTTGGGCCTTCCCTCTCCCTACTTGGTTCAGTTACCCGACCAACCCAAATTCTTTTCTCATCGCTATTTTTGATGCATAAGTTCACGTCCTTCGCGGCCGTTCTTTCCCCAACTCTGTGGGTATCTGGGCACATAATTTTCCTTCTTGCCAAATCTTTTCTTTTGTTGGTGATGTTCCCACCAGTTAAGAGCCGCGATCTCTCCCTTCATCGTGCTCGACGATCTAAGGTTAAATTCTTTTTTTTTCTGCCACCGAACTCCCCCCCCTGCGTATGGACCGCTGCTCATTTTCGGGACTCCCCCGTCATAGACTTTTGACGTTTCTGCGATGCATTTAGCTAATTTCTTTTCCCCAAGTCATTCCGGTTCCCAACTTTTCCACTTCTTTTTTTTTTTTGTAGATTGTGTTTTTGTTGCAAGACCGTTTTGGACGCCCAGTTACTCACCCTTTTTCAACCACAATTCGAAATAAATGAAGGACCCTTACGCGGCTTTTTAAGTATCCCCCTTCACGAACTAGCATCACGCCCCTTTTTGGTTCCACCCCTCTTATCTCTGTCTTGAAGTGCGTCTATCCTACAGATGATCCTCTGTCAAGGACGGCCTTCCAATTTCCACACGTGCGAATCTTGGTTTTTTTGCCCTTCCTTCCCCTGAGTTTTTGCCCACGCGGTCCTGCATTATTTGTAGTTTTCCCTTTCTCGACAACACGGACAACTCTCCTTCTCCACCCTGCTTTTCGCCCCCTCCCTTTCCTCCTGGTTATATTTTTCAAGACAAACCAGGTGCCGCCTTCAAGCCCACCTTCTCCTTTTTTATCCCACACGGAGTTTAAATTCTTTCGCACCTTTCCACCTGATCTGCTCACCGAAAGTCGGGATCTGTCTGTTACAAGGCTTCCTCCCCCTCTTTTTACTAGGCGGATTTTGCCTTCCCAGACTATACCGACTCTTTAAAGCACGCGTTTGGTCTCCCTTCTCCCATTCTAATTTGATTCTTCTGCTCCTTTCTCTAGTCAAGCTGGTTCGCCGCAGAGTGCTTTGTTGTTCCTTCCGCTTTTGCGATTTGAATGTTCTCGTGTGAACGCTTTTTTTTTCCGTCTCAAAGGCGGACCGTCCTCCCCCTCTAGTTTAACGGGTTTTTAGGTCCCCAACTTATGGTTCTTTGGCCCCGTTTGCCTGCGGGTGTCCGGCTGCCCCATCCCCACCGATATTTATCGACAATTCCCCCAAACCCCCTTGCGCGGAGGTGTGTGCAGCTTGGTCCCCTCACCGATTTTTTTCCCCTTTCCACCCTATCATCCAAGGACAATTCTGCTTCCTGCTTTTCAGCTCCCCATCCCCCTGCTGGCTTTCTTTGACAACTTTCCGGTTTTTCGTTTGTCCCTCGGTGTCTTTTCTTCCCTCTTTTGTTATTACAAGCAGTCAATCTCGGCTTATTCAGCATCACCTCTGTCGAGGATCCTGCTCTCCTTTTCCGGCTCCTGCCCCTGTTCCCTTTGGTTGTGCCCACAAAAGCCCAGTTACACAACAATTTCGCTCTCCCTTGCAAAGTTGGTCGGGTCCCCCCAATCTACTTCTTTTTTTTCTGCTTACCGACGCTTAACTTCTGCGATCTTTCCCTCGGAAGGCTCGCGTTGTTTCTTCTGTACGTCTCGTTCTCTTACCCCTTGCACGAGTTCCATCCTCACGCGATTTCGCCCTTCTGCTTGGACGACATGTTCTTGGTGCCGGTGATTCACCGCCATCCCCGAGAGAAACCGTTTTTTCCATTGGTTGGTGATTACCCTCCCTCTCTGCTGCTAGTTCATGTCGATCGGGTGGTCAGCGCGCCGTCCCCAAATCCCCGAGTGGGACGGTTGAATCCGCTCAGGTCAGCCTTTTTGCTTTGCACGGACCAACGACCTCCCAGATGGTGCTGTATAGAGGCCCGTCTCACTTCTTATTTTTGTTCCCAGTTGTGTTGCCCCAGACGCCGTTCACGTTTCTTTCACCCCTTCTTGAGAGCATGTGGTCTCGCCTCTTTTTTCTCGATTTCCCCCCTCTTCTCGGTCTTTCCTTTCCTTTTTCCTCGCTTTTTCGACTTCACGGCATAATGAGGTTACTTTTCTCCCGTCCTCGTTTGGACTCTGCTATGGCTAGTTCTTTTCTGCTTGCTGGCCTTTATATTCCTTTACATCTACCCCGATAAAGGCCGTAGCCCCCTTCCTTTGAGCCGCTCTGACTCTTCCCTTCTCCCTCAGTTTTGTGTTTTTGTAGAGATCATCCTGGCCTGGATCAGTTAAGCCTTGTCGACGTCTCTGTTTTCGAACGGAAAGCGCGAGGAAATCCTCCTGCCACCATTGGGTATAAATATTCCTCTTTCATTCCTTATGGGCATTCTCGACAATGACTCTTATTTCCGTTTTACCAGTTCGATTTGCCGTTCCCCAACGGTCAGCCGACCATGTTAGATCTTCCTTTCTTTGAGCTCGGAAAACCAGCTTTCTAACCCCTTGTCGCAAAGTAAGGTTGTTTCTTTCTTCCGGAGTATTCTTGGCAGCCAACAAAGCGGCCAGACATCCGACCGTTAGACTCTCTCATCCTTTTCATGAGTGTTAGTTCGTGCTTTTCTTGAACCTGAGCCCCTGCTTCTTGGGATGCCGCACCTTTCCCCTTTCCCTTTCGTCCGCTGGCCCCACCTCTTTAATCTACCCTTAACTTCTTCTATATGGAAAACCCCCATCCCCTGTCTTAGTGATGTGAGTTCCCTTTAGGTTCAGTTTCCTGTACATGCACCCCCATGTTTTTGTCCTCGATCTTTTTTTGCGGCTTTTTCCGTTGCCCTTTGCACGTTTTTTTCTCCGCTCACCGTGTCAAAGTACCCTCTTCCCCAGAGCGCTCTGTCTGGTCTCGATCGTTCCTCATTGACTCTTTTTCCTTTCCAGCTCTTTTTTCTTTAATCTTTTTCCGCGCCGGCTTTCTTCGCTTCGCAATGGGTTTTCACCTGCGGCTTTTCCAAAGCCACGTTCTCCCCTGGTTTCTTCTGTGGTATTATATTTCCTCGCTTCGTTTATTCTTTATCCATTCTGAAGTGACTGCTTGATCCTTCCCCTACCTTTCTGCTTCAACGATGACACGCTTTCTCCCGCCTTCCATTTTCAAACTCACCGATGTTTCTGCAACGAATTCCCAGTGGCCTTCTGTTGATCTTTGACGTGTTCCTTCGTTTATGCTTGCACCCCGGCGCCTGTGTGTTATTTTTCGTCTATCGTTATTTTCTTCTTTTTCGGGCCGCAATTGACAACAATCTTTTCCCTCCTTTTGCCTACGCTCCCTTTTTGCCGTCCTCTTTAGACTCTCACCTACTCCCTTTGGGTTCAAATCCCGCCTCCCCTTCCCCAGCTCCTTTTATGGCGCACCCCCCCATAAACTCTCCTCGCTTTTCCGCTTCCTTCTAATCCCTGGCCTCAATTTGGTCTTTCCGCCCAACCTTTTGTCTCCTTTTTGCCTTTTTCTGGGCTGTTAGACCACAGACTTTCCTCACTTCCGCACTTGGAACTGTGCATCTTTCCCCCCCTTCGTTCTCAGCCCGCAGTTGATTCCTCCCTTCTTCACTCCGTGTGGAGAAGTTTCCCTTTGGCCCTTAGGAGGCTCTGTGTTTGATTTTACCGAAGACCAGGCGGCACCTGTTTTTTTTTTCCCCCCTCCGCTGTACTTGATTTCATGGTGTCGTTTGGCGCTGACCGCCAGCCTCACCCCCTCTGTCCCGCGGTCCCGCCTTCAACCGGACATTTGCAAGCCACCCTTCGCACGTGTTCCCTCATTGTAATGCGTCCTGACCTCTGCTCATATTCCTTTTTTTTTTTGTTCTTCTCCGCTGCGCGCGACATCGCGTGTGCCCCGTGCGATTGCACTTCTCTTTGTGAGGGTGGCTCTGAACTCCAGCTCCCCCTTTCTTTTATTCCCCCCTTCGGGAGCTTTGTTTCACTTTTTTTCCGCTTGTTTTACTCGCCCCCCAACTTCTTGCAAACTCCTCCCATCATCGACACTTCCTTTCCTTTGAGTTTCCCCGGCCTTACATTTTCCCATCCATTTTCCCCCTTTCCACTAATCTCAACGTCTGTCTTCTATGTTTTCTTCTTAAGCAGCGGGTAAAATTCGCTTTTTTGGGGGCCGTACCCCCCCCCCACCCTTTCTATCGTCGAGCACGAGGACGTTTCCCCCGCTTTTCTTGGTTGGACTCCCCCCCCTCATCCCATTTCCAAGATTTGGCATTCCCCGGGATTTCCCATCTTCCCTTTTTGCTCCCCCCCCACACGTTACTCCTCTTTCAGGTGAAGTCCTGCTCAATAGCTATTCCCCTTCTTTTTCTTTTCTGGTATTTCCACCGTTTCTCCCCCGCCGCCCCATCCACAATCTTCCCTATTTTTTCGACGCCCTTCATTTTTCAGTTCCCTTCTCTCTATACTGAGTATTTAGTATGTCCCCAGCTTCATTCCCAGCCCATATGACTATCTCAGCTAGACCTTCACCCAGCTTTTTTTTGAGGATGTGGAAGACTCGCCTGTCTTTCAAACCGGGTCTCTTCCCCGTCAACGTTTATTGAGCTTTTTCGCCCCTTTCCACGCGTCAACCCAGGTTTTCCATCCCGTAACCCTCGTCAGCAGTAAATCTTCCGTTTTTCACTGTCTTCCCTTGAGCAGATTATCCCTCAATTTTTCATTGACCCACAGACCCCGCCTGGACACTTTCCAAAAGCCTTCCCCTAACCGACCATTTCGGCGATATTAAAGAACATTCACCCTTTCTCCCCCAACCCAAAGTTGGTAAGGATGAATTTCAATTTTGAATTTTCCTTCCCCTCCTTCCGCTGCACGCTGCAGTTTTCCCCTTTACCCTTGAACTTGGCCCCGAGATTGGCTGCTGCTTTATTATTCTCTGCTGAAGAAACTTGCTTTTTTTTATTTTCCTTGAGACTTTTTTTCGTCT
>Ga0179593_1279437_pt1 | contig 18292 bp, 22 predicted proteins | sample CZODoug2_1_08_16_FD_185931 | JGI IMG/M metagenome (GOLD analysis project Ga0179593, IMG submission 185931) | Vadose zone soil fungal communities from Angelo Coast Range Reserve, California, USA - CZODoug2_1_08_16fungal (PacBio error correction) | ecosystem: Environmental > Terrestrial > Soil >... | reverse complement strand
TTCCTGAATAACCCCCCAAATCGCACCCCATCAACCCGTTCTGCTCACTGCCAGTCCGTCCCCGTCCATCAGCTAACCAAACTCACTGGTGCAATGGTGACGCGTTTCTTTTCTAACAGCCCTTCAACAAGGAACACACCCCCACAGCGGGACCCCTTACCTCCCTGACCCACCTCTACAGGAAACCCTTCTCACGCACCCCTCTGCCATATTTGATTTGTGTTCTGAATCCCAAGGCTTTTTTTGCGAGCCTTCTTGGAATACGTATTTGCGGCTTCAAGTTTTTTCTTGCCAAAGTGTTCACTTATGGCCCCACCTGGTGTTCGTTCCCCACTGTTTGTTCATTTTTTTTTTTCTTAGTCCCCCCCCCAGCTTGGGGACTCCCCACAGACGCTTCTGTCTCATTTCTGTATAACTTCTGTGGAGCTTCCGATGCCAGTGTTTTTTTTTTTTTGGGGCGCCCCAACCTTCCCAGATTTAATCCACAGGCCATCACTGAATCCCACCCCGGACCTTGGTGGGCGGCTCCCCCACTTCCACATGACAAGTTTCACGTTTTATCAGATGCGAAACGTTTGCCGTGGAGTCTCCCCCAATCAATTTCTTCCAGGGTCAGACCATCCTACATTGGGGCTTCTTTTTTTTTATCCCCCCCTCGTTTTCGTTTGGCGTGTCCTTTTCCAGCCCCCTACATCTATTCTTTTTATTTACCACCTCGCATGCTATTTTCCGACCTTCCACCAGGACCCCCGTTTTTCACCCCAGTTCAGACAGCTTGTCGGCTCCTCGTACAGAGTTCTGAAGGACTGCCCAGGAAGGGTTTGCGGCATTGCTTTGGTTTCTGGGGAATTGTTTTCCAGGCCCACCTCCGATATGTTCCCTTTGGTTACGCTTTAGATTCCCCTTTTAGTTCGTTCCGATCCCAGTGCTCGGCCTTAGAACACATTTGACAGACCCCCCCCTTTAACTTGAGCTAGAAAAAATCGTTCCCTTTAGGAAGGGACCAACCCCCCCCCGTTTTCTCTTCTGTTAATTGCTTGACAAGACATGACTCACTTAACACTGGGTCCCGGAATATCGCTGGCCACAAACAAAATGCCGCGACCAAACTATCCGGCCCCCCGGGGTCTTTTTCCCGTTTGTTACTAGGGGGGCCACGGAAGCGACGTGTTTTGTCCAGTTCTGCCCCAATTCGGTCGATCTCGGAGTTTCCTTTTCCGTCCATTGGCTCCGTTTCTCTGGGTAACTGGTGGTTCACAAGATTGGTGGCAGATTCTTTCTGTTGGCCATTTCCCTTCAGTTACAACTTTGGTGAAGTGGATCCCAGTTGTCAGAAAGATAGACTTCTTACCCCCCACGCATTCTAGGCCAGGCATAAATCTCCCTGGGGTTTTTTTCTCTGAGGAGGAAACTGATTATTTTGTCTTCTCCATGCATTTTCCCTTGTGTGTCGGGTGCTCTTAAAAATCCCCCCCCCATGGCCCCTCCGGCTTGTGTTTCTACCCTTTACCGATCCTTATGAAGTTTGTTTTGTTTATAGATTTTTTTAGGCGACTTGCTAGTTGAGATTCCTTCTACCTTGACGATTTTTTTTTTTCCACCGTGGTTTGCTAGTTGCGACCTTATCTTTGACCAGTAGCAGTTTTTAAGGCCTTAGCGTTTGTGCGCCCCCCCTCTCGGACTCGCCGTGGACTTGTGATTCATTTCGTCCTGATTCCCCTTTTTTCCCAAAATACTTTAGTGGTTCCATCATTTTTGCTCGCCCAGCATCGGGTTCCATTTTTGTCGGCTTTTTATGGTTCGCTTCCTCCTGGCCTGTTCTTGTTTTCTAACCCCACGTTTGCTACGTGCCCCCGCCCCGGTGTGTGTATCCCTGCGCGATTTCTTCCCCTTTTCGCGTACGGATTTAAACTTCGCCCCCTGCGTTTGGCCCTTTTCCATCCCCAGTGATTTTAAAACCCCTGTTTCCCCGTCGCGACGTGGCTTTACGGCGGTACCCCCCCCCTTTCCCCCCCCTTATAACTATGCCCCCTTCTTTTAACCTTTACGGTCCCCAGGTTGTCTCTCAAGTGTTTTTTTTTTACTTCGCTTTTTTTTTTTCAGGTTCTTTTTTTCACCAAAAGACGTTTTGCGTTTCCTCCGCCCCCCCTCTCCCTCCCATCGACATTGTTTTTAGAGTTATTCCTTCCCAAACGAATTTTCCCCCCCCCCCGGCTCCGTTTTAAACAACTTTTTTACTCACCTGACACCCAATCCAACCCCCGGTTTACTCTGATGGTTGTTATTCTTCACCTCCCTTTCGAAGGATTTACAAACCGAACTCCAGGCCCATTTTTCTGTTTGAAGCTCCTGCTTGTTTTATTGTAAGATTCTTTCCTCTTTTTGTTGTGTAGATGCCAGAGATTTTCTTTCCCCTCCTGCCGGGAACCTTCTTTCTTTTCCTCTAAGCCCCCACGCTTAGGTTTCATTTTCTTTGTCCCCCCGTGACGCCCGGCAGCTCCGGAACACCGGTCTTGGTGTAGGTTTTTTTTCCTTTTTTGCCCTTTCTTTTTTCTCAACGGTTTTTCTCAACACAAGGCGATTACTTTGGGGGGTTGAACCCTGACCCCCCCTTAGAATAGCGTGAGCGCGTGTTGCTGATCCCTCCTTCCTTTCACCCCCCCTGGGTACACCCCCAGCCCCCCGTTTCTTCTCATCCCACCTTGTTTGTCTTTCCAATAAGGTGACGATAGTCACCGCGGGACTCACATCTGAGGTACCCGGAGGCCCGAAACGCTTTATTTTTCTCCCCCTTAACCCCGACGTTTTTTTCTGATCTTTTCATTCCATGAATGGAGGTCTCACGTTTCTATGGGCCCCTTAATTTTCTCCCTTTCCCCGGTTATTCCCCCGAGGCCCCCGTTTATCCAACCCGCCCATTGTTTTCCTCACCCGCTTAAAGCCCACCCCCATTGTTTCTTTCTTTTTCCCTTTTCTGGGGGTTTTTTTAAAAATCCTCCGCCAACCCCATCTCACGCCGCTGATGCTCATCCCGTCCCCAGACACTCCGTAATTGTTTTTTTGGATTACCTCCCGCATTTTTTTTCCCCCCCCCCAGTCCTACAAATTGTCGCACGATCCAAATGTTTCCGCAACCCTTCCTGTTGTGGGCCAACAGACTCGAGCCCCCCCCCCTCAAGGTGCTCCCTCTCCCCATGTCCCCACCGCCGCCCCACCCCCGTAGGTCTGCCTCCCCCCCCCCCTAACTGTCCTCAACGATTTCCACTCCAGGCACGGACCCGTTCGCAAAACAAGCCCGCGTGGAAAGTTTCCATTTGGTGAGAATTCAGCTGTTGAATTACCAAGACCAAGCACGTCTTTCCGCGCACACCTCCATCTGATTTTTTCGCCCCCCCCCTGTGTTTTAAGGTAGATTTGTCTTTCTTTCTCAGCTCCTTTACGGCCCCCCCTCACAACCTGGTTCTGGCCTTTTAATTTTTTCACCCCTGAATTGTGCCCAATCTTTTTCACCATTTTGCCCCCCCCCACAGGCAATTACCCAAATTTTCTCATGTTGCCACCTACTCTCTATTTCCGATTTTCAAGTCCCTCCCGGCGCTTCTCCCCATCAGACACCCCAACACTCTCCCACCCCCCAAAAACGTGGAGACAGTTCTCAACTTTTTGTTCTTCCCACAGTTTTTCTTTTTTAGCTTCGGTTTTCTTCCCCAGAAGGTCAACAACGGTTTGCGATTCTGAAACCCCCCCCAGTTCCCCGATGGTTATTTTCATCCACACGTAACACTAGTGGGACTTTCCGACCCCTTTAGCAGATTCCCTATTCATCCCTGCTTTTTTTGCCATAAAGTAGTTTCCCCCCCGTCCACAATCAAACTAGCCTCTTTGGGATTTTCCCCGGCCCCCCCCACTCCGGTACTCAAATGTCCCCTTGCGCTAGAGGAGGGTTGCAGCGCCTTTTTCCCCCCGTTTCTTTTGATTCCTTTTTTTTCTGTTCTCCTCTCCTTCTTGATTATGCTGAGTTGGAGTTCCTTTCTATGTAGATTTGGCGTTTGCTCTCATAGTCTTTTTTTTTGTGTTTTTTCTTCTCCCCCTCCTCTTTTTCCCCCCAGTGATCCATTCTTTTTTCTTTCTTCCTGTAGATTGCTGCTGGCGCCCATTTTTATTTTGCTTTTCCCATTTCTTGTTACTTGCTTTTTTCCCTTTTCGGCCCAAATTCTTTTTTAGTGGCTTGTCGTCGAGGCCTTTCCTTTTTTTTTTTTGGGGCGCCAAATTTACTTGCGGCAAGAATTTCCTCGTTCCTCCCTTTGTAGTGTGATCCTAGTCCCCTTCTCCGTTTACATAGATAAACAAATGACCCCGGAGGCCCTGACCCCCCCCCTTCCCGCCAACTCCCCGTAAAAAACCTTGGCAGCCTCGCCGCGGTGATTAGCGCCGGCCCTTTCTCCGCTTCGTCGTCACCCCCAAGTCAGCCCCTGCTTTCGGTCGTTTTTTTACGAGATGTTTTCCTTTTTGCTTTTCTTTCCCGGGACAGTGGAGTTGTTTTTCCCCTTTCTTTTCCCTCTGGCGAGACTGCGGTTTTTTCCATGCTGGACCCTCTTCCTTTGTCTTTTTTCTTCTTTGCGGGGACGCCTTAGAGGAATTCCTGACGCCTGACTGGGGGTGGCTTTTCTGCCTTTTTGAGATCAGCTTCTTTCCTCCCTTCTCCCCAGACTTGTTCTTTTTTTTTCTCAGTCTTGAGCGGAGACTAGATTCGAGTTTCTTCCCCAATTTTTTTCCGTTTCCAATCCCCCCCCCACGTCGGGCTTGTTTTGCATTCGCTCAGCCGCCGATTGTCGCCCCCCCTCCCTGGCAAGAGTTTTCGGGTCCTCCCTTCCCTTTCTGCCCAGCGTCACCCTGCCACAAACCCCCCCCCCCCAGCTTCTTGACGAAACCTTCCCCCCCTCAAATGCAACGGCAGGCGATCCGCGTTGGCCTCTCTTGGGACTTTTCCATAGTGAATTTTCCTCGATAGCCCTCCTCCCGCGGCTCGGCTGCCCCACATCCCATGAGGCCCACAGGTGTTGATTGAGAACGGCTTTTCCCGTTTGTTTCGTATTGGTTACCGCTCTGGGAGATACAAGACTCTTCTGCCGGGTTCCTTTTCTTGATCCGCTCCCCCGGCGGTTTTGTGTCTCCCCCCCCACAAGGCAAGATAGAAACACACTCCCCCCCCCCCCCCCCCTCCGACGAGAAATCTTTGGTGGGCTAACCACCGGCCCCCCAAGTTCCCTCTCTCTTTCTCCGGAAACGTTCGTCATGCCACTAGGAGAAAATTACCTCCCTTCTTTCGCAGGTAGCCCCTTTCTCTCGTTTTATTTTCTCTGTAACAAATTCCAATCTACCTCGGGCCCACCTCGCCCTCTTTCCCAGCCGCCAGACCCTCTCCATTTCCTTTTTCCCACAATCTGAGGTCCTCTCGAAGCCCGTCTGTTCACTTTCAAGGGCCCTGTTTCTGATCCCTGTTCCGGTTTTTTTGACCCAAGTCCCCAACCCCCTCTCCTCTTTTTATTATTTGGATGCTCACGTCCTTTCGAGTTGTAGATCTAACGGATCTTCTACTTTTTGTGACCTTCTTGAAACCCTCCCCCCCCCCCCCTCGTAGTTTCTCGATATTTGAATTCCCTTTTTTCTGAAGTTTTGTCCGTCATTTTCTTTTCGATTTGCCGGCCCCCCCTCCCTGACTTGTCAAAACCCTTTTCGCCACGTGTTTGATGACCCCCCACCCTGTCCCAGAACAATTTTTTTTTTATCCATATTACGATCCTTCACGGTTTTTTTAACGTTGCTCTTTTTTTCTTTAGGCCCTCTCCTGGTCTGGCCTTGGACAAATCGGTCTCCGTGATTTATTCGTTTTTCTTTTCTCCTTTTTGTCTATCTCTGATTGGTCCCAATGTTCCAATGTTCCCTATTTTGCCTCTTTTTGCCACACCCTTAACCTTTTTTCCTTTGGACTTGTTTTTGTCAAGAAGAGAATGTTCGACCTTTTGCCCCTTCAGAGTTCCTTTCCCAGGGTGTGCGCCAATCTTCTGTTTCTTTGAGTGCGTTCCTGGCCAAGGAGGATTATGTATGCACAGCCACCCCTGGGTTTTTTGCCAATCCCCCCCAACTTTACAGGAGCTGTTTTAGGAACCCGTTTCCGGCTCTCTCAGGATCCTCTTGTTGTCGGCCCCCCCCCTCTTTTGTTATGGCCCTGGTTATTCGCTCGTGACTCCTTGTTCCCCTTATTTTTTTCTCCCAGGGAGAACCAGTTCTGGTCTCTCCTGGTGTGCAAGCGTGCCCTGTATGGTATTTCCCTCTTGGGATCAGGCGATTATTTTGTCCTGTGGACGTCTTCTAACTTTTTTTCCGTACTATTCCCATTCCCAAACCACTTAGGGAAGTGCTCTCACCTCCCGGCCTGCGTTTCCTTTGTACTGATGGCTCTCCCTCAGATTTTTGTTCCTCCCCTTGGTAGTCCCCACCACCTTGTCTTTTCTTACGTGGTCCGAGGTTTTCTATAGCGTATTTTTTCGAATTTTTCCCTTTGGAGGAAGTTACCCCTTCTCTTTTTTCCAGGAAGAAGAGCGCTTCCCCTGCCCCCCTGACCCCCCCCCCCCAGCCGGAGTTTGCGGCGTGGAGGTCACTGGCGCCCCACCGATTTGTCTTCCATTCGCCCCCCTTTCCCTTACAAACCAGGACGTCACTTTCCTTATGGTTTTTTTTGGCGTCTCCTGCTTTTGCAGTTTTTTGTACATTTTGAAACACCCCCTCCGATGGCGCCTCTCCCGCCACTTGTTTTGATCGACATTTTCGGACGAGGTTTCTTTCTTTTCAAAACCTCTTTAATCCACTTATCCTGGGTTTTTTTCCACTCCTTTCCCCGGTTTCCCCCCACCCCCGCTCGCCGGTTTTAAGTAGTTGGCCTTTTTGCTTACACCATTCCCTCCTCCTGCGATACCACATAAACTTTCCGTCCTTGTTCCCCCAGTAGGTTTATCTCTTCTTCTTTCTTTTTTTTTTTTCCCCCCGTGTTTTGGTCTCTGATAGCTCATGGTTTGTCTCCTATAGTTCCAAACCCGTGCTCCCCCTTTACGGCCATTTTTTTTCCCTTTTGATCTCCGCGTATAATTTTTGTTCCCCCTTGAAGGCAGCCACGCCTCCAAAATTTTTTTGGTAGTTTGGCCACCCTTGTGTTTCCTTTTTTGCCCATCGCGCGCATTAATTTCTCGTTTTTGTAACTTTGCCCATAACTAACGATTTTTTTCCGTTGTGGCCGTTCCCCCCTCCTATTTTTTTTCCCCCCATCACCCCCTGAGCCCCCAAACACAAGGAACGGCCCGCATCCCCCTTTTCGGGTTTAGTACTTGTTTTTTCCTCCCCGGTTGAGAGCCTTCCCAAGGTCTTTCCCCCCTAAGCCCTTAATTAATCGTTCTCTTTTTCGCTCTGCCTCGTGAAATATTACTGCTCTTTTTTTCCCCACTTCTCTCCCCTTGCATTTATTTTTTTTCCACATTTTAGCCCTGCCTTTATACCCACAAAGCGCAAGGCTTTTTCTCCCCCCCCCCCGAGTGGTGGACGCATTCACCAAACTTTTTTGCCCCCCCCATTCTGTGCTTGACGCTTTTTTTCCCCCCCATCGCAACCCCCCCCACACCATGAGCCGTCCCTCCTACTGTCTTCGGAGCGGATTACCATAATTTTTTCTTGATACCTTTGACCGTCTTGCACTTTTTTCCAACTTAAAGTCCCAACGTCCGGATTCCTTCGGGGCCGCTCAATAAGATCCTTTCCAATCCCGTCGAATTAACAGGCACTTTTTTTAGGGGGGGTCCCCGTGCAGTAAAACCCCTCTTCCTTTCCCCCACCTCTCTCAAAATAGATCAGCCCCCTCGGTACACCCCCCGGAATTTTCTTTCCCACGTTCTGACACCCAAGGCCTCCTTTTTTTTTTCATTGGATTGAGTGAGGGCCCGCCGCTTTTTGCCCACCCCCCACATTAGTGCCCCTTTCCCCCCGTCAATCACATCCACTCGCCTTTGCCAACCATGAGCCCCTGCGTTTTTTGTTGCCCTCCCCCTTCCGTTGAACCCCCCCAGCCTTCCCAATTGTTTGCGACTTCTTAAGTTGTTTAACGGTTTTGGACATAGTGCATAGTGACCCCTTCATGGCTCAGCCCAACAAGAAGGTCAAAACCCCTGAGATTCTCCTTACTTTTGAATTACGTTCCCAAGTTCCCCCAAGGTTTTTTCCATCCCTTTTTCCCTCCCCACGCTACACGTTAGACCCTCGGCAGCTTTATTTTCTTAATTTTTTTTTATACCAAGTCTCATTTTCTTTCTTTGATGCCTTCCTTCATCCACCAAAATTTTTTCCCGATCTGACCCTAAAAGGGGTCCTTGTCTGTTCTAGCGCCACAACAAAAGTAGCTTTGGCTTAGTTCTTTCAGTCGAAGAGGTTCGATCCCGGTTTAACTTTCCACATAATGCTCTCCGCGTCCAAAATAAATTACAAGCTAGGGCTTTCAGGACCCCGGTTTTTCAGCCCCCCCTGCTTGCAGTAACTTGATTCGAGGCGCCCCCAAGCTGGCTCGTAGTAGGGGAGGGCGGTGTCGAGCCTGCTTCTCGTAGATTTGTCCTTACACTTCTTGTCGATTTATGAGTTGTCATTTTAGCCCACTCGCGTGTCTTTCAGAGTGCTCACCCCCCCTGACCCTCTTGTCTGATATTCCCCCTTTTCTTGCTGCATTTGTGGCGAAAAAAAGTAGATTTTTTTTCCTCCCTCTATGGACTTGATTTCCGCGCACCCCCCCCTTTTATTATTCTTTGAGTTCTTCTTCGCTTGCCTTTGTGGAGCCACCCTGACCCCTTTTGGCTCCTGTTTAAAATTATCTAGTCTTCCCTCCGCTGCTGTGAACGCCCCTCTTCTGTTCCCACGTTAATAACACCTTTAACCCGCCGTCACCAGACACTTGTCCCCCCCAGTTAAGTTTACCCCCTTGGAAGCCCTTCTGCCTCTTCCCGCTAGCCTTTCGCGGTGATTTCAACCCCAACGTCATTCCGTTAGGCGGAGCTTACTGTCCCCCTCCTTTCCATCCGTCCCAGGGATTTTTTTTTTTGCTTATTTTGACGCTGTTTGGAAGGCTTTTCGGGCAACCGTCAGTATGTTTTGACCCTCCTGCTGCGGAATAAGGGCCCCCTTTGGAGGAATACTGCTCCCGTGAAGTCGATTTGAGCGGTCTTGTTGCTTCTGTAGAGGGGCAACAAAGCGTTGGGTTTTTTGTTGCATAATGGAGCCCCCCCTTTCGCAATCACCCCCCCGTGTCTTGCAGGATTCCCTCGGCTGTCCGCATCGATCAAAGGCCTCCTTTGTGAAAGCTTCCGAGTCTTCCCCTCAGCGTCACCTCCGCACCCAAACCTCTTCCGTCCAGAACCTGCCCCTTTTCCTTTGGAAAGCTACTTGACCGTTGTTTGTACTGGCCAATCGTTGGTTCAGCCGTCATTGGCCCTCGTCGACGCAATTCCTCTTTTTCTTCCCAATGTTGGGTTCACTTCGTTTTACAAAAGGCGCTTTTCTTTGTTTTTTCCCGGTTACTCCTTTTTCCTCCTTGTCCCCCCTGCTGGCGATTCACCCGACGCTTTTCGGGAACCCCAGAGGAGGCCCTTTCTTCTTCGATTCACGGCGTTTTTCTCCCCCAATTTCAAAGCTCGCAATCATCAAACTCTTCCCTGCCCCAACTGATTCGCGCCCCCCCGTCCACCAAACGCCCCCCCCCTCCCCCCGGATCAGTCTGGAGAATCTGCATTTCCTCCCTTCATGCGTCACCCGTGTGAAGACCACATTTTCCCATCCAATTGAGGTTGCTCCCCCCGGATCCCTTCTCGAGTGTGCCGCCTCAACCAGTCATTTTTTTAAACATTGAGGTCCCCCCCCCCCCCCAACCGCCCTCAGAAATCACCTTCCGGGTTTTTTTTTGCGGACTCCCAGAAAGACACAGACTCCACCCTTCTTTTTTTTTCCCGGTTTCCATATCAGTCACTGGAGGTGAACAGGGCATTTCGATTCATTGATTTGGTTCCCCCCCCTTTTCACGCCCACTTTCCTCTAGCTTTCCCTTTATTTGTTTGTGACGTTTCCCCCTCTTGTTCCATGTGAATGGACTCCACCAAGGGTTCCCTTAGTGTTTTCCCCTCTTCGACAGTCTGAAAACTCCCACTCTCAAGCGTTTTTCCTCTAACCGGAGTCCTTGTTTGATTCTAGACTAAATAGCCTTTTGGAGTTCCTATAGGCCCAGTTTCCACTTGCCATGATTCCCCAAAACGAACGAAAAGGAAAAATCCCCTTCCGAATGGCTCCCCGTTGGATCGTGTTTTTCTTGGTATGTCCCCCTTTCGGCTGGCCCTGAGGCCCCCCCCCCACTGGTATTCGAGGCGTTACTTGACGTTGCTATCGCTGAGGGTACACCTTGTTTTCCCACGATTGTGGCTCCTACCGTTTGCCACACCCATACCGACGTACATTCTGTGTTGTGGTGCCAAGTCTCTCTGCGCTACCAGTTTGACCTCTTTCGTAATCTTTGTGGCTTCCCCCTCTCGGGGTCTTGATGGCGGCCCTTCTTCTTACCCCAGCAGTGATGTCTCCTGGGCCCAATATGAGTTTCATTTGTGTTTTTCCCCCGGGTTCCTTGCGTAGCCCCACATTCCTCCCGGTTGTGTTTGCTGAGGAGACGGTGGGGAGGAGAGGCCTCCGGGGCCGAGCGATCTTTCCGATTTTTGTTTCTCTGTAGAACATGCTGGGGTGAGAGTGTTTATTTGAACCCGCCCCCCCGGTATAGGACTCTACGAGGGTCTCTCTTGCGTGGTTTTTCTTGTTGATCTTGATCTTTCCATCTCTCTTGTATTCACAATCACCCCCCCCTGTGGTACTCAGCCTCGCCTGACTCGTTAATGGCGATTCGGCTCTAATGGGTTCGGCTCCCCCTCATGCTGTGTCCTTTTTCTTCGTGCCTCTTCTAAGCTTCTTGCTGTTTTATACGTGCAGGGTCGGGACCAACGGGGCTTTCTGCTTCCCCCCTCTCAAGGCATTGGTGACTCTTTCCGAGAGACCCCACCCCTTCTTGTGACACCTGGCGGGTTCGTAGTTGTGGCTTGGCGGCTTGACCGAACCGGTCGAACGCTTATCTCTCACTTTCTTCACAAAGTACGCTACGCAGGACGTGTCTTGTTCCCTCCGTTTTTTCTCAGTGTTTTGCGTGGACTTGGTGCCCCAGAGGGGATGTTCGCATAACCCCGATCCCCCCTCCCCCCCCGTAGTGCAGGTTATTTCCCCCCATTTTTACAACCCCTCATCCCCTTACTCGCGTTTTTTTTTGTTTAAATTTCGGTTCAACCAGGCCAGTCCACGCCATTTTTTTATTCGGATTGTTTCCCTTCCCTCCGGCGGCGATCCAACAGAACCCCCTGTCGTAAGCTTTTTTCAGATCTTTTTCCTATACTCCCCTTTTTTCTTGTTTTTTTTGTTTGGTCTTTCAGTATATTCCCCCCCCCGGCTTCCCTGGTCCGGTGAACCTCGGGGGCGAGTTTCTGCCTCGGAGGGCCTTTGAATGCGAAGTGCACTCCAATTCCGTGAAAATGTGTCGTCTGTGCCCCCTGTTTTATTATTTTCTCTGCGTCAGGATTTCAATGTCTTCCTTTTTGGATTTTCATTATAAATCTCTATTGGGTGGCGCGTGGTTTAGGCTCCACCTTCTTTTTCACACTCCCCCCCCGTGAGAACCCAAAGTTTTTTTTGACTCGATATTTTGGGGATCGTTACTTGTTAAGAAGGGGGAGTTAGAGGTTCCCCTTTACCCCCAAGTTTGACAATCCGGCCGATGACCGCGTTAAGATTTTTTCGCGACGCCCTTGTTTCCCATTTGGGCGAGGTTGTACTTTCTCGCCTTCAATTCTCATTTCTTTTCTAACCACAGGTACCATGCGCTGTTCTCCAGTTTTGGACCGATGTTTTAAAGCCCCCCTCTTTTGCTTGGTTTTTGAAACCCCCGTCCCGCTTTTCCCCCAACCAATCGCTTGAATTCTTTGGCCGTTACTGGCCCCTATTCACCCTCAAGATTTTGTTGTTGAATCCTTTTCTTCGGACACATCCACAACTTTCATTTTAACTCTTCGATTTTCTCAGTCCCCGTTTGGTCCTACCCCTCCCCCTCTTTTTCCCAATCAGTCGAATCCCTTTCCGAAAGTTTTTTTTTTTTTTCTTCCCTAGATGATCCCTCGTCACACAAACTTGTAATCTCATTGCTGCATAAGCCCCTCCCCCGAACCAACCCTTTGCCGATGGCGACTACCCCTTTTCCCCCCAAGGTTGTCCGCTTGTGCAAGTGGATACCATTTCGGTGGTTCGTTCCCTTACTCTTTGTTTTGTGGATACAACCCTAAATTTCCCCCCCAGTCCCGAACTTGTTTTTCGCACCCCCCCCCCAGCCCGGTATTTGCAGTTTTCCCCCCCCTAAAGTTCCCAGTTTCGTGTTTAATCTCTGTTTCCCCCCCCCCACAGCCTCCAAAGGAGGCCCTCTCTTTTTTTTTTTTCTTATTTTTGCCCCCGGACCAGCCATCGTTGTACCCACGTCCAACTTTCCGATTCCAAGTCCAAATGCCCCTTTCAGGACCAACCTTCCCCAGAACCCTTCTTTCCTTCCGTTTTCCCGGACGTCCCCCTTTTTTGGCCTCCTCCTCCCCCGAAAAAAACGTTCGCCCAACTTGCCGCCATTCGTTTCCGTTTACGTTCCTTTATATTTCTATTGTCTCCCCCCCCCCGGTTTCCTTTCTTTTTTCTCGTTGCCGTTGACCCACTAAACCCCGTTGTTGTTTGGCCTCCAAAAGGTAACTTTTTTTTCTTCGATGCACCGAAGAGTTTTTGCTGTCTCGAGTCCTTGGTCCTTTGAGTCCCCCATCCCTTTGGGTTTTCTTTTTTACCTTCCCGCTCACCATTCCAATTTTTTTTCGAAATCGTCCAAATACCACAGTTTTTTTAGCTGGTTTTCTTACCCGGCCACAGACCAGGCTCGCAAAAGTCTCCTTTGGCGCTCTTGGGATTTTAGGTCTTCCCTCCTCTTGCACGATCTGTTATCGAGATGTTTGATCTGCGTTAGTGTCTTTCTCCTCTCTTACTGGAGCGAACCCTTCAGTTGGATAGTTATTTACCGCGCACCTTGGATTTTTTCTTTTTCTTGCTGCAGTTCTTGCAGTACGCTTTTCCCCGCCCTTTTTTCTTCATTGTAAATTCTGAATTTTTTTCTCCCGGTAATTTGCTTTTATTTGGGGCATGGTTGTCCTTGCAAACCGCATGTTGTTCCCCCCACAAATATGCGCCGCGTTTCTTTCCTCCGCCCGAAGGCGTCCCATGGCCTCCCACTTGTGGAAAACCCCGGCTTCAAAAGTCCCGCCCGCACACTTTGGTCTCATTTCCCACCAACTTTTGGTCAGCCCTCCGTACAGGCATCGGTAATTCTGCGGATGCCCTTCTCTGCTCCTTCCCCCACGCCGTGCTTTGCTCTGCGCTCCTGCGATGCTCTTTTTGCGTTGCCGTTTCCTTTCCCGAAGCTTTTGTGTTTTGGTTTTTTCTTTTTTCGTTTTGGAACGACAGGTAAAAGCGTAACTTTTACTTTCTGTTTTTCCTTTTCTTTGCTTTTTTTCTTAATCCTGCTTAGACTTCGTTTTTGATTGCGTTTTTTTTTGATCTTTTTCCCCCCTTTCCCTTCCCCCCTACGTGTTTGTGGTGATGCGCGCCCTCCCACCCTTTTGACAATACAACTTGGCGAAGTGATTTTTTTTTTTCCTCGGCAGGCTTTTTTTTTTTTTTTTTGTGTTTTTTTTTTTTTTTTTTTTTTTGTTTTGGTTGGGGTTGTCCTTTTTCCTTTTTTTTGTGTTGCGTCAGCCAGCTTCCCCCTGGCCGAGTGACAGACCCGTCGTGCCCCCCTCTTCCTCAGCACCCCCCAACCCAACCAACAAACCCGCTTCGGTTTGGTCATGAACCTCCGTAAATTCAGGATCCCACTTGAAGGACCGTCTTTTTTACGTCTTTCTAGCCGAAGGGCGTAGTAAGATGGCTCCGTCTTGACAAGTCACTAGGTCCCAGTGTTTTTTTTTTTGGGTTTTCGGGCCCAGGCGTGTCCCGTGTAGGCAGATTAAACCGAGCTGTTCTGATCCGTTTTTCCCCCCCGCGGAACGCTTAGTAAGATCGCGGAGACCCGTTTGTGGTGTCTCCCCCAAGGCATTGTCTTGCAATGCCCCTTTCCCCCTCCAGCCGTCTTGCAATGTGGTCGCGAACAAACTTCACCCCCCTTTGCCCCCTCTTCCCCTCTGTTCCCTTGTCGCATCACTTTCTCCTCAGTTATCTCAGGGCAGAACTCCCGGCTCTTGGCCGAGAATATCTCCCGTGGCGTTTGGGGTTCCCCCCCCAATGCCCATACCTCTGTCTGACCGCAACGCTCCTGTGAACGTCAAGTGAACAGAAAGCCCCCCCTTACTACGCCCTTCCAGCTTGAGGCGCTCGAACTTCCCCCAGGACCGTTGGTTTTTTGCGCCGGCTTGTGAGGCATTCCCCTTTCTGGTGAATTTCCCCCCCCCACTCGGGGCTTTGTTTTTCAAACGTTGAGGCTTTCTTTGCTCTTTTTTACACGGGGAGTTTCGGGTCACAAATCAACCATCCCAAATCTTTGAGGTTTTTTTCCCTTAGACCCGAGTTTAATTGCCACTCCTCCGGCCCTTTTGTGAGTTCTGTTGACGCACGCCCGATGTGAAAACTTTGTGTTTTTGTCACCCAAAATGTTTTCTTCCCCGGAAGTTTGAAACTTGTCTGGCCTTTGTGTTTTTGCCTCAGGCGGCGGATTAGTCAGTTCTGTGAAAATCTTCTATCTCGTCCTTTTTGCTTTTGGGATCTCTTGCTTTCTGCCCCCTTTTACATATTGGGTCTCTTTCCCGTTTTTTGCCCCACATAATCCTGCGTCGTTTTTTTACCCTGCGGTTTCCACGACCTTCGAACCCCCGACTCCGGGCTTACCTTTTTTTTGCCCCCCATCGGGGGATTTCCTTTCCTGTCCCCTGACTTGGCCTCTTTGCGGATGTTGTTGCCGCCAACACCCATTTCCCCCCATTGCTTTTTTCTTTTGGTGCCCCCCCCGTGGTAGCTCTTGCATTCGCCGGGTTTGTTACCATTTTCCTCTGTGGGGTTTTGGCAGGGGCTCTTTTTCGTTTCCCTTGTTGACCGTGTTTTTCCTTTTCTCCCGGCCCGAGTTATTGAACCTTCCGGATTATAAGCGCGCATCGCCTCGACTTGTGTGCGGTCCTTTGGATTATCCGCTTCTGCTTTCAGGTGAAAAATTCCTTCGGCCGAGCGTAGATATGTTTGTGCCCTGCTCCTGTAGCTGTATGTGTGATTTTCGTCCTCTCGATTTATCCCTTCTGTCCCCCAATGGCGGGGACCTTTCCCCAGACTCTTTTCGCGTTTTTCTCATAGGCCCTCTTCCTGAGAATTACAGTCTTTACTATAAAAATAGCCCCCCCGGTTTGCGAGTTGCGTTTTTTTGTGTGCACAGGAGACAATTCCCTTTTTTCCACGGAGCTATTTCGGCGTTTGGCCCACTTTTTAGACGGGCCCTTTATAACTCTTCCCCCCCCAGACTCTTCTCGCGTTGATGTGAGGTCGTTCCTTTTTTTTTTTTCCTTTTTTGTGTTTTCGTGGTGACCACAGGGGCTGGGGCGTAATCTCTTTTTACCTATCCCCTTGAAAGATCTTCCCGGGACAACTACCCCCTTGCCTGGCTCGACCCTACCTGCCCCTTTTACAGCCGACAGCGGGGTGTTTTTTTTTGTGTTGTTTGTCCCCCCCCCTTGTCGGCGCCCCCACAGGATTTTCCCCGAAGGTTTTAAATTTGAGTTTTTTTTTTCCTTTCCCTTTCCGGCTCAGATCCCTGTGTTTTTTTTTTTTGCGCCAGATCTCTTTGCGTCAAACGGGACCCATTCCCGGCATTTTGTGGATAGCACGCCCTCCTTTCTATTTTGTGGGTCCCTTGAAACCGCAGCCCTCCCCGTGCAACGTGCTTGTTTTAGAGATTGTTCCCCGTGGGCATTCTGTTCCCCCTCGTGGAGTTATTTTTTTCGTTTTTTGCCCCTGGATAACCTCTCCTTCTCTTTTTGGTTACCTTTGGTTACCACCATCTATTTCCCCCACTTTTTTCCCCCCCTGGACAAAAAATGCCGGCGCCTTGCATTAAAACCCCCCCCCGTCCTCGGTCCTTTCTCCTCTTGTCCCCTCCAGGTGAGAGATTCCCGCGTCGACCATCTGTTTCCAGACCAAGACAGGCACTTCCGGTTAAGCATCTTTCCTGCCTTTGTCGGGTATGTCACAGCGCCAACTCCATTTCTCAAATTTTCCCCTGCGGTTTTTTTACTTCTTTTCTTAGGGAACTTCTCCCCCGGCCTTTTTCCTACCCCCATCGTCCCAGCTTTCTCCCCCCCCCGCAAAGGGTTTCCCTTCAGATCTCTTCTTTTTGGGTTTTAACCCCAAACGTTAAAACACTTTTTGTTTCTTAGTCAAATCGCCCCCCTCCCCAACCCAACAGGAGGGAATTCTGGCGGCGCGTTCTCCACCACTTACTTTGGCCATTTCCATATACGAATGACGCACCCTTTTGGCACATTTCGATGGAGCCCCGTCTCATTTTCCACTTATGCTTGCCAAAATCCTTCCTCGTCTCCCGGTTTTAGAATTCCAGATTACCCTGTGACCCCCCCGATCACCCTTCCCCTCGGCCCCGCCAAGAGTTCCCCCCCCAGTCGCTGCTCGCAGTTACCCTTTTTGCGCCAAGTTCTTTTTAGTTTTCCTGAGGATTTTCCTGGCTTTTTCAATGCCGGCGTTTTCCTTTTGCTACATAAAGACTTCCTTTTTCCTCCCGCACCCCCCCGATGCTTGTGATTTTGCAACCCATGTAACGTCCGCTGCGTCTTGTTTCCCCTCTTCTCCCTTTCCCCACCATCCTTCACCGGCTTTCGGACTTTTAGTTAAATGTTGTCCCCCCGGACCTTTTTGTCCCCAATCTTTTTAACACCACCCTGCAGCGATAGGTCCCCCCCCTACGGAAAATCCGAGATTTCTCCCCGATTTATCGTACCTTTTCCACATTCCTTGCTGGCCCTACACCTCTTAGTCCCAAAACCCAACGATCCTCCCCCAAACGTTGCCGTACAATTCTGCCCGTTTTCGTCTTCTTCAGGGTTTCCCACTTTTTTGTTTTCACATTGTAGTTGATTGTCACGCAGGCTTTGACCCCCCCTCAAAGGTTTCTTTCTCCTCAACAGTCACTCGGTTTCCCTCGGGCGCAACTCACTTGAGTTTTTCTTTTCCCCGAAATTCGAAAGATTTGGTTTCTCAGCCGGTTTTTTCTGATTTTAAATTCCATAAACCCCCCCATGTCCTCCCAATGTCTTTCCCCACCATTGAACAGAATTCTTTTTTCTTTCGTCCCCCTCCAGGTTTGAAAGTGTTTGAACCTCCCCCGTTCAGCCCCCCCCTTCTTCTTCTCAGAGCCTAACTTGGCTCTGTTCAGTCGCTTCTTGTTCCCTTCGACCCTTGCTTTTTATTTTGCGAGTACTTCTATGTTTTAGATTCTGGTGACGTGCGCGGCCACTCGCGTAGCGATTTTACCCTGTCCGTCATATTTTGGTTCTTCTTTTTTCTGAATGTTTTCTGCGTCCCCAGTTGAATTTGACGAATTGATCTTTTGATTCCTCTGATTTGTTTCCTTTTCTCGCCCCCCACCCACACTTTTTAGGATGTGCTTAATTTTTCTGAGCTTGGCCTGGTGTGAGCAAACGTCCCTGTGGGGCACTTCTTTTTTTCATTCTCCTTTCCCTGTGTCGGTTGATCGCCAGAGCTTCCCCCCTCCTTGAATAACCTGAACCGCCCGTGGCCTTTAAAATCACCAATTTTGTCTCCTTTTTTCACCCCCCCATGTGGCGCCGCCTGAGCCTTGGACTTCTGACGCTCGCGGGCCTCGGCCTGTAGTCCCCTATTCCTTGCTTGTCTGAGCTTCCGATGCATTTTGCGGTTCGTTCCCCCTTCCCCAGAGGTTTTTTTTTTTTGGTGGGTTTGTGATTGCTCGTACCCAACCAGACGCTGGCTTTCTGTCACTCTTCCTTGGTTCTCCAGATGTGTGAGGGCTTCCATTTCTGCGAGTAATTCCTGCGGGAAGCACCTTTTCTTTTGTGTTTTGTGTTCCTGC
>Ga0179593_1678776_pt1 | contig 18293 bp, 18 predicted proteins | sample CZODoug2_1_08_16_FD_185931 | JGI IMG/M metagenome (GOLD analysis project Ga0179593, IMG submission 185931) | Vadose zone soil fungal communities from Angelo Coast Range Reserve, California, USA - CZODoug2_1_08_16fungal (PacBio error correction) | ecosystem: Environmental > Terrestrial > Soil >... | reverse complement strand
CAATTATAGATAATTCAACAGGTTGGAACCCTCTAATTCACGGGTCTACTTTTACAGGCAGGAACCTCTGATTGTGATGTTCTCCCTTGTCTAACCCAAGATGCCCATGGCCCTTTGCTTTATCCAACGCCCCTTTTTAAGATGTCTCAACCGTATGCTTTCTGTCTTGTGATTAATGAAGAGCTCTCGTGAAACCCGATTGCCATCTCTTTATCCACTTACTGCTCACCTTTTTTACTTCTGGCCCTCTTATCATTCCTATTCTAGGGTGATCGACACGTCATCACTTCATCCCCCCCCCCCCCCCCCCCGTTGGTTGAGAGAGACTTTTTCTCCCCTTCTGTGCGACATCACTTTCCAATCCTTTTTTATCCGTTCTTTACCAGTGCTCACTCAAAAAGTTTCTGGATTACCATTACTCGTTCTCTCACTTTTCCGATTTTCAGAGGTTAGGGAAATCGTACGGACGTAATCACCTCTCGTTGTGATTTTCCTCCTTTTGAAGGATGTTGGAGGAGCCCGTTCGCATCGGTGTGCTTTCATTTCGATCTTTTGAGCAAGCGGTGAGAAATGGTTCACGAAGATACAGAGAAACTTGACTGCCCTTCTTTACAGAACAATGTTTTTTCTTTTTTAGTTCTTTCATTTTGACGTCCCACCCACCCACACACCTACGGTGTTTTTTCTAGTCCCATTCCCCCTTCTTTTCAACCAATTTTGAGCGGGTGTCTCTAGTTTTTTTGAGCAGGGAGTGCCCCTTTCTTTCCTGAGTCAGTACACCCCTTCCTGCAGACCAGTGCAGCAGGCTCCCCGTTCGTCCCTTCCTTCTCTGAGTCCCCTATACAATCCCGCCCATGTAGAGAACAAAGAGTTTATTTCACCCATCGTCTTCGTTTGCTTTCCCTATCCAAGGACCCGAGCGGCTCCTGGAGCAACTTACTTTTTCCAAGACGAATACTTTTCAGCTTTGCCATCCCCTGGAAAACCTTTTGCAACTCCGACCCCTTCTTAATGCAGAGCAAACGCAGCCCCAGAATTTATCCCCTCCTTGAGGCCCGAGATCCCAGCCCAATTTCTTCCCCGGCTGTCCCTATCCGCGGATGTCCGGCCTTCCCACTAGAAGTGGCTTAAGCTGGAACCCCTCGCCTCCTTTGAATTCTTTAACTCAGATCCAGACCCGCCTGTTACACGTCTCCTTTGATTCCCAACCGTCCCCCGAAAACCTACCCCTCTTTTCGAGACGGAAGACGTTCCCAGACTCTCCTCTTCCGACTGAGTTTCCCACCCAAAGGGCTCTTTCTCTCTTTTAACGCTTGCTACTTCTCGTTTAACACTATCCGGAAAGTTCCTGTTAGTACCCTTCGCCCCTTTCTAACCCCCCGCGCCATCACTTCCGATTACTTCCCCCGTCTGGGCTGCCTTACCTTGGTTTCCCGGAATTGCTGTATCTCTTCCAGACGGATCGTGGCCGCCCGCCTTCCTCTTTGATCTCCTATTCCTCCACCCCTCAATGGTCGCCGCATCTTTCGTTAAGGTCGAACGGTTTTCTTCCATTTCCCCCGCTTTTTAACCAGCGCCCCTCGTTTGTCCCCGGCCGGCTTTTCCCGCCTGAGCCTCCCGCTGGCAGTCGTCTGTGAGTCTCGCTCTTTCAGACTTTTCCAACTCGCCCGTCCGGGACCATTCTATTGGCCTTCTACCTTTTCCCGGAAATACTGCCTCGCTCCTCCCTGGAGTCTGTGCTCCCCTTCTCCGAGTGAACTGTCACGCACACTTCTCTCCCAACCCTATTTTTATAGCAAGTGCTGAATTCTTCTAGTCCAAGGGGTGACTCACCCTTTAGAATGCGTGATTCTCGACTTTTCACTCGCATCTCCTGATCCCTGTCACGATTTCCTCCGCTGTTTCTCGAGTCCTGCCCCCCCCGGTCTATCCTTACATATTTCCTTCCCCCCGGAACTGAGATTTACGACCTTGCTGTCGATTTCGATCTTTCTTGCATCCTCTCTCTTTGACACTTCTTGACGCAAACTCCTGCTCTCTCTCATCCTTTTTTTTTGATGGAAGGTAGCAGAAGCTCCCAAATGCCTTCTCCTAATCCTCCCCCCTTGAACAGTCTGGCTCCGATCTTGATGGACGGTAGGTTCTGCACTGAACAAGCCGTCGACTATAATTCGCCTTCGGCGGGTCTGGGAATTTCATGACCCTACAACTAACGCCCGGGGGGCAGTCTCTGCTTGATCTCATATTTCGTGTTACTTTTATGTCGTGGAGCGCCCCCCCCCCCAGTTCGCTCGTTTTTTCCCCCCTTCACTTCCTCCCTTTGCTTCCTTCGTAGTCCTCCCCTCCCCCCTGTTTGGAACCCCCTCTTACTCCCCCCTTTCTCCCCAACCTTCTTTTTTCGGTCTGAATTTCCGCGCGTCCTGATCCCCTTTTGGCGCTGGCTACCCGTTTCCTCTTACCGAACGTACCTCAATTTAAGTTTTTCGCCGGCGAAACCTTTCTCCGCGGCTCCGCGACTTCCTTGTGCCCTCCATCTGGGGCCCGTGCAGAATCCTCCCTTTTGTGGACCTGGTGCTGACGGACCCCGTCCCTTTGAGAGGTTATTACCTTTGTATTCGCGATTCCCTCCCCCTTCCGTCATTCTTTTGAGGCCGAGCTGTGCGAATAGGCTTTCAAAGTGCATTTCTTTTCCTACTTTGCTCTTCCCCAGGACTTCTCTTTCGCCTAATCGTTTGTTGTCTTTCTCTCTCCCTCGGACCGGTACGGACCGTAGCCTCCCCCATTTTTTCGCGATGCTGGGATCGTTCTTCCCCCTCTCGTGGCATTCTTTCATTTCCATTGATTTCGATCACCTCGGTGCAATTTCTCTTTTTTTCGCTGTAATCAAGCACCATTCGTCCAAATTGCCTGAACCACTGTTTCACTCCCTCCCCATCTGAAGCCTTGTCCGCCCCCTTTTCTACGTCGAATTCACCCCCAAGAGGTGTCCCGGTCTTCCGTCCCCTTCAATGTTTATGACCCGCCATTCTGGTGTTGACTTTCCCAAATTGCTACAGTGGCAATCCCATTTCCGTTCCTTCATTTGTTTTAGGGTCACCAATTCTTGTTCGCCCCGCCCGCTAATAATCGAGTTTTGTGTTTCGAATCTTAGGCTCTAGCTTTTCCAACGGACACGCCAACATATACTATGCTCTCCTTTTCGGGCTCCATCCCTTCGCAAGGCGGTAAAGGGCGACCCCCTACCGTTTTTTTTTTATGCGTTTTACTTTTCCAGTAATCTGGGCCTCATTTCCCCAATTAGCTACGACGATCTATATCCAGCAAGGGTCCCGCGTCTAGCGCAGCGTTCGAATTGCCTCATTTTTGCCTGGTCTATCTTTCCCCCCTGTCCCAATCTCGATTCAGTTGTCCTTCGCGTCCCCCACACCCCTCTTCCCCCCGGATTGACGCTGCATCCCCGACCAAAGTTCCATTTTCGCAAGCCTCTTCCTGAACACTAGCCCTTTTTTCTGGCCGTCCCCCAGTCTTCGCTCCCTTCCGTGGCCAGATTTGAGCGAATTTGTATGTGGACGCGTTGCTTTTGCATCCTGTAAGCCCCGTTAGCCTTCTTTCGCCAACACCCCTTTCTTTCCGCTGGAACGATGCCTCACCGGATCCACCTCATCCTTAAGTTCCTTGTTTCCACGAGCCTCCCCCTTGAGTCCCCAGATGATCCTATCCCTTCCCCGAAGCCAGTGCCAGCGGTAAACTTTGACAACGCGCAGGCTGGGGTTCCTCGCTTTTTCCCTGTTTTTTTGGACCCGGAAAAGAAATGTTTAGGACCCGTGTTTTCCTAGAGCAGCGATGGTACAGTTTCGTTTTTTCATCCTTGACGTTCGATCGGCTCGCATCTCGATGAACACTGAATGTCAGATTGTAGGCGACCCTTCACCACCCACTTAGTTTCAGACCCAAGTCCTTAGTACCCCTCTAGTTCAGGAGAAAGATTTGTGGTATTCTTTCCCTGAATCTCCATTTTTATTTCAATCTAGTACCATCCGTTCTCTCTTTGTAGATGACTAGGCTCTGCGAGTTCACTCGGGCAAACGTTTTTCCGACGTCGTTTTCGGGTATTTTGAACTTCCGCCTAACAGACGGCCTCAGCTTTTGACTATGGTAGCCTTTCTTGTTAAAGATTGAATCCCCCACCCGTTACGTGACTAATGCCCCCCTAGACGAGGTTCTGGAACGACCTGCTAACTTTGTGGGAGTCTTTACTCGGTTTTTCTCGCATTAGGTGTTTGTGGATGGTTTCTCGCTCCTTTTGATGCCAAACGGGCGAAGGAGTTTAGGCCTTTTTTCCTATGGCCACCCACTGGTTTTTTTTTTTTCCCAGGTCCATGACCTGTAATCACCGCCCCGTTTCGTGGTCTTAACTGGCCGACGGCCCCCTTCAGAACCCTAGGACGCACGTTTTCGCAAAGGCGTGTTCTCCCCGGACCTGGCCTTCAGGAGATGTAGGATCTTTCTTTCTCCTGATCTACCGCCCCTTTTTCCTTTTCCCCCTCCCCGATTTTTGCACACTGCGGCCTTCCATTGAGGCTAGTTTTCCTCCTTGCAACTCACGCGCCTAGGCACTTCCCCCTCATGAGTTTAGACATTTCTGTACTCCCCCACGGACGTCGTCTTTTTTCTCTTACGTCAACCTGAAGACCAATCTCAGGACTCAAACTTTTCTTAAAATCTCGACCTAGCCCCGGGCGCGGTCGTTAGTACCCGCTTAGGGTTTCTTTTTCCTCCTAACCTACGGAATTCGACTTGGTGCGCGCCCTCCCCGGCCCTTTTTCCCCCATTAACGGTGCCTATGCCGGTGTCTCGATGTGTTGCCATCCTCTTCGTGCCCCCCACTATTTCTACAGTTTGAGGACAAGGTCAGGACCCAACTCCGGATGGAGTTCGTGACGACGATCTGACAGGATTTTGTGGTTCTACCAGTTCATCTCTTCTAACTTTCCGCTTCTTTTTCCTTGATAGTCCTTTTTTATGTCCGTTTGCCCCAGTCCCCTCCCTTCGGTACCTTTTCTAAGTCAGGGCCAGTCCCGCCAGCCCTTGGAGAATTAATGTTAGGACCGTGGTCTCCTCACTTTTTCGTAGGAGGTTTTACAACTAGGACCCCCCTCCCGCGACTTTCCTGCAGCGGCTGAAGACTCTTGCGGCTTGACAGTCGGCACCCGAGACATTGGATCTGGATGAGCCACTCCGTTTCCCCCCCTAAACCCCTTGGTCCGCGCACCCTCCTCCATGCGACTCTTTCCTTTAATCCCAGGGTGTTTTTTAATGCGCTGGCCTTTTCTTTTTTTTTTGGTTTAATGTGTCATAACACACCCATGTCCTTCTATTCCTCACCTGTTTTTAACATTTTATTGTGCCGTTTCTAGGAGCTGCGTATTACGACGGGCACAAGTTCCCTTTTCATTTTGACCATAATCATTCTCATTAATTTCTGATGGGGTTTAGACCGGTGTTACCTTGCGCCTTCGACCCCCCCTCCTTTTACAGCGACGGTCGTTCCTTGGATTTTTTCTTGTACCCGATTGTATCGACCACCGTTGTTTGTGCCTTTCCGGTTTTCTTCTGAACGGCACCGCGTCCGGATTCTTGTTTCCCCCCCCCTCTGAATTTTGATACCGGCAGCCGTATTCGCTCTCGGCCATAGCACTCTACCTTCGACCCTCCTTTTGATACGGTCCAACCCGTCACCTTCACAAAGATTACCTGCTCGACCGAAGCCCAGCCCCCGACACTTGGACGTTACCTCTCAGCGGCGATTCAGATTGAAGTTTCCTCCTGACACTTCGATGAGTGTGCCTCCGGCTCCGTCGTCCTTCCCTTATCACCCGCTCTTCTTGTTGACTACTCCTTTTTTTTTCCGCTCCTTTATAGAGGAACATGACCACAAGTATTCAACCTTTATCCCCTCTTCTAGTTCTTTGATCCTGGGAAATAGACATATTGCGTTCATTCTCCCCCCCCCCAAGGATTTTATCTCGATATTTTGCGATGAATCGTGCTTTCACTAATTTTTTGGCAGTTCCGGTTCAGATACCCCCGGTCCCCTTATCCCAGGACACTGCAATCCATATTCTACTCTTGCTCACCGGTTTTCTGGTATTTTTCCCATCCTTCCCCGTCCTTTGCCGCGATCCGGAATCGTTCGCCTTTTAATTTCGCGGCTTCCGTCGTCAACACTTAGGTTTCCTCCTCTGTTTTCTAACGTTTTCCTTGATCAGCGCACTGGGAACTGCGTGACTTCACGCTCCCCCCCCCCCAGCGAGGAAAGTTTCGTCGATTGATTTCCCTTTTTTTTGAACCCCGATTTCGTTGGACTTGCACGGAGTTCTTATTCTTTTCCCTCCTCAATTCGTCGGCTTCCTAGGTTCCCAAAGAATGCACGCGCTTTGGCCCCCCTTTTCTTTTCCGGACATCGATGCCTTCGCGCGAGGCAATTTCTTCCTTCAGAACTTTTCCTTTCTGACTCGGAAATGCTGCAACCCCTCTCACCCCCTCTTTTCCCCACTACGAATGGGCAAGAGCCCTTCGTTCGCCCCACTTTTCTCCCAACTCCCCCCCTTTCCAGGATGATGACTCGGTTCCTTTTCGATCCTTCGTGCCAGAACCCCGTCAATCCGCTGGGTTTTTTTTTTTTTGAAACCTTTCCGACATCTCCTAGTATTAAACACCTTCCAGAGCTTCTTCCTGAAGCTCCAAAGGGTGCACTTTCTTCACGTTCATCTCGTTGGCAAACGCGCCCATGCGGACCATGTCCGTTGTTTCGTATTCCTGAATTCTGCTTGCTCGGATCGTGCGGAATCAAGTTTTTCAAATCTTCGAGCCATTCCGTGACCCCAGACCGATGTGACGGACAGGTTTGGGTTCTTTTCCTTCTTTTTAGCTTACTTTTTCAAAGACCGGCACCCCCCCCGAAGCTTCCTTGTTTATCGAGGAAACAGAATTTTCGGTTCCAATAGATGCGGGCATTTTTCTTTGCTTTTTTTAGTGTCGGCCGTCACCCTTGCCTCGCTTTCCATCGTTCCCCCGCCCCTACCCTTGCTTGTGTGCAGGCGAACTCTTGTTCGGCCCTCGTCCCTTTGTGAATTCCCCCTTATGGATGGTTTGATTCCCGCATTTAAGTTCAGATGGGCGGATAAACCGTCCGTTCCTTCGCACGCCCAGGATCAACCCTGTCCCGCGGGTTTGATTCTCTGCCGCCCGGTCGGCACGAATTTTTCGCTTACTGGCTCTTTGGTCCTAGAATTGGGGACCTTTCACGAATTTTCTTTCCTTACGGACAAAGACCCGTCATCTTAAGACCTTCCCTTTGAGACGCGATAGCCGTCATTCATCCATAATACGAGACTCCCTTCAGCTTCCCTTTTAGGTCCGGTCCGACCCTCAAGGTCCTTCCTTTTAATAACTCCCCCCTGTTTTTGTTGAGATCGATGTCTTTCTACCTTTTCCATCAGCCCATTTGACTCCTTGTAATTTCTCCTCCTGCCTATGCTTACCCTATGCACGGCCTGTCGCCCTCCGCAGCTTGTGATTCTGACCGGTCTTGTTTCACCCCGACCGTGTCCCCTTTTGCCTCCCCTGCCCCCGAGCCAGACTCGCGCCCGTTCCCCGGTTTCCCCTTAAAACCATCGCCGCAGTTCTAGATTGTTATAATATATCCCCTTTTTAGGTTACTGCGTTCCATTGAAAAGAGTAACATCCAGCTTTGGTTCGTCCCACTTTTTTTCCCTTACCGAGTCCAGCACAGTGCTTCGTCCTGAGTTCCTCAGTTCACTTTATACTTTGGCGTCCTCGTGAAGCAGTGACGGCGTGACACCTTTACTCTCTCCAGATCTCTGCACCATGTTGCTTTTCTCGTGTGCCCCTCATTCCCCTCACTTTTTTTTCTATTTTGCTTGGGCACCTGAAGCTCCAAACACCTGTCAAGCCAGTATGCGAGCACTTCATCTTTTTTTTATTTTTTCACATTTTGCTTACGATACGCATTATCATACTTCTCAAGACCTCTTCCCCCCTTAGGCGGAGCACGGTTCCTTGTCGCCGTCGCGTTTTCTTCCGCCTTTTTCTGACCGCATCCGTCCTCTCGTTTCTTGGTAAGTTACCCCCTTTTTAGACAGGTGTGGCAAGTTACTTCGCCGCGGTTGCCGATTTTTTTCTTTTTCAGGCGATCGCAAACGTTCACCATTTGGCCCCGTCTCCCCTTGAAGAACGCCCTGATCTGCCTCCCATTAGTGCGATGGCCCAGAGGACTTGTGGGGATTCTTTTGAGGGAGCAGTTAGAAGCACTTGCGAGGTGAGCAATTCTTGCTTCCTCCCCTTAAGGCAGTCCCTTCCAATAGCCGGCCGTACCCTTTGTTTCGCTCCCCCTTTTTGGGGTTGATTTCGTTCTACCCCTTTTCCCCCAGTGTCCGAGAAATCGCACTCAGCGCCTTCCCCCAGAGGTTTCCCCTTTTCACTCCCCCCAACCTGACGGCTCACGAGGGCCTGCACTTTTAATCGCGTGGTTGCCGTTACCATTTTTTCTTTTTTTGTCTTCACCCCTTTTTTTCCGGTCGCCTTTTCCCAGTTTTTCTGGTGAGGAAATACGTTATTCCCCCGGCCCCCTCCGGATCTCCTCTTCCCCCCCTCATTATTTTTTGCTGACTCCCCTCAAACCCCAGCCTAATTTGTCCGTAATCGGGGATTGAGCGTGCCTGACCGATTCCTTATACCAGGTACGGGGCAGGAGCATCCCTATAGCCCCCCTTAGAGTCGATAGAGGATTTTTCTCCTTTGGATGAACTTCTTCCCTGTATTACGGCAGCCAACGGCGTTTCATCCCCCGCCAGGTCGGCTACCTTTTTCTTTTTCGTTTCCCCACCTGCTCTTAGCCCCATCGGGGGCCACGCGGTCGCGCGCTCTACGTCTTGTGTGTTTATGTTTTTGGGTCCGATGGTAAGATTGGTCTTTTAGTTCCGCCCAATTTCCGCTTTATCGTTTCTTCCTGCCTTGTCGTGGCGCTGTTTTGGTTCGCTATTTTTTTTGGCGGGCTCCTTTTTTTTCTCGGCAGGGACGCCTGTATTGGCGACGTTTCTCCTTGTTTTCCTATGGCCGCCCCCCCTGTGTCCCGGTCGCGGCTATGATTCCTGCGTTTTTGGCGGTTCTTTGGACCGAGCACAGCAGAACCTCTGAGATCTGTTTTCTCACAAGCGTGAACCGGACTTTCCTGTCTGGGGGGGTTTGGCTGTAGTGCGTTTTATCGTGGTCTTCGTCCAGTCAATTGTAACCCATGTCCCCGCCAGGCCACTTCCCCTGATTTCCCGTCCCTTATGAACTTTGAATAATGAGGCATGACGAATCTTCCTGAGTACCAAGGACTGAGTGTCTTGGACTCCCCCTATCTGCAAAGACCTAATTCGTCATTTGTTAGCAAACTCCAAGGCCCCTCTCTGCTGAAACCTGCGAGAATATATTCTTTCTTTTTTTTCGAGTTTCCGATGCGGGTGATCCTTTTACAAAAGATCTCCGGACGTTAATATAGACTTTTTTGCGCGACCACCCCGCCCCACTATGTTTGTGAGCTTTCGATGTCTGGACCTAGTAGTTCCGAACATATGCCTCTTTTTCCAGTCGCACCCTTTTGTCAATCAAGTCCTGGGTCCTTGCAGACTCTTCCTGATTTCTTGGCTGTTGATCGCTACTTTGGTAATCCTCCCCCCCTCAATACTTTACGTGTTGTTGTTGATGATATTGGCGCGATGACTTCTGTTTTTTTTCGACACAAGCCTCGACCTCAGGAATTTTCCGGCATCCCCCCCTTCTTTCCAACATTTGGCCTTGAATTCCTTTTCTATTTTTATGTTCATAGGTTATGACTTTGTCCCCATATCTCTTCTAATTGGGGGATTGGTCGACTCTTGCTCTTTGCTCCCATACGGCGGTCGCATCTGTCTGAACAGCCGTCGCCCCCACCCTTTTTTTCACTCCCTGAGCCTTGATATCTTCCCCCCCTGATTCCTTTTGTTTTTGATTTTTCTATTTATTTTGATTTGCTACGCATTCCCCCCCTCATTGTCGTTCGTGGGATCGATAAGTTTCCAACTCTCATTGTCGTCTTTTTTTCCCGACGCGAGGCCACTGTCCTCCTTTTTACATGAATCATCCCCCCTTTTAATCCCTTCAATCAATGTGCACGCGCCCTTCGAGGGGGGCCGAACTTTTTGTCCCCCAATTTTTACGGTCTCGTTACTCGCTCACCCCTGGGCAACGATTGTGAAAAACTCTTAGGGTTCGCGGTTTATGTGTTTATATGGAACGGACTTCCCCGCAGGTCCAGGTTTGAAGGCAGGAATTTAAGTGCGTGTTCGACGAACAGTTGGGCACGCTTTTGGAGATTAAACTGTTTCTCCCCAAGCACATCGAGACCCGTTTAAAGCTTTCCGACTCCCCCCACCAAGGGATTGAACCCTCAACCCCCCCCCAACTTTCCCTTCTCGGAAGTATGTCCACCCTTTCCGCCTGACACGTCCCATCCCCCGAATTGTCTCCGTCCTTTAGACGTGTCTCTAATGGAAGGACTGCGATTCCTGGCCCCCGATACCCCCGCCAGGAGCGGCGGCATTCTCCTCCATCGCGTCCTACTTTGCGTCGAGGCCACCAGCCTGAAACCTTTTTTACCTTTTTTTCCTAGAAGCCGCGTTTATTCGTCGACTCCCTATGCTCTTCCCCCAAAACCGATCTATCGTGACGGTTTGGTACGAGAGTCTTCTTTTGGTTCCGCCTGTCCAAACGCCCAACGTCTCAGGCCAAGCTTTTCTCTTTCCTGTATGGGCTCCACATTGTTGTTGGGGGAACTATCCTTCCCCTTCAGCTGGCCAGATCCGAACTCCCCTTCTTCGCGCCCCTCTACGACTTGAGTAGAACTTTTTTTCCCCGATGGTTCGGCTCTGGGCCGCCCATTTTTTTTCCCCCGTTTCCCCCCCTAGGTGTCCTGTTCCACCACTCGGCGTCTTCCCGGATCAGACCCTTCCCTGGCTATACGCTTTCACTTTTTTCTGGCGGATGTCTCGGGGGTCGAGACTTCCTTTACGGTTCAACCTCTGCCACTGGCTACTTTCCCATCCTTAACAACTGGCCTTTTTTTCATGCCGCTTCTGCCTTTCGTCTGCTGCCGAAAGCGCGAGCACTCCCCTTTTCCATCATGCTTCCTGAAAGTCATAACCCTTTCCCCAAATCCATCAGATACTGAGAAAGATCGTAGTGTACAGGGTTTTCGACGGAACATACGGCGAGTCCATGAGTTTTCCCCTACCTGCTTTTTCGTGTAAGAAACAAGGAATACGACATGCAATGCGGGCACCCACTTATACCCCCCTTCCGCCCCCTCCTCCCCCCACAATCTCAGAATCACTCCTCCCCGATCCCTCGTCATGCCCCCTGCCCAGCCTCTCTCCCATTCCCCCTCGCTACCCCTCCCTCTATCTTCTTGTCTCCACTATCCCCCCATCATCCTTCCCTCTCTTAAATGTCCCCTCATGCTTTTCCTTCCACTTCTTGAACAATCCACCCTTACCCCCCCCCCACCTACCCTCCACTCTTCCCCCCCTCTTACCTCCCCATCCCTTGCCCTGATCCTCCCCTCTCCCTCGATCCCCTCCTCCACCCCTCCCGACTCCCCTATAATTCACCACCCACTGCCTTCCTCACCCCTCTCTCCCCTTCCCTACCCCTCTCCCCCCCCCCCAAACTTTCCGTCCTCTTATCACCCTCCCCCCTTCCCACCAGCTCTCTCCCCTGTCATTCACAGCCACCCTTACCCTCACTTCTCCTCTTCCGCCCCCTCTCTATCTGTCCCCCCTCCCCATCACTTCTCTTTCGGTGCAACTATCCTCCTCCCGCCCACCCTGAAATCCCCCCCGGTTTCACCTTTTCCCCGTCTCCACTCCCGCCCGCCCACCACCCCTGCCGCCTTGCCTTACCAAGCCTCCCCTCCTTCCCCTCCCCCCTCCTTACCCTCGTTACCCCTCCCGTCTTTCCATACACTCCCTCCTCCCCCCTCCTTTCGGCTTTCTTTCCCAACCCCAGCATTCCCCCCTCTACTCCTCGCATCCCCTTCGCCCCAACACCCCCCCCCCACCTCCCCCCATAACCCCCCCACCATAATGTCCCCCCCAAACCCCCTCCCCCCCACCACCCCTACTCCTTCGTGTCCGCCCAGCACCCCTCCCCTACCCCCCCCTCAGCCACCTCACCTCCCTTCCCCACCTCAGCCGTTTTCTCACCGCATCCTCTCATCCCCACCATACTTCCCCCCTCCCCCCCACGCACACCCGCATGCTCCCTCCCCACCACCCCCCCCCCCCGCCCTCTCCCCACTCCTCCCATCCCCCCCCCATACCTATGTCTGGTCTTCTCCCTTTCGCCTGACCCTACTTCCCCCTCTCCCTCCCCCCCCTACTCCCCCCTTACTTTCCTCCTTTGATTGTTCCCTCCACACCTACCTCTAGTCAAAAATTGCCACAATCGTCTCCCCCAGACCTTTTGTTCGATCCAACGGAAATCGCGTCCATCCGTTATCTGAGCCCGCATTTTTTTGGGCCCCGCGACCTTTCTCCAATTCTCCCCTCGTGTCTTACCGGATAATGAATTTCTTATTGTATCTCGCCAGAAGCCAGATATGTAAATTGACCCCCCCCTTCCTTCAACATTCCCTACGAGACGATCTTATGGACATTGCTGTGTTTTGTTGAACGTTGCGTAATAAACCGCCGCTCGTATTGAGTTTCCAGAACTTTTTTTCGCCCAATAACGTCACATGTTCACTTGATCAGTGAGATGACTTTTTTTTTTCGTTCCTGACGCTCGTTCCCCCTTCCTCCTTGACCACCGCCCCCAACTAACGTGTCTAAGGACCGACCTCACTTGACCCGATCGTCACACCTCCGGTGACGGCGACACAAGCTTTTGGTTTTTTCTGTTCGGCCATGAACTGTCCTTCTTTAAGTTTCCGATGAAGGGGAGAAAAAGTTTAGATCTGGCGCAACCCTACTGATAACACAAGTCTGCGTTGCTTCCCGCGGCCTCCCCCTGAGTGGACGGATGGACTTGAGAGGGATTGTTTAGAGACTCTTTCCAATTTTCTCCCTCCTACAGGATTAAGACAGGGGGTACAGGGAGCCGGGCGAACTTTTTCTTTTCCCCCGAAAAATCTGAAAGTCAAGACCCCCCCTTTTTTTCCCCGACGTGCATAAACTGTTCCATCATGCTGAGATTTTTTCGATCGCCTTTCCCCGAATGGGTCGGCTCTTCAAGTTTTTCAGGACATCCCCCTCTTTTTTTAGTTTCCTTGAGGAAACGGTATCTACCGGAGCCGACTGATCTTTCTTCTATTCGTTTGGTCATGCCCCTCTCTGCACGGCTACGCACAGCGGGATTTTTCGCTTTTTTTTCGACGTTTTCTTTTCAGCAACGCCCTTTCCCCCCTTTCGAAGTTTGCCCAACCAGGTGGGCCCGCGACCAACGGCGCTTTTCTTCTCGTCCTGTGGTAGCACCGGGACGTTTCCCCAAACTTTGTTGTGGACGGTACGGCCTCCCTCGGAAATTGTGTCCTTTTCATCTTCTTGACGCAGCGGGCTTAATGCCGAACAGCGCACCCCCCCTGCTTTTTTGTTCCCAGGGCTTTTTTTTTCCCGCTGGGTCCCTTGCCCCCTTCAGCAAGAAGCTGAGCATTCGTTCGTTGTTTGTCCGGCCCGGAGAGAGACTCTTTTATTTCCCCCCATACCTGCGCAATAGCGCTTGCGCTCATGATCTGACCCCTTTTTTTTTGGCTTTTTTTTCCTCCCTCCGCGCAAGGGGTATTTACCTTTTTCGTCCCTTTCCCAGCCTGTAGCCAGATCGTCGTTATGGTTTCCCCTGGTTTCTTTCAATTCACATAGACTTCCCTCTCGCCCTACCGCCTCCTCCCTCTGCGCCTCGGCGCGGCACGCGTCTCGAATTTTTTTCCCCTTTGCCGACCTCGTCTCATGCAACGTCAACCCCCCCTGATTCTCTTTCACCTCTTCTCTGGGCCGAGTGTGGATACTTCTCCGTTCCAGTTTTTCCCCCCCCGATTTCTGGCACTCGGAATGAGAAGCCCTAGCATTTTTTTAGGTCCAACTTTTACAAGATCGCTTTTTCCGTATTTTTTGTGTCTTTAGATTTGATCGCCGTTGAGCATTAAGGTCATCCCTTTCCCTTTTTTTATCGCAGCGAGCTTAGCCCTTAGCTTTTTGGCAGCCTCGGCCAATAGAGTTCCCCCCTTTTTTCACTCCTTTTTGGTCGAGGCAGTTGGCGAGTTTGTCCACACGACTCCTCCCTCTTTCATACCGAGACCTCCGGCCTCTCCGTGCAAGCGGCCCTCCCTGTCCAAGTTAGCCGGCGCATTTTTCTCTTCGAATTTTCCTTGGTTCGGTGACCATGGAAAGAGTTCCTATCTTTCCTGAACGTGATCTTCTCCAGCTTTTTTTCTTCCTTTTCGCCGATCCGGATCCCGCTTCTGCTCGGATAGCTGACACGCGGAATGTGTCCCCCTTCCCCCACCCCCCCTAACTAAAGGCAGCCCTTGCCCGGTAGTTCGATTTCTTTTTATTTTTTCGAGTTGGTAATTGAACCACGGAGTGTCGGAGCCACTTATCGTTACAGAGAGCAGTCCCAGGGCCTTTTTTTAGTATGAATTAATGCCATTTCCGGCCGAACGCGGCCTTCTCCCTCGGTGGAGGACGACGTTTTTCGGTATGTCACCCCCCCTATTTCTCGCTTTTCTGGCGTATAACGCTTTTGTTTCCTCTATTTCATTTCGGAGGGTCGACGATGTGGTTCCCTTTCTTCTGCCCCTTTTTTATCTTAACTTTTCGAGCAGTCCTGGAAGCGGATTTCACTTCACGTCTGCCGTTTCCGTGGTTGTCCCCTTTAGCCTTGGCGACGTCGGTTTAGGTACAGGGTTGGTTTTGTTTTCCGTTTTTTTTCTTGAAAACGGGGGACGGGTGGATTCGAATTTTTCTTTCTTTGAAACGCGGCGTACGCGTCTGATAATGACCTTCCCTTCTTTTTTGGTGGCGAGGGCCGTGGCCGACGATACACTTCCTCCACTCCTCTAAACTGACGCGCTTCGCCATTAGTCCAAGGAGACGTGATTCCCTTTCCTGTTTCTTTTTATCTCAGAGCCCAGCCCGGCCCCTTTTTACACCTGCGCGCCACGGAGGCATGCTCTTTTTCCCCCCCCTGTCCGCCCATTTTCCTCCCTCCTCTCTCGAGCCTACCCCCCTTCACCTCCTCCGACAAATTCCTCTTTTTGTCCTTTGACGATCCCCGTAACCCCCCAGACTCGGCTTTTTTCGTTTCCACTCCCAAGGCGAATTCTTAATTCGTCTTCCAATCCTCGGAGATATCAGGTCTCGGTTTTATCCTTCCCCCCCTGATGGAGCCGGCGTTATAGGAACCTCGATTCTTTAATGCCCGAAGGCCTCGCTACCAGAATTGCCCCCCCCTTCCCTTTGCCTCCGTAGATTAGTCCTTCCTTCCCCGATCCCCTCTTCGTGCCCAACCTATGCCTCCGTTCCCTTGCTCAAAAGGTCTGTACTTGTAATATTTGTTCGCTGCGAGTGCACGAGGAATTATTGCCCCCTCTTTTTTCTAGAGCTAGAGATGCCTTCCTCCCCCCTCCTTTTCTACTGTTGTCGTATGGCGATGAATTACTTTTACCCCATCTCTCCCCAATCTCGTACCCCGTATTCATTTTTACTGACCCCACTGTGCCTTCTGGAAGAAAGTGTCTCTCCCCCTTTTTCTGGTTGTGGTGACTTCTCGTAGCGCGTTCAGGACTTTTCCTCCTCTCTCTTGGCTTGGGAGAATGATGACAGTCTTTTCGACGCCAATAGTCTTCGGCCCTGGATAGACAGACGGTACCCTCCCCTCATTCCGTAGCTACCGCTCCCTGACCCTATCTTCTTTCACCATTCCCATTTTCTTCCATTTTTCCCTTTGTAGGCCTTTGATGACTCCCCCCCACCGCCGCGTGGTCTTTTGTATCGTCTGCTTCTTCCCCTCTCCTTTCGTCTTGGGCCGATAGGCCGTGTCCTTATGACCTGGGTTTTGGCCCTTTTGCCTGTCAGGAATGGCCACCTTCCTATTCCGGTTAGTTCCCCCTTTTTGTTCCGGGGGTAAAAGTGGAGGAAGGCTCTGCCCGATAAACCTAAGGCACATTTTTTTTTTTCAGGTCCGTTACCTTCACTCGGGAGGTCCCCTCTGTAATGACAATAGTCAGTGCTCGCGGTATGTGGTCTGTCTTCCTGGCCCGATAATCCCGAACTGCGGCTTCTCATGATTATGTCAAGGCCCTCGCAAGTTTAGTCGGCTTTTTCCACCCCCCGTTCCCTCCCCGCCGTCGCCCCAGTGAACTTTATCCCGCAAATGGATAACCCGGCCCAACCCCCCCTATCGCTCCTCTTGTAACCCCTTTCCCCGACGCTTCAAGGCCTAACTGGCTTCCTCTGTAGGATGACTCGAAATAAGCGGTAAACTGACCAAATACTGCCCCTCCTTTTTAAGGAGCGAAACGATTGGTCCTAATATGGTCCCCCCGCTAAGAGAGACAACCAACCTTCGTTTCTTTGTCTCTGACTGCCATCGCGATACCTAGGTCGACCTTCCCCCCCTCGTGTGAAGACTCGCTGTTTTCGTCTCTGTTCTAATGCGGCCGTTAAGGTTACCCTTCAACCCATACAATCGGTCCCGTAAGCGGCCCCCCTTTTCACTCCTTCGTGCTTGTTACATGGGTCTGGGTGATGCGGAATCAGTCCGCGTGGCCGCGAACGAACTTCTGTTTCAACGTCGAATTAAGAGCTTTTGTCCTTCGCCCTCTTGCCGTCTTGCGCCCTTGCTTTCCACGGCATGCAATCTTTGAGTTTTCGGCACGAGAACCACGATTAGATCGCGTGCCGCGTTCTTGACCCGGTTTTATTCGCCTCCTTCGGGCTTCTCCTGTTCTTTTTCCCAGGTTTCTCGAAGACCGTTTGGAATCCGTATCCCCCTTTTGCCGCGCAAAAGTCGGAGTTTTCACCCCCCTTATGGGCCGGACCGGACTTTTCTGACATAGATCACCCTTGAGTCTCCTTTTTCGGCGCCGCCGGCCCGAAGGGTCCATGACGGTTCTTCCTTGCTCAAACGCAACGTTAGGTCAGACCCCCTCCCTCTTTCGTGGCCCCCTCTTCCGCATGCAAAGCAAGATGCGTTTTCCCCAGTCTCCCCCGACCTTTTTTGTAGAAGTCCCTCCTAGTTTCAGATTCCCCCGGTGGCGAGAGCTTCCTGAGATCTTCCTGCAAGTCCTCGTTGGCCTTTTTTACTCCACAGTCATTTCCTTTAACCTATCGAATTCTTGTTTTGGTTTTAACCTTCCCCCCCCACGGAAATAGTCGATTTAAGCTTTACCTCTGACATGTCTTTGATTTTTCGCGATTAAAATGGATCTTTCATTTCGAGAAACCTTTTTTTTTCGCCCTTTCCATGAACTAGTATTGATGTTCTTTCGGATCTTGGTATACTTTCTGTCCCCCCCTTTGGACACCTCGACCGAGCCTTACGGAAATTTTTGCCCTTTTCTCCTTCCTTCTGGAGTCTGGCTTTTGTATCCCCTCGGTCTAAATGAGAGGCTTGAGGTTTCCCCCATCCCTCTTCGGCACCCCCCCCCCCCCACAGGGTTCCTGATCATGAAGCTCCTATTGGTATTGGTTAGGGTCCCTTTCTCCAGTACTCTGATAGATTCCCTCGGGCACCCCCATCCGCGAAACTGTCTTTCCTCTTTAGCTGCCCTTGAGCCCCAGGTGCCTTGTCTCTGCAACCTCCTCGGTGACGGAGAAACAAGCAAGGTTCTTTTTGACCTGCTGTGCGGAAGGAACTTTCCTTCATTCGCTCGCAGCTAGTGCTACCCAGTTTAATTTCTCCTTCCCAGCCTGATACACCCTGCGCGATTTTTAAGTTTTCCCTCTTCCCCCTTTGGCAAGGGGACTGAGCCTGCCCCTCTTTTTTTTTGGTCGTTGGGCCTCTGTACTTTTCCTCCCCCCAGCTTGACGAATCGTTGTCATCTTAATGGGGTTTTTTGACCTCCTCCCCTTTAAACTTTTTTTCCCCCTTAGGCATCCACTTTGAGAGACGCGATGCGTAAACTCCGCGGCTGGTGAAGACCGATCACCTTAACCTTTTCTCTCCTCAATGGTTTTCCGGTTCTAAGGACC
>Ga0179593_1522316_pt1 | contig 18293 bp, 25 predicted proteins | sample CZODoug2_1_08_16_FD_185931 | JGI IMG/M metagenome (GOLD analysis project Ga0179593, IMG submission 185931) | Vadose zone soil fungal communities from Angelo Coast Range Reserve, California, USA - CZODoug2_1_08_16fungal (PacBio error correction) | ecosystem: Environmental > Terrestrial > Soil >... | reverse complement strand
TTCCGCGATGACTTGGATTTTTCCTTCTCCCCCTCCGTGCAATCTTTTTGGATCTTCTCCTGCACTTAGCCTTTTTTCTTCGATGACTTGTATTACGGCAAATCCTTTAGCTCTGATACCCCCCCCCCAATTTTTTTTTTTTGATGACCGCACCTTGCTTTTCTAGTTCCTCTTCCCTCCCGGCGGCATCACCCGACCTTTTTTCCATGGTTGAAGGTGTCTCTTTTTCTGATCCACTCTTTCTTCGACGCTATAATCTTTCCCTTTTTTTGGTCTCGAGCCTAGGCGCTTTTTTGAGAGAGCCAGTCTTGCGCTCTCCAGGATAAATGTGTGCCATAGAATCGTGCATCACCCCGTGGTGAAAAGATTAAGATTCCTATTTTTCTCATCCTGATTGATAACTGCCCTCCGAATCCGTCTGTCACCCCCGCCCCTCCCCTCAGTGGGACATCCCTTGGCTGAGTATCCTTTCTTGGGCTGATTGATGAGGTCCCCAAACTTCTTCACACAGAAGGATGCACCCCCATCAGGTAGTTACCCTTCTTTAGGCCGTGACTCGAAAGATGAACCAGGCAATTTTGCTGCAATGACCCGTGTGCCCAGGGTGCCAGACGCCCTTGACGATTTTTCCAATAGAGAACTTTTCAAGAACCCAAAAACTTAATAGGTCCAGGCGACTTGTCTTGCCCCCCCCCCAGGGAATCCCCCCGAGCTACCCGCAGAAGCCTTTCAGGAGAACCCCGGTATGCCCTTCTCAGGACCCCGCCCTGGCCACACCTTTCCAAGATCCCGAACCCTCCGACAAAAAACCTCGCCAATCCCCCCTTTCGCGATTTTTGTCGTTTAACACATCCCCAACCCTGTTTCCTCACCCCTTGCTGAACTAAAGTAGTTCCCATCGCTTTCCGCACTGTCCCCTTACGATGATATTATTGAGACTTCCTACTCGCCCGGCTACTAGCCGGCCGAGCAGACAACCGCCATTCTACTCAGCCCTTTTTGATCGCAGAAAATTGCCCCACCTCGCTCCAAATAGAAGATTGTCTTAACCACCTCCCCGAAACATCCCTCTTCTTTCCCTGTATGGGAGATTTCTAAGTGTTCCCCACCCAAACGCCCCCACTTTCCCGCTAGGTCCCCCCCCAGGTTGAAAATTACCCATAATCACCCTCCATTTACACCTCTCGATCACCCTCTCTGTCATAGCAGATATGCTTTCCGACACGTCCACGAGCGTCCCCGCTCTCCCCATTAGTTAACCCTCTAATTCCCCCCTACACCCCTCAAATTTAAAGAGGAGTTCCAGTCCTCGGGACTCGCTTTCCACAATAATGCTTTTCGTTTTTTGGCCAGTGTTTTTTATGGTTTCGGATCTCTTTTCCCTGACTGAGCTCCTACGCGGCAGACTTCTTTTTGCCTGAGACCCCCACACTTACTGCTTCCCCCCCCCCCCCCCCCTTTTTTGATGTCACCCTATTTCCCGAAGTTTCATCCGTCTATTCTTGCAGGAGAGGATTCGTTATTTCCACCCAAATTCGTCGACCCAGGCCTCTTCCCCTTGTGCATGTTTTCCTCCTCTTAATTGCCCTCTCCTCCCCTCGATTATCCTCAGATTGATCGGCTCCCCCACCCCTTTTGTGTAGCAAGACAACCCTGCATGTCCCCAAAGGCGGTAGCATCTCGTTTCCCCCCAGGTGCCTTTCTTCTTCGAGATTAAAAACCTTCCTTACTGCGCCCCTCCCATGCCCCCGCAGAAAGTCGTTTGTCCCCCGTCCACCAGCATTGTCCGACAGGATTTGTCCTCCCCCGACCCCCTCCTGCCATAACCCACCGGAGAGTTCCCCCTAATACAACCCCCCGCCAGCGTTGACCCATCCAGTGCCCGTAATAACCGGCTTGTCCTCCTTTGCTCGAAAAGACGGCACCCTTTCCGGTATCGCGCTCTATTCAGCCCCACCACCCGCGACGATTTCTTCGCCCCCTCCCTCCTTTTTCCTCCAAAACCCCCCGGTCTCTTTGGGAGCATATCAGGCCGTCCTCCCCCCCTCCCATGCAGAGATAATAACCCATGTTGGTCCGACGTCCCTTCCCGATTCACACCTTCTTCCCCGACCACCCCCCCCTTTCTACAGGTCAGCACTTCCTCCTTCCGTTTTTGTGTGAGTCTCTTTTTGCCTAAGGCTTTTTTAAATGGGGGATTTAATAGTTTCCATGAGAAACCCGACCTCTGGCGTCCGGAGAGACAACCACTTTCCTCTTCCGGACCCCTGGGGGAGATTTTGGCTGCTGGATCCGGTCTTGGTCAGTCGTACTCTTCCCTCTTTTGGCGTGGCCTAGAGCCTGGATACCGGGGTTGTGAACGCTGGCCCCCACCGGTGGTGATACGTTGCCCCCTCCCTTTTATTACCCACGCCTTCCTCTTACTCGCAGGCTGATTCAGACGGGCTGTTTCTCTTTTCCCGTTTTTGAATCGAGCGGTGGTTCTGGATTTCTTGTCTTGTCCCCCGTTCATCCTTTCGCCCTTACTTTGGTGAATTCTTTTTTGCCGGTCGCAGTTGGGAATTTGCATCTCTGACAAGAAGCTGACCGGCTATACCTCGACCCCGCTTTGGTGTCCCTCCTTTTGTTCAGATAAATTTTTTTTCTACCTTTCCTCGATCCTTTCTGGCTTGTCCAGTCTCTAGCCCCCCCAGAGCGCCCCTTGCAAGGGATTCCGTCTCGCCCATCCTTTCCTTTTTTTTTCTTTTCGAGCTTTTTTCCCCGTGGACGGTAATCTGCATTCCCTTCCGCTATCCTTCTATGTTACTCGAGAATAGCCATTTCTGTCCCTCCCTCACACCCCAAAAAGTCTTAGAGAAGGTGTGTCGCGCTTTCATCCGAATTTCAAGTCGTAGAACGTTCCACCCGTAGAGTTGAGGTACTCCCTCCAAGATCTCCCCCTCAACGCACTTCCACAAAACCTACACTGCCCCCATGTCAATTCCCCTTTGCCTTTCAGTGTACTGCAGAGTTCCCTTATCTGAATAGGATCGGACCTGCCAGAATGACACTCGACCTCTCCTGGAAACCCTGCCCACTTCAGGTTTGTCCTGGTTCTATTTTCCCCTAGCCCTCTGGTTCTTTCCCGACTTCATCTGGCGAGGCAGTGGCCGGTCCGCTGCCTCAATCGCGCCCCTGGTCAGTGTATCGACTTCTCATCGCACGAGACCACGTCGTGGAACGGTTTTATTCTGCGTACTGTTTTTCCTCAGTTTGATCTGATTCTTGAATTGACCACATTTTCTGTGTGCCCCTCGTGCTTTGACCAGGTCCTTCATCGACGTAATTGCTCAGTCCCGTATTTTATCCCTGTCCGAACCGAGCAGTATGAGTCGATTAGTGGCACTGTCAAATTGCCTCGAATTCGGCGCCGAGTGCGCTTCTCCATTCTCCCTCCTCTCAGCGTTTTGCCCCCTGTGCGCAAGTTAATCCATTTTCCCCACCTCAACCTCAGGTCCGCCTTTCCCCCTCCTATGTTTGACGACCTGCACCCCGGTGTATGCGTGTACTGTATTTTTTTGTTTTTTTTTTCCTTTGCATCGCAGAGCGACTCGCGGCTTTCGTCTGGGTGTCGCCATTGGTGACAGACCAGTGAATTGCGCCTCTTTTTCACCTTTTTGGATTCGTGGGCTTTCGCGGGGCTATTGCGGGTGACTTCTTCTCCATCTGCGTTCGGGAGCTCGCCTCACGCACTAGGTGGCCCCGATGGCGCCGTGTTTATTTTCCTCTTCCTCCGGTCAGACCAGGTCTCGTTGCCCTCGTTTTCGGCTTGCGTTTTTGCCGTGGTTTCTTTTTGCTTTCAGATCGGCCCACTTTTTCGGAGGGATTTACCTCTGTTAGCTAGTGTAAGGTTCAGATTGTATGTCACGGGTTTTGAGTTCCACCCCCCTCCAGCTTCGATTGGCCAACTTGGAAAGTTTCGGATTGCACAGAGGGTCAGTTGTAATGGATCGGCCTTTTCCTAATTTCCAGCTTTCCTCTTTATGGCTTCCCTGTATACTTCCGTTGATCGTTTTTTTTCCTCGACAGCCCATCCCTTCCCCATTTGCCTTTGCTCCCTTTTCTCGTTTCCCACTTCTTTCCTCTTTGATGTGCTTTTGACGGATTCGGGAGCTTTCCCCCCCGGTGATAAGCAGATGGATCTCACTTACGTCCTCCCCTTCTCTTCGTCCGGCAATCTACACTTCTCTCCCCGGTAATCCGACCGCACCTCCCCTGGGTGCTTGATGTAACATTGCTCTGACTCGCTCTGACACCCAGCGCTCCTTTGAGGACGACGTACGATCATTTGCGCTCTCCCCCTCGCTTCTTTCATATCTTCGGACTCGTGACCCTAGCCCCCGTCCCCTGAAAGTGATTCGAATCCTCCGAGTCCCCCGTCAGGAACTGAGTGCTTTATATGCCTCGGCCTCCTACTCAAGCAACTCCGCCACCCCCTCCCTTCTCTATGGGGTCTCGCAGTTTTTTTTACCCGAGTTTCCCAGTAATACAAACTCATCCCCCCCCCTCCCTCCCGTAGCTGCTAGAGATGAGAGAACCGCTCTTCCTCTTGGTCCCCTTCCATCTCCCGAGTTCTCGCCTCTCTATCTTTTCCCTTCCCCTTTTGTGGATGCCTTCTTTTCTGAGAGACTCTTTTGACGCCCTCCTGTGGCCAGGATCGGAGGGTCCTTCCTTTCCTCCCCACCCCCCTCGGTCCTTTGGATTTTTCGTAGATGTTTATTCTAAATCGGACAACAATTCCCCCACCCCCACCCCCCCATGATGTCAGACCCTGGTCCCGTTTTGCCGGTTCACCCCAGCCTTCGCTCCCGAAGCAGGGACTGACGGTTCCTGCTTCTTCAAAAGTCCATACGACTATCACAGCACCTTATATCCTGACAATTGCGTCCGTTGCTGAGCCCTCGGTTGTGCTGCGCCCTATGAGTATGCTTCGCCCCTCTAAAGATGTATTTTCATCTCCTCGGGGCTGTCCCTAGATCGATTTGTGGGCATGATCTGAGGGCCGAGACCCTTCGTTGTGACCCCATTCGCTTGACACACTTTCTTCCCCCCCGCAGTTTCCTCGTCCCACAACGGCCGCCTCTTTTGGCTTCTCAGCCTCCCCGGCTGTTGGCCCTTGCTTTCATTCCCCCCTCGACCTTCGCCCATTACCAATACCCCGCTCCCCTCCATCGTTAGCCGCACGCAGCGTCGTTCCCCCGCCGTCCTCAATGCACACGTGCCCGTCGTTTTTTCCTCCGACTTTCATGATTGTTTCGAAATCGCGCTGACACCTCCGGTTAAACGAGGCCGCTCTTCGGTCCAAGGAAAGCTATCCCCCCCACCGTACTCAAGCCGCTTGCGATGTAACAGGAGACCCTTTCCACTGCTTAAAGGCCAAAACTCCCTTTAAAAACCATTCCACAGATCAACCCGGCGGAAGCCAAATCTATCAACGTACCTGGTACCGCTCTCTCATTTCCCCGTTCAACCACCAGCCCGCTGAAAATCGTCTCCAACCATCAGTTCCTTCCGATCTTTGCCTGCTCCCTCGCTTTCATCCACTCCTGCGGGCGATGTCCCCCCCATACTCACGACGGGGCAGATATTTTTTTTAAACGCCAGTGCGTCACGCGGCCCCCTGGCCTTCAGGCTCTTGGCCCGATTTCCCTTTTCCTGCTAGTCAAATCAGAACTGGCCATTTCCACCAGGCGAAAGACCCTCCTCAGTCCGTTCCTGGTGTGCTTGAAGCGTGATCAGGGGAACCCCACACCACTCCCTCACACTTAAAGATCGGAAGTCTCAAAACATCACTCGAACCATCCCAACTTTTTTCCTGCAGCGTTCCCCTTTTTCCGATCCTAGTAAGATAGAGCCTTTTTCCAGGCTTTCTCCGAATCTTAAAGGTGCTCCCGATGGCTCTTCTCGCACTGAGTTCTTCTTCCCCTTCCACATGGATTTACCCTCGTTTCATATCGCGCCTCTCGTTTCCTCTTGCTCCCTCCCCCCCGTACCGTCACCTGTTTTGTGTTTCGTTGTGGGCTGTGCTTTTTTCTTTCCATATCTCTTGTCTCCCGCGTCCCTGCGCGCCCTCCTGGGTACTCCCTAATTGCTGGGTATCGTGTCCAGCTCCCCTATCCTCTTTCCATCACACTCCCGGGAGCCCAACACACCCATAGCCAGGTTATTTCTTTCACCACCCAAACTTGCCCTTGTTACGATGCTCCTGACTTGTCCTCTCATAGATTGTCCGGGAAGCCTTATTCGACCCGGTAAAAAGCAGACTGATACTAAAAAACATACGTGGTCTCACGGCTCAACTATTTCCTTACATAGGAAGTTAGATGAGGTCTCCGATTCCTGCCACCCCAAAATATGATAAATCCGGGTATTTTCACACAACTCCATCCTTCTATGTCTACAGTTCGAGTAAGCTTTTCTTTTTTCTTCAGAACGAACAGGAAACTCACCCAAATCCACTTCTCCCCATTGAGAAAAGACCACTTCAGACTGATTGTTTTTTACTTCACTGTATATCTACACTAAAGGGATGAGTCCCTCACAATAAGAAAATCTACTCCTCAACTCCAGAGAGATTTGCCAAATCAACTACTTCCCCACTTCTTCCCCCCATCGACGTACTTCCCTCGTTCGATAAGCCCTCTCCGTCCCACGCGTCATCACGTTTCACTTTTTTCTGAGCAGCGGAACAGGGACCCTCTCTTTGCCTTACCGCACCCACCCCTCCCTAGTTGTTTCTTTCTCCCCCCCGATCCAGCCCCGGCTCCTCAGATCTCCCCCCCTTCTTCGTTTTTTTGGAATTTGTTGGGCCTCTCCTGATGCTAGCCAACCTTCCGATTCCCAAAACTGTTTTCTTGTTTTTTTTACCTTGAACGATTCACCCTTTCCCCTTACCCTCTTCTTCATTAGTCAGTCCTCACGACAACCCCTATTTTCTCTCCTATTTTTTTGATGTTGGATCTGAATCCCCCCTCCGTTCCGTTTTTTGGGAAGGATAGGGTTTCTTTTTCATTCCTTTGAGCCGGAACAACAGTTTAGAGCCCGGGTTTATTTTCTCCTTTTGAGAATATTCCCCGGCCCACCATTTGGCGTTCTGAGGGATCATCGCCAGGCTTCCCGTTGCTGTTTCGAAGAAACGCCCTCCCTCGGGTTTCTGTCGCCGATCTTCTCGCTCCGTCTGTTCACCGCTCCTAGAAGGGTTTATCAGTTTCCAACCTTATTTACTTCTCTTTCTTTTACTTTAGTCGTTTAGTGCAGTAACCGCGACATTTTTGGGTGATTCCAGTCGGCGCTATTATCTCGGTTTATGAATTTGTAATCTCTCTTTTTCTTTGGGTAGGCGTTTAGCTCGATTGGTACCTTGGTTTTTTTGTGCACTCCCATGTCTCTCCTTTTCTTTTTCCTTCCAACGGTCTTGACCGCGGCGACTTTTTTTCTCCCGTCGCCCCTTTTATTTTGAATGTTATCTTTTTCCCTCTTAAGAAATTCTGACATTTGTCGGACAATCAATACCGCCTTTTTTTGACTCCCTATCACCTGGCCCTTTTTTCTCTTTTCTACCCCCGTGAGCCCCCAGTTTCGCTCCTTGTTTACGACTTTTTCCCCTTTACACGGTGCAGTGTGCCCTCCCCTCTTCCGTTTGTGCCCTGAAGGCTCGTATGTTCCCTTGTCTGTTACTGTTTCTAAGCAGGACCTAGTCCACACGCCTTTTTCCAGAACCCTCTCGCGTGTCTCAAATCGGCACTTTTCTCCCCTGCTCGCTCACAATGGACACAATATTCCGCCCCCCGAAACACTCTTTTTTCGTAGTTTTCTTGTTCTCGTTCCACGATGCCCATCAGTACCGTCGTCGCCATCGGCGCTTTTTTTTTCGATCTACCTTTCCTTACCCATCCCCTCCTTCCACAAACGAAAAGAAACATCCATGACCCTTCTCTTTCAGTCCCGTCCACTTTTGCATCGCCTGGCCCTCCACGCCTTTTGGTTCTCGGGAGGGCTGCGGGTGTCGACTGAAGCTCTTTTTAGTGCCCTTTTTCTTTCCGACCGGAGCTCTTTTTCTCTTCCCCTGTGACGGTTGCACGCGCGTTACGGGTTTTGACTTTTTCTTGTTCCTTTTATTGTTTTATCGATGGGGAAGTGAAAGGTTCTTTTTTTTCGCCTTATGAGCACCGCTCATCGAGTCCATGTTTCGAGTTTTCCAAGTAGCCCCTTCCTTCAGATCGCAGTTCCATTTTTTGTGACTGGAAGCGCCACATCAGTTTGTCCTTTCCGTAAGGGCGCTCTTCGCCGGCTATTACCTCTCGCAGCCCGAAAGTGCCCTGCCCCCTTCGCGCCCCTGCTTCCGGAATCTGCGACTTGACTGGAGGCCCCGATGTTTTTTTGTCTGTTTAGCAACTTTCTAGTTATCTTAGTTTGTCGAGGTTTTTTCGTTCGTTGTTCACGCTTTAGCTTATTTTTTCATGTTGGGCCCTTTTCTGCTTGCTTTCCTATTAAGCGGGCAATTCCTAAGGTCTCGTTACACTGTTAGAGTCATGGCCGTTTCCGTCTCCGTGAAGAGCCGCTTTGTCGTTTTTTTAGTTGCGCGATTTTCCTTCCCAAATCTTTCAAGTTTCTTACTCGTTTTCCAAGTTGTTCATTCGTTCTCAAGTTTGGTCATTACCTGCCAGCTGTTCGCTTTATGGATATGAATATTCTTTTGACATCCTTCCGCAATTTAGACTCCCTCCCCCCCCTTCCCATATGATGATGATCAAGCCTGGTATTGTGCCACCCTTTTTGCGGACGTTCTGGATGAGGCCTCGGTGTATTAATCTTTTTATCCCTCCTCGACTCATAGGAGCGCCTTCCCCCGAACAGTAGCATACGAGGTGCTCATATTCAGTATCCAACTGTTTTTTTGGACAGACTTCAGCGCATCCTTCGCTTTTTTGGTTGGGTTTTTTTGTTTGGTGGGGGTTTTTGTTTTGATATCCCCCCTGCTGACGGCTCTATGAGCCCCCCACGACCTCCCCTTCCTTATCTCCCATTCCCTCTTTTTGCTAGTATGAAAAACCTTTCTTCTGTGTTTCGAAGTGTGAGTTACGATTTCAGGTCCCCTACTCCCACCCGTTCCGTTTAAGTATGGGGGATCGTCGTATACGATTTGGTCCGTTTTCCGTCCCTTCCGAAGCCTCACAAGGAGATATTCATAGAGGAAGATCCCCCCATTCTCTGCTGACTTATACGACGAGTTCGCTCGACATCTTTCACTCTCCTCCTTGTTGCTAGTCTTCTTCCCCTAGGGGATCTTCCTGAATTTGAAATCCCGTGTAACTCTTGAGGGTTCCTTTTTCCGCCTGGAGTCTCCCTGTTGGTTCAGAAATAGGACGCCCTCTTCAGTTTTGCCCTTTGCGTTCGGTGGACGTATTTCCACCCGCCTTGCATCAAAAAGATTCCAGGCCTTGCTTTTCTTTTAGAGTACAGATCCAATATAACGAAGATCTTGGGTAACTCGCCTCGACTCGCTTATGAGAGATCCCCCACCCCAGGACTGCGTTCCTTCTTGCCCCCGGTCAAAAGTCCCGTGGACGCACGGGCCAGACATCCCCGAGAGGCAATTGCTCCTCAAATAATGAGGCCTCTCCAATGGCAGACCCCCGATTGACATCCTCTTCCCCTCCTTTACCTTAAAAAGGACGAACTCGCTTTGTGTTCCGACATACCATTTTTTTTTGCCGATCCCCAGGCTGGTGGCTTATAGGTCTAAAACGGCGGCTCTTCCCCCCTCCGCGATCAACTCTTTTTTTATTCTTCGTATTTTCCGCAGAGAAAGCTTCCCCCTTTTTTCCATTTCCCTTAGACATTGGCACACTAAAGATTGCATCCCCAGAAACTTATATTTCCATAGTCAAAATGATCCCCCTCGGAACGAGGGCTCTTCAGTCCAGGCCTTCCTACAAGTTTCATCCCGCCGCGGTTTGTCTTCGGATCATCTTATAACCGTTTTAAATAGGAAAAAACCTATGATCCAACCCCAGCCCCCCTGCCGTCAATCCCCCAAGATTTTTGATCCCCAACCCCCCACCCTTCGCAAATATTCTGTGTGCCATCAGTCCGCGTACCCCCGATCCTGATGTGCGCTTCCTCTCTTCTGATTGTTGAGGGAGATGATTTTTTCGCTCAACTTCACTACGGCGATCCCCGACCAGTTTGCGACTCCGCCCATTGGTCTACTTAGCGTCAGTGCAACACAATGCTCCCCTGCTCCTCCCTCCACCCCTCTTTTTCAAATTACTCGATGCCATCTGTGGGGCAGGGGCACGGGCACACCAATCCCCTTTCCCATCCCCCTCTCTCCCCCCCCCAAACCTCGAACCCCATTCCCTCACCCTTTTGACACTTCTCGCTAGAAAAAGTTCCGCTTTAGATTTCGTGCTTCTTGGCCCCCCGGACGTCGCCCAAGCGCGAGTTCCAAGTTATTACCCCTTTCGCCTCTCCTAGCCGCAACACAGCTCCCCGCGTTTCCCGGAGACCCTTTTTACTCCTTTGGTTCTTTTTCCCGTTACTTTTCTTGATTCGTGATTCGGAGGGTGATGTATGTGTAGCATTCTTTTCCCGCGTGCGTTTCCCAGCGCGCCCGTCCCCTCCTATTCTTCCTTCGGATGCCCGAACACCTTTTCCCGTTTTATGAGCGGTTTTAGTTAGTTAACCCCCTGCCCCATGTCCCTTTCTGTTTTTATCTTTTCGACTTTCCGTCAGGATGCGGTCCTTCCCTCCAATGAACCTTTGAGCACTCACCCCGGAAAAGGTCCCTTTTCTCTCAACGGGTTCCCCCCCCAAAACCTTTTGAAATCCATTCCTCCGGTAGAGGAGCCTTCCGTACGGAACCCAAAGGACCCCCGATGAGCCCCCCCCTTTTTTTTGGATTAACAAAATATTATCGCGGCGATAACTTGATTGCAGCATTTGTTCTTCGAGAATTCCAACCTGGTCCCCCATTGCGACGGACCGCAAACCCTCCCCTCCCTCCTCCATGTAGTGGCAACTCGATATATTCCGACCCCGACAGGATTGCCGCCCCCCCGTCAATCAGAGCTTCTCCGGCTCCCCCACCCCGCTCCCCCTCCGCACCCCTCGATAATACCACTACCCCTCGTTTTTCTGACCATCAGTTCCCCCTCCCCCCCCTCCTCATTATTGCACCCCCGTATTAACCCTTTTTCCGCCCACTCGTCCCTTGTACGGTTTTTTTTTTTCTCTCGTACTGCCACACCCACGCTACTCCTTCTGACCATCCTTCCAAGCGTTCCCCACCCCCCCGAGTATATTGTGGGGAATCTCCTCCCCTGGTTCCAGCAACCTGATCGACCACTTTTTTTTCTTTCCTGCGGACTCCCGTACCCCAAGGCCCCCCTTCGTAAGGTCAGACCCCCCCCAAAATCTCTCCTCTCCGTTGTTTAGAGATTGTTGGATCGACGTCCCTCTTCCCTTTTCCTTTGGTTAAAGCTTTGAATCGTCCCGGCAGGAGACCCGTGACACAGTTTATCGAGCCTACAGATCCCACCCCCTTTCCCGCTGTCCGAATTGGACGGACAGGGATGGTCTCCCGAACGATTTCCCTGAGATTTGGTTGTTCCGATGACGAGTCTTCCGAGTCCCCTTTCACTTCTGATTTGAAAGCCTTTATACGGTTCCCTCCCTTCGCTTTCGCTGATGGTTCTTCGGTTATAGTGACCTCTTTTTTCTCATTGCGGATGGTGGTCTCTTAGTTCTGTGGCCGGGGGGGCTCATTGATTTCCCCTGTCTCTCTCGATGTCCCAAAGATTTTCCGGTTCCCTGTCGACTCTGTTCCTTGCGGTTTTAATTTTTTCGACGACTTGAAGATGACCCGCCCCCTGGACCATCGAGGATACCGTTGGGTGTTTCCATGTTTGGTCGATCAACTGGCCTTTTTTCTTCGCTCCAGGCCGAATCCTCATCGTCCCTCTTCAGGAATCCTCCCTTGTCACCAGCCCCATTAATGGGTTCTTCTTTTGATAAGAGCATCTTTCCCCGCCTTGTATTTTCCAGGCTTATGTTGATCCCTTCGACTGCCCCTGGGACCGTATTCCTTAACAAAAAACCCGTGTGTTCTAGCGGCATCCGATCAAGCCCCTTCTTCCCATGGTCCGCCTCTTTGTGACGCCGGCTGCAATTACAAGATTCCCCCCCCCAACTCTCACTCCGACATAAAACGCCCTTTCCCCCCCCCCTCAGGAACTTTCTTTAAGACCGTGACTTCCCCTTTGAATCTACGCCGAGGGAATTGTCCGTTTCGTGGTTCGAGCTAGGGAGGAGGGCTGGTGTCCCACTTGAAGTCCCGTCTGAGGGGCGGGCTGGCCGAGGCGGTATCGTTGTAGCCTCCTCTGGGCCCGGGCGGTTCTTTAATTTCTTTCCTTTCTCGGGAAGTTGACCTCTGGTCCTTTTTTTTGCCGTGCCCCCGAACCTCCGGTTGCCCCAGACTGACTTCGGTAGTTGTGGACCCATGCGCCCCCCCCTTATCTAAGGGCAAGCCTTTGTCCCTTCCCGCGCCGCCTTCAGTCTTTTTTTAGAGTCTGTCCAATGGCCTCTAGAAGGAGTGTTAAATTTTATTAGCGCCTTTAGTACCCTCCGCCCTCAGAATTCGCAGCATTACACTAAATCTGGCTTGCTGCTGAGCATAGCTTCTGTGCAGACTTTGGGGAAAACTGTCCTCCATCTGTTCTCTTACGGCGAGTTTCCGTGTTTCTTCGGCTCATTGTAAATGTGTTTTGCCTTTTGATTCTAGACTATCCTTTTCCAGCTGCGTGACCGCGTGGCTTGACCCGCTGTTCCTGTGATGGCCCCCCCGGTGAAAGAGGTTCGTTTTTGAGCAATCTTGCAAGGGTCGGATCTTGGCCTTCTTTTTTCTTTCGGATAGTAGGGTTTAAGCTTTCGCGCTGTCCGCAACTCGACTATTAGTTTTGACTCCTCCTTTCTGCTCTCGTTTCGACAGAAATAATCCACCATCTTTGCTGCTAAGCCCGTTAGGTCTTTTCACTCTTTCTTCTGGATGTCTGAGCTTTGCGGTGATAAAGCCCGTGGATCCTACTTTACCCCCTATCTGTGCGCATAGAACCTTTATCCTTCTCCCGCTCGATCACCTGGCGTCGCGTCCCCTGGCCTCTGGTGCGCTACCCGTCCCACGGAGAACGCGGCAGAGATCCCGGATGCGATTGACCACTAGACCCCCCTTTCGTTCTCTTAATATTGAGTGCCTCGAAGCTTTCTTGCCCGGCCCTGTACGTCGCGGTTCTTCTCGTTCTGGTGATTTCCCACTACGCTCCGGTCTTATCTGTGTTCAGGGTACGAGTTGGTCCCTCATCCTATCCAACTCCCCACTTCCCCCTAGTGGCTCTTGGGAACTCCCAGGCAACTCTGATCCTCTCCTTCCTCACTTCTTCCCCTCTCTCTCCTCACTCCGTCCTTGTTCTCTTATTCCTGCTTTGATCTCATCCGCCATTCAACGAAAGCTGAGAGCTTGTTGGCTTCATCTCCTGCACGAGCCTCCCTTTTCTGGTTGGTCTCTGTCTCCCCTCTTGGCCCTTTCTGAAGTGTATTCCTTCACATGTACCACTTTTCCCGCCTAGATTCCACCCCCTGATGTCAGAACGGTGTTGGAGTATTCCTTATTGCGACCCCTTTACGGTTTAACCGCGAATCAGTTCCTTGAAAGATTTCTCCCCCGAGCTACTGCATCTTATTCCTCCTGACGATAAGCCCCTGCTTCATTGGTTCACTTTTTTTTCGCCCTCTCGAGCCGCTCGCTAGTTTCTTGCAAACGCCCTATGAGCCCCCCCCCTTGATTTCCCCCCCTTCACGATTCGCCTTCCCTGCTGCCCCCGGTTCATCGCATCTTCACCTCCCCTGAGTTCAGCGTTCCTCCCCCTCTGTCACGAGTCTTTTCCCCCTACCTGATACAAGTTTCCTACTCTCATAGTAAGTCCCGGTCTTGGTCCCCCCTCAGCGGGCTTTAGCATTTTTTTCCGCTTGCGATTGACTTTGGTTCGAACCCCCTAAACTAAGCCCGACGAAAAAATCCACTGCATCCTAGTCGATCTGATCTCCCCCTTCTGACCGCTTGAAACATTATCCCCTTCCTCTCCCCTACCCGTTCTCCTTTTCATCCCACCCTTGCCCCTTTACAAGCCCACGACCCTTAACCACATCGTTACTTCAATCCTTTCCGCATATCAAACTCCCCGGCTGGGTTTGACCAAGCTTTCGTGCCGATTCTGCACCGGCTCGACCCTCTCTGCTTCGTACTACCCCGTTTGCCATCTGCCCAACACCCCCCCTCAGTGACCACTCCGGCCTAACCTTTTTTCCGTTACTCCCACCTGGCCATGACCGTACGCCCTGCAACGATTCCACCCCCTCTTTCCTCTCAGCCCAGCCACTCCAAAACTAGATAGTTTTTCCTAGAGAACCCATTCCTATGCCGCCTCCACTTCCCTCGATCCGTGCAGGTGAAGCTCCCTCTGTGCTGGCCTCTTCCTGGTGTTGACATCGCCCACTTCACCGCCGGAGAGCCCCAGCCTTTTCTATTTTCTCGCCAGAAGGAATCAAACCCCGCCCAGTGTCCCGTCTCCAACAATTTTGCTTTCTCCCTTCTTTTTCCCCCCCGAGTCTGACCTACTCGCTTGCGCGGTCTACCCCCCCCTAACACCATCCCCCCGATGCCCAGTAGTTGGTGCGCGTTTGGCCCCTGGCACAAACCTCCCAACGCATCATCTCGGAAAGCACTGTCCCTTCCTCTCCGTTCTGACACGCCCCTTTTGTCATAAGGAAACAGGCCAATGAGTAGTGTCCCTCTTTCCCGTGGCCAAACCTCTTCCCGATGCCCCCTCAGCTATTTCCTTCTCCCTTGCCATAGGACCCCCGTTGGCCCTCATTACACTGCGTTCCCGGCGAGTGACTTTTTTGTCCTTTCCCTTCCCTTCCCCCTTATTAGTTCGTTCATCGCTTCCCGGCTCGGTTTCGTTGTCCTGACTCTATTTCTGATACCCCGCCGTCCCCCTCGCTTCGGCGCCGACGTTCCTTCGGATCTTTTTTCTCGAAACACCTCTCGTCTTCGACGGGGTTGTTGATTCCCCTTCCCCATTTTCGCATGCGGGAAAGTTTTACCCTCTTTGCCTTTCGAGGAGTTCTCTTTCCTGGCGCCCTGTTCCCCCCCCCTTTCCATAAAATCGCTCGTTCGTTTTCTGTTCCACTGGCTAGGATTTCATGCACCTTACGTTGAGTTTCTCTCCTCCTTTTATGTTATTTCGCGCGGTTCCCTCGCCCGCCCTGTCCTTGCGCCAGTCAATTGATGGTCGTCATATCCACCACAAATTCCATCCCTTCTCATTGTTTCTGTGCAGGTAGATTTACTTTTTCCCCCCCTTGCAAGTGACCCATACTCCTTTCTCCCCCACCCCGCTTTCGACACCCCTAGCTTATCCTCAGAAGCGACCCCGACTTGCGGACAAGTTAGGCGTTCCCCCAGACCAGCAGCGCACTCTCCTCCCCCCCCCCTCTGAGAGCACCCCTTTACCCCCCGTTTTTCCCTCAGCGTTTCCAACAGGACGGCTCTCTCCCCCCCCACCTCGCCTTCCCCTCCGTCTCTAGATCAACGGTGATGCGCAGCCCATCCCTTCAGTGCCTTGATTGACCGATCTCCACCCCCGCGAACCGAATTTTTTTGAACCATCTTCTGTCCCCCTCCCCTTCATCCCCAATATAAAACTTGTCCTTTCTCCTTGTTGCGTCCTTTTCTTGCAGGTACTTTTGAAATTTTTTTTATTAATAACTTGTGTGTCATGGGTCGCCCCTTCATTGAAGCGTTTTTCCGTCGGCGACCCTTTCCCCCCTTCCCCCCTCCTTCGTCCTGTCGTTCAGATCCAACCCCCTTCTCCCCCCTTTTTGGTTAGATTGTTTTATTACGACTCTACCCTGGTAAAGTTTTTTGTTTTTGTCCCCCTTTCCCTTCGACCGAACAAACAGTTTATTATTTTTCTTTTCCGTAGTCTTGCCTCTTCATTCCCACTTTTATCCCCCCCCCGAAGTCTTTCCCCCTCTGACTAAGGGGGAGATTTTGATCACCCTCTTTTTGGGCGACTCTCTAGACCTATTCACGTCTTACATGCCGCCTGTTCGCTTTTTCTGAGCGGCTCGCCTTTGGCGCAATTTTTATACGGTCCATCCTCTCGGCGCTGGCAGTCCGCTCCCGTATCAGACTCGTTTGGCAGAGATCGGTAAATTTTATCTTTAAGAGCCCTCGTTTTTTTGTTTGCCCTGGTCATCGTTGTCTGACGCTGCTTTAGGATGGGGGAGCTCCCTATCTTTCAGCGGTGCTGCTTTGGGTCAGCCCCTCCTTTCGTTGCGCATCCCCCCCCGCCTCTCCTCGGTGTACCCCGGTGAGCCAGATGGCGGTTCTTTTCTTTTTCCCCCTTGGCCTTTTCAGTAAGGTTGGCCCCCTATCTTTTCCTTTCCCAGACGCTGAACGTTTTAAGACTTGATCCCTCGGTGTGAATCAAATGTGTCTGCTTTTCCCCTTTTTTTCTGGAGAAATCGTGGCGCGACATCCTCCGGCGTCTAGGGCAAGTTAATCTCTCCTTCCAGCCCACGGACTGGTGCCATTCTCTTCTTTTTCTACGGTAAATCTCTCCACCTGCTTCCTTATCTGAGATAAGTTCGATCCACTCTCCACTGCTTCTTCTTTGCTGGGTTCAGTTTCTCCCTCCCCACGTCACAACAACCCGCTCGAGCCCCGCCTTTTCTTTTCGCATCCGAAGTAAGACGTTCTCCCCCTCAGCGTCGGCTTTTGATCGTCCTTTACCTCCCCCCCGCGCGCCCCAGTGTTTTTCCACTGTCTCCAGCATTGACAATGTACACACGGCGACCTCCACCTTTTTTTTTGCCTGTATCTGCGCCCACGGCATCGACTTCTTCCCCCTGGTGCCCCCCCCCGGTTTTATCGCGAGAGGATCTTCTTTACCTTTTTTTGAAGAGCGGCTCTGTTTTAAGTTGGCGGTCCACGCTGAGAAAGCTTTCAATCTAATCCTAATGACGGCGTGGCAACCCTTTTTTTTCCTTTCGATTGTTTGATTTTCCTATTTATTGCGTTACCCGGGGGAGTTTTTATGCCCTTTGCATTTCACGCTGACCCTCCTTTCCGGGTCCATTTTTCTAGTGTAAATTTCCTTCGATTTTATCTCAGGTATGTTTCCCCCCCGTTTTCTGCTTGCCTGGTGGCGAGACCGTTTCACTGGTCGTTCTTAGATAGACGGTACTTATGTTTCATCTCGAGTCATCGCACGATAAGCCCCCTTCTCCTCGTACCGCAGTCTTTAAAAGGGTAAGTCCTTGACGCTGAATGAAGTCGAGCCTATGGTGCTTCCGTTGTGAACATGAACTTCTCCCACACAAGCGTTTTCCGGGGTCGGGCTTGTTTCTCTGTCACTGGGTTGCCTCTCCTGGGGCGCTGTATAGAAGGTTCCGTTTCTTTTCCCGCCGTTTTTACCCGGGCGTTCCTCGCTCTCTCGGTTGGAAGGTTTCCTTTTTTAGTTCGGTTCCCCTTTGTTGCTGCGCGTCGGTAGTACCGCAAGGTTTTCGGCATGTCTTCTGCTCGGCTCAGGGTCCCCGTTCCGACGCTGCGCGGATACTCCACGGCCCTATAGGTTCGCGGATTTTTTTTCCCCCGCGAAGTTTCTCCTCATCATGCACACAACCTCTTTTCTGTGCCCCCCCTCCTTCGTCTGGCCCATCTTTTTCGAGTCAAGGTTTCTGCGGAATGATTCTTGATATTACGTTTCCCCCTGGATCGCCCCGAAGGGCCTGTTCAGTTATCTATTCTCACTTTCGATCGGATTTTCCGATTTCCGGATTTTTTCCCTTCGACCCGCCCGTCTACTTAATCCTTTCGTTGCGCCATGCCTTCGCACAACTACGTTTGCTCTTTCCCGTTGAACGTGAGAATGCCTTTTACCCATAGCCTTATCTAGTCTGCTCCCTTGTAAGTGCTAGTTATCCAGTAAAGGACATGTTCTCTTGGCGCCGTGTATTTTTTTTACGATCAACTAAGCCACACCTCCCCCTTTCTTTTAGGGTGTGCTGTTCTGGTGGTTGTTATATATATGTTCTCCTCTTGGTCCCGATTGTTCTGACCCCCTATAGAAGCCCCCCGTAATCTTCATAGTAGTACGCCCATTCCTCTTATTTGCCTTTGATTCCCCCCT
>Ga0179593_1682898_pt1 | contig 18294 bp, 20 predicted proteins | sample CZODoug2_1_08_16_FD_185931 | JGI IMG/M metagenome (GOLD analysis project Ga0179593, IMG submission 185931) | Vadose zone soil fungal communities from Angelo Coast Range Reserve, California, USA - CZODoug2_1_08_16fungal (PacBio error correction) | ecosystem: Environmental > Terrestrial > Soil >... | reverse complement strand
GCCTTTTTTTTTTTCCTCACCCGACCCCTTTTCTCGCTCCCGCCGAAACTCAAATAGTTTATACCCTGTAATTGCTTCTGCCTTTCAGACACCCTCTGTTTACTCGTCTTCTGCGACGACTCTTTCACGTACAGAATGATATTTTTCCTCTCCTGCCGCCAGATGCCTAACTTCTCTCAGCACCGACAGGCTGCCCTATATCGCCTTCTTTTTTTTCCAGTGTTTGGCTTAGTGGGTCGACATTACTTCTTCCGTCGTCTTACCCCAACCAAGCATCTAGGTTACGTCCGACAGGATATAGAAAATCTGCGTAATCGTTTTCCTCTGGCCTTCTCCCCGCCCTTGTCCCTTTCGAATCAACCTACTCCGCAATCTTTCTTTCTAAGACTCCTTCAATCCTTTCCCTCTGACGAACATTTTGGGCAGAACCTCCCGTGGATGAGATGCGTGCTATCCCCCACCCCCCTTCCCCCTCCCCTCTCCTAGGAAGCAATCTTGCCCTACCAACGGTAGGTTTTTCGATACCGTATCTAGCTCCTTCTCACTTGACGGACTGTGAGGAAAGTACTTTGAGTCCTGCGGTTGCCGTCGCCCTTGACATTTCTGTCCTTCCTAGTACACGGTTGGCCCGCGCGACTTGGATCCAAGCTCTTCAAACAAGTCCTCCATGACGCGCCCACGATGTCGGTGCGTGACACGGCGAAGCTGCTTTTCCCGTCTTCCCCCCAAGATGACTTCTTAGTGAGACGAGTAGGAGAGATAGAGCTTTGCAAATTTTTCGGGGAATGTGAGATAATGTTTTATGATTCGCCCCGGACCATGCCTTCCACGTCGCGCTGGCTTAATCTCTTGCTTGCCTCCCTTTCGCTCATTCTGTTGGCCGAACGAGGAGACTACGCCCTGCAGGGCTTGCAGCCTGAAGCAGCGGGATCTTGACCCACACTGTACTTTCCCGTCGCCAACTCCCCACCCTCTTTGCCTTGACCCGAAGACCCACTCGGCTTCTTGTTCCGAATCAGTCATCCTCTCTCAAGGAGCATTGAACAAACGCGCGCCGTCACTCCTTGCACGACCATTGTCGTCCTCTCAGACTTTTCCCCGATGGAGAAGCATTGGCCCCACAGACTCGACGTTATCTTCTTACTCTCCAGCGCCAGGCTCCCTAAGCACCTCTGACAAGTTTTCCTATACGTTTTTTTTCTCCCCTTCTCTCCCAAGCTTACCCCCACCCCTCAACAGGAGGCTGGAGACCTGCGCCGTTCACCCGCCCGCACCCCCCCTTCCAAATCCCTTTTTTCCTTCGTGGAGGGCCTGTGCAGCGCCCTCTACGCATTCGTTTGCGATTGGAGTTAAGCTGCAGCCTTTCTAGCTCATCGCGTCCTCGTTGCGTCGACTTCTTCTTTGGCTCTGATTGGATTTTTCCTCTCATAACGGCTTATTCTCCCCGTGTTCCGCGCTAAAGGACTTCAGATCCACGCCCAGCAACCCTCGCCCCCCTTTGTAGATGTGAGTTTGTCCATGCTTCTTCCTCTTTCCCTGTCCTTAAAGCGGAATCTAGAGAAAGATCCCTCCTTCTTCTCCCTGACATTAAGGGACATGAAACAGGTAGTCCAGTGTGTGGTTCTCCTCGATGGCGATCATCGTGCTTGGCCTCGATTATTAAGCTGCCCCGTCCTTCCCCGTGAAAACCTCCCTCTTCTTTATTCTCATTGCGCCGTTGAGATTTAAAGCACTCCTAGCTACTTGACTCAGTGAGATACCGAACGCCGGCGGCTCCCGGTATTTTTCTTCTGGCACGGTCTCTACCGTTGATAGTCCCTTCCTTCCACGTCTGCCAATCTAATTATCGAAGTGTAAGTGGGAGCCAATCGAATGCCCTCCCATAAGCTCCCTCCTTCACTACCTTTGCCGGCCTCCATGCCTATAGTCAGAAAGTCCCCTGATGCGACTTCATTCCCAGGCCAGATAGAGGGTGCGGGTTCTCTTAAAATGTACGGAGACCATTCTCCCGAACCCTATCAACCCGTCAATTTCTTTCTTCGTCCCCCATTCAGCCCTCCAAGCTCAGTTTCCCTCTACCACGTCCCTTAGAGCGTTAGCGACCCGAAAGCATCTACCGTGGGCCCATAGGCTCCTTCTTCTCACACGTTCTCTCCATCTTCTGGCTTATTCCTCTAATGATCCACGTGCTTCATCTTTGACATGATGAGGCATGGATATCACCTATCTTCGCTGGTCCTCTTTGCCAATCTTCTTCTCCAATGAACGAATGTCATTCAGATATCCGGCAGTAAAGACCTAGTCCCCCATAACCCCTGCCCTCACGTCCTGCCGGGCATAGGAGTCCCATCCTCTGTACCCGTTGAGAAATGTACGTTCTAAAACCGTCTGATCTATACTGTTGGCCGAGTGGGATTATTGAGCGGCGCGTATCCTCCACCAATATCCTTGACTCTCCTTTCTCCCCTTTCGCATGCCGTCCATCAGCATCTTCTGGACCCCTCTCCCGCGCCGAACGCTGAAGACTACCGGGCCGCTCCCCTCCTGCGGCCTCAGCGGGTAGTTGAGCCGTCTGTCTCAATGACCTCTAATTCACTCCCCCGGTAATATACTATCTTTTTTTTTCTTTTCCTCCCTCCTTTTGGATGATGACATGTGTTGCATTCCCCCGACATTCTGCTCTAACCGATAAAGACGAGTATTTTCTCTGACAGGAATCTCTGGCATCCTTGCCCCTAAACTTCCCTTTCTTCCGCTTTGATCCCGTAGTTTCTCTCGATTGTGTGAATTCCCGCAATCTTTGACCGTCAGGAACGAGTCTCTTTCATCCGCACGGGTGGGGGGAGGCCCTCTTTCTGAACAGCTCTGGCTTGCCTTCTGTACATTTCTTGTATTCTTTGAAGTGCTTCATACTTTCTCGACGCGGCAACGTATACGGTTAGCCTATTCTATCTGCCATCTTTCTGATGCGTGTTCCCTTGACTACTTCCACTTTCTCCCCTTCACCGCCTCTAAGGCGTTTTGTATTTTTTTAAGATTCTTAATTGAAATAATAACTCCCTTTCAGCGGACTTCTTCTGCGCCACACTCTATACTTCCGCGGCGTACTAATTCCCCCCACTTTTGCCCCAAGAATTAGGATGTATTTTTTGTCTATTTAGTCCCTCTTGGAGTCTGGTACCATTTACCCCCTTCCATGAGGGCATTTTACATTGGATTCTTTCTTTGAAGCGTCGGCCCAGTGTCTTCAGAGGCACATCCTGATACGCCCGCGCCCCACCCCTTCTCTTTAATCTATTCCCGTTCCTAGATCTCGGTGGTCCCTGACGAACTCTGTGGAATGAAAAGTCCCCTTTTCGAGTCCCTGTGTGCGACGCCCCGTCGGCCCTCTTCTCTCCCCTGTTTTCGCACCCTCCTCTTCTTTTTTCGCTGGCCGGTCCTTCTTACTTTTTCTATCCTTTTCGAGAGAACCGGTTCTAAACTTGATCTCTCTCTCCATGATCGGAAAGTGATACGCTTCCCCCTCCCATGCTCGAGCTCAGATTCCCTTGCCGCCTCTCCCTCCGTTTTGCTCTACCCGTGCCTTTCGCCCTCTCCCGACGATTCCTGCGCGACAAACCAGCAATAAGACGCGCTAATGCCCCCATGAGAACTCAAGTTGTCTATGTGCCCCCTCTGATCATGCTTCTCCGCTCGATCTCCCGGCAGCAATCTCCAAATCTTGACTTCCATGGGTCGTGTATTCCGAGCGAATGGATAAGATCATGTGAAGAGAACACGCCGCCCTTTCTTTTGATCTTCCTTGATCATGCCTCTTTCGCCAGAGAGCTCCTTCTCCCTTCCCAAGAGCATCATCGCCCCCCTTCGGACGCCCCTGTAAGCGGCAAACATTACCGACCCTCACCTACCTACTATACCCCTGTCTCCTCTCTCTTCTTCGGGCATCTGCCGCCCTTTCTCCATCGCCGTTGTGATGGAAGCGGATCGCATCCCCCCTCCTTCGCTTCCCCCTTTTTTTTGAGGACGGGCTCTTCGGCTGTTTCTTCTAACTCATACATGTACATTTTTCCGTTTTTGCAGTTAAGAAATGCTTCATTTACCACTGGGCCGTCCCCGCCATGGCCGCTTCCTTCCGATTCTCTCGTTTTTCACCCTGGTCTATCGTCCTTTAGGCACGGGCAAGTAGCTCACGCCACAGCCTGATGTTCTGCATTCAATCCGAGCGCACGGTCCCTCCGGGGATGGTTGGCGAAGGTTCCCCTACCCTCCGGCGTCGGGCTTTCATTGCATTTTTCTTGCTTGATCATGCGTCCTCTCTCCCCGGCGGCCTTGACATAGGCGTTACAGCATGATCTGCTGCGCGTCACGATGACCCGCAGCGGATCACTCGTGGTTTCCCCCTCCTACCCCAGTCGCCCTTCGATCCTTCCCGTGAAATGACCCCTATTTCGCCTCGTGCGAGGTGCAGAGAGCGTCCACTCCGTGGGCGCGTAGAAATCACCTTCTCCCTGCTTTAAACTTCTCTCAGCTTCAAGGGCGATTCTCCCTCCCTTCCAAGAATGGAGGCCGCAGGAAGAGTCGCGGGTTTCTGGTAGTTCAGGACTGATTCCGCCCGTTGCCCCCTGTACCCTCACCTCTCACCCTTGCCCGGTCTTTCTCTCTTCACATTGTTGACAGTAAGCCCACGGATCGTGATTATTTCCCTGTCTCTTCTTTCCTTCTCTGAGCGATAGTACCTTCATCCAACCAGTTTCTCTCCCCCCTGGATCTTGCTCTCCCCTTGAAGAATTAGACTGTCCAGATTATTGCTAGTCGGCCGTATGGTCATCGTGCCATGAATGAAGGCCTGCTATTCCCAAGACCCATTCCAGGTCCTTTTTCCTTTTCAGTAGGATAATCACCGGTCCTCCAGTCCCGCCCCTTCCCCTTAAGCTTGGGCTTTCCCTTAATTTTTTCTCTCTCACTTCAAAAGAGCTTTTTTCCTCGCTCTTACCCGCGGCACGGAGAGACGTAGCCTCTCTCCCTTGCGACCATTCCTCCCACTTCCTTGTCCGTTCGACCTTTAGGCCGTGATTATGCCCACCTTCTCCCGCTCAGAGGCGTTGAAGATCGACGTGAAGATCTCCCGTACGCAGGACCGCCGATTTCCCTTCTCCTCTCTGGGATTTTTTCTTTCCTCTCCCCAATCCCTTTTTCCCGGCCCTTACTTGCATTGCGAGTCGTGAGTTGCTCATATATCATCTAGACCGAATTTCCCCCCCTCTCGCTCTCCCCCTTTCTTTGTGTCTGGAGTTTATGTCTTGCCTCCCCCTCCGATTTACTTCTCATGCATAAATACACGGATTCCTAGATAAGCGTCTTTTCTCCTTGAGATTGGCTCTTCCCGCGCGGTCCATCCCACCGCTTCTTCTCCTGGTCCATCGGAAAGCTTGCGACGGTTGTATCCCTGGTTTTTGCCCCCCGTTCTCAAATTTTCCGTGTGAGATGAAACGCAGACGCAGCTTCATAATAGTCGCCGCACGTTGCTGCACCCCCTTCACGGGCCTCTCTTCCCTGGCGACGGTACGCCTCTTCTAGACCTCTCCTTGAAAGGAGCTGACTCTCTTCTTCTGCAATGTCATGGTTTCCAGTCGGAGATATCTTCAGGACATCGTGTTCCCTCTCTGGCGTCCGGCCCCTTTCCTTTTCCACGACTCCAAAAGGCAATCCTCGGAGTCGTCTGCAAAGAGCGACTTTACGAGCATCGCGAAAGGCCCCATAGAATCCTTCCCCCCTGCTATCCAATTTCCTAGATATTCCCCTCAACTTGGCAATCAAACTTTTCTTCTTATTCGCGATCATGCCGTCTCTTTTTTCAAACCGAGGCGGGTAGTTGACTGCGAATTTGAATTTCTTTTTTCAACCCCCCCCCCCCCAACCCCCCCCACCCCCCACACCACCCCCCAAAAACCCAAACCCCCCCACCTTGCGCTCTCCCTGCGAAATGGGTATCCTATTCTAGCTACGATTCCCCCCAGAGAGCGTAGCGAATCGATTTTCGAGTGCGACAATGAAGCCGCCGACGTTGCCTTACCAGGACTGCAGAATGAGGGGCTACGCCTCAGGTCAGGATACTCCCGCCCTCTCTTTTTCTCCCCCACCCCGACTCGAAGGCTTTGAAAGTGTTAAGTCCCTCTCTTCTTACGGGTGAGAAAGAGCGGTTTCTGACTCGCGTTTGCGTTTCCCTTCTCCACTGATAACCGTTCCTTCCGCAGCCTCCCATAATGTTCTGTAAGCCGGCAACGTCCTAGCCCGCACGAAGGCTACGTGCAATTTGCCCTGCCGACCGCATCAGTACTTTTTCCAATGAATACCCCAAGTTTTCCTCGATCTTACTTAAGAATCTAGTCTTCGCCATTCCTTTCCCCATTGCCCCCCACCCCTTCTCAGTCCTAAGAAACGGAAACGTTCCGATCTACCCTGAGATAGAGCCCCCCATTTCTATCTTCCCCCAACCCGTTATAAGGCAACGCTTTGGGTTGCGTTGAGAAGTCCTGTCGGGGGGGTGTTGGGGGGCGGGGTGAGTCAAACGTTTTACCTACCTCTTCGCCTACGAAATGACAAACCCCGAGTTTCCTTTTCTCCCGACGAGGTCCAGACCAAACCTTCTTTTCTTTTTCAGTATGTTCTCCGGTTCTCAGTTCGTGACTTCCTTCTTCCTCGCGTGGTTCCTGGAGGTACAAGTCGTTTTGTCATGACCTCCTCCTTTCCGTAGGCGGTACGGATTTCATTTCCTCTTATCTGCTGTCAACCCCCTCCTTAAAACCCTTGTGGGGAGAAGGTTGGCTCATACCCCCCTCGTTCCATGATCTTCAAGTCCAGTCTTTCCACTTCCTTGACACGTGAATTGACCCTTTCCTAGTTTCTTTCCTGATCGAGCCGCTCTTGAAAGATTCAGATGCAGCTACAGACTGATGTTCCTCATCCCAAATTTCACTTTCTGCGTTCTGGTACGAAGTCAAGAGATAATTAATAGTTCGGGCGGACGTGCTCTCCGCTGCATTGTCGCTCCTGGCACAGCATGCGGGCCTTCATTCTTCTTACTTCCTTCTTGTTCTCATCGAGAATGATATTCGAGTCTCTTTTTCTAGGATCAAGATGCCAATTATAGAGCTGGCCACGGCGCGTATGGCCCCCCACCCCCCACTCTTCCTACAAAAATGCCCAGAGTCGCCAACCCTAGAAGCTCCTCTCTCCCTTTCCGTCCAAGACATCTGGTGACACCAAAGGAATCGTCATCCCCTTCCCTCTCTCAGCAACCTCCACCTTCGACTGCACTCTTCCACTCTTCCAGATAGAGTTTTTCCTCCCGATTTCCTCTAGTCGAGGCCCGCCTTCCCCAGACCCCCACCCTTTCAGAATCCTGCCTCTCACTACACCCTGAGGGCTGCCGTAAACAGGACAGCACCCCCTGATCTCTTATCTATCACATCTGATCCGTAATTTAGTATTCTCCCCGAATCTCCGGTAATTTTTTGATGGTTGGCTGCCCCTTTCTCTAGAAATCCCGGGATAGCATTGTGAGCATCCTCATTATTTTCTCCCCTCCCGATCCTAGGCCTTTATGGCCGCCGGGCGTAAGATTGCAGAATGAAAGGCTTTTCACTCGTCGTGCCCGTTCAGCTTTCCAAGGACGGGTTTTCCTGGTAAGAGCGTCCCCAGACTTCTTTCTCTCTGGTACTACTATTGAGGCTCCGTATGATTCTTAATGCCTCCTGTCTCCCCCCCTCCGTGGGTGTTTCTCTCCTCCCGTTTACCGTTCGCAACCGACCATTGTTCACATCGCATAAGCGACGGTTGCGAGTCATGCTCCGCCTTGCGCCGCCGGGCGCCCCCAGCCTAATTGACTCTAACGTTCCTCTCTTCCCAATCGCTCTCGACGATCCTTTGGGGATTTGTCTCCGTCCCGAACGCTCTCGGAAATGGCGGACGCGGTGCCTCTGTTATTCTCTCGGCTACTATGAAATCGATTCGAATTTCTCCACCTTCTCTCCTTTCTCTTTTAAACCCCTTCTTTTTTTCTCTAGCGCCCATGTTGAGGGCACTTCATTCCTTTTTCCTTCCTTCATTTCAATCACGGCGATGAGCCGAGGGCAACATGCCTGGCCAGCTTTTCTCGCGGCACAGACCTCCCCCGGTATTCGCTGATCGGCGAGGTCGGCCAGACGTCCTTTGCTACCCTTCCGCATTTTGAGCTTAGTCCGCGGCGATGCAGATCTGCATCCTTTTCTCCGCCGCGTGTAATCGGCAACTGTCGGAGCGGGACTCGGGTCCGACGGCTTATCTCCGAGGCCGGCTTTCCCGACCCCAGTACCTTTTCCTTCAGGACATCTTCTACTCTGAGACTCCAATATGAAGGAATCGTGAACTCCCCTTCCCGGAGGCAGCCGGAATTCAGCACCGCTCCCTTAAAAAGACTTCGTTTCTCCGTTTCTTCCCCTTATCTCCCCCGCTTAATACCTTCAATTCAAAGAGATAAAGGACCTCTAGAGTCTTTCCCAATGCTATCTCTTGCGAGCGTCCGCGAAGCCAATTCCATGGCCCCCAGTCCCGTTTCTCTTTCTTATTAGTCCTCCCACCGCTCCCTTCCACTCCCGGCATTTCCTACCTATTTCCCGATGAGGGGAGGTTAGGCAGCCATCTGATTTTTTTTTGCAGTCGAACTTTGGTTCTCTTCATCCCTTAGCTAATCTCCTTAAACCCTGCTTTAGACGTTCCCCCTCACTGTGGCGGTTGTGAAAAGGAAAGATGTCCCTTCCTCCGCTCGGCTCTTCAGCAACCATTGCCGGCGCCCCCTTCTATTTTAAGCCCTCTTCTTCCGGTCTCCCCTTGACCGCTCTGTTGAAGATGCGTGGATTCTTTCTGCAATTTTTCGCCGATCTCCCCTATATCCGGTTCTGCCCCCTTGACAGACCCCCTCCTCTAGACGACGACCTACCTTCCCCCCAGTATCACCGCATTATATCCCCTTGATGTGCAGAAAAAGAGTCTGGCTCGCCCACGGGCGGCCTGGGCATGTTGCGCCGAAACTCTTGCAGCTCACCGGCGCCCTCCGCGACTTCAATGTTCCACCATCGCAACAGCGCGATAGTAACCTTCTGCCAAATTGCGAACATTCCTTTTCCCCCCCGGTTTCTCCGCATATTGTCTCTTTCCTTCTATCCACGGCTTCAGACCCCTGACCCAACTCGAGCCCTCTTCCACCTGGCCAGATCTATGGATCTCCATGGTCAAAACGAGTCCACGGTACTAGGATTTAACTAAAGGCCCCACGACGCCTCCTCAATCCAAACTACCTACCCTACAGCTCTTCGCATAGCTGCCGATTAATCTTTACCCCGGCTTGGGCGGAACGACTCATCGACATATATATTTTAACTCTCTCCGTGTTTTGTCCCCGGACGATGGTGGCTCTTGTCTTTCCTTGCCACTTACTGCCCTCCCAGCTCCTTTGTTAGAGTAGAGAGACTGGCTGCACCAGACCCGAGCGTCCCCGTTGTCTGGCTTTCTGTCGACTCGACGATTGAACAACTCTGGTGTAGACTTCTTGAAGATGAGCACATCGGAGGCCCACTCGATATTGAAGACCCCTTATTTGCATCAGAGGACTATCTTTTGTTCTAAATACCGACGTGGCGCCCACGGGGCTAGTGAAGCTCGTTCCTTAGTTCACTCACAGCCTGATGTTTCCCCTACTTTCACAGGGAATTTCGGAAGCGTATTTATGGTTAGAAAGTAGTATTCTCTGAGGCAGGTCTTAAAGCAACTCTTAGGACTCCCCATGAGACGCTTTCTCTGAGTGCGTTGCCATCTGGTGCCTTGCTAGACATCCTCTCCTCTGTTAGGAAAGCGCAAGCCGTACTTTGGAATGGCATGGTCACGGCCCTCGTCCCCCCCCCTCGCAGTCCCCAAGTGCAGCCCCCCCAACTTCGAGCATCCTCAAAGAGTTTCGTCTCTTCCCCGTGGGGCATCAAGGCGTGTTGTCCCTCCTTTTTCAGGCTCCTAAGGCATTTCTCTTGTCACGCACCGACACATCATCCCCTTGCTCTCCTCCTCGATTAGCTCTATTTTTCTTTTCCCTGCCAGTAGTAGCGCTGAATGACGTTTCCACTTTCCTCCGACGATACAAGGCAATACTTGGCGGCAACCGGCCAGCCCTCCTTACGGATTCTTCTACTTTCTCCCTTTGACCGTAATTCTCGTAGATCCCCTCCCTCAATACAATTTGCTTTCATTTACGGATTCCGGCCACGCGTGTATAGCTTTCTTCCTCTCTCCCATCAGAGGTCCCCTCTCTCTCTTTCCTTGCTCTTTTCCTCTCCATGAGTCTGTCCATGAAGGCTGTAGGGACGGCCTAAGTTCTTTCAGTCGGGCTGCCCTTTTCCTTACGGTCCCCCACCTCCTTCCCCTTCAGATTGTCCCCTTCGCGGGAAATTATGCCTCTCGGCTTTTCGGACAATCCGGGAAGAGAAGCTCCTGACCCTCTTTTCCACGCTTTCGCCTCGTCTATAGTCTTACTTCCGCAGTTCTTTCAGCATGATAGCACCGTCCTCCTCAGGTCACGCTCTTCATTGCTGAACCCTTTTCTTCCTTTCTACACTTCCTCCCTCGAAATCGCCCCGCTTTCCCTTTCCTCAGCTTTTGATGGGAGAGAAGACCTCTAGGCACGGAACAATGACGCGGAATGAGAGTCTCCTTGTCAGGTCTCCTTTACCTTTCGTCGAATGTTGAACCCCCCACTTTTTCTTCTTTCTTTTTCCCTCATCCAGTCTTCCGTCGAGCGATGTCTTGCACCCCAAGTCAGCTAGATAAAGCGCGAGATATCCCCTCCTCTCCGACATTGCCCGGCAGCTTTCTCGCGCTCCTCCCAAGAGTATCGTCTTTCTCCAATCCTTCCCTCTTGTATGATTCCAGACCCCTTGGCTCAACCTTCCAATTCGATTTCTTCGGTTTCCACTCCCTTCTCCGGGACAGAGATGATTATCGGACAGCCGCCCCGGCTCCTCCAAGCCGTCATGTCGGGACCCTTTCTGTGGACTCCCTTCTGTTCACCTCCGCCCCCTCGTGGGGTGGTTGAAACCCCTCAGCATCCCAATGTCATGAATTCGGTTACTTTCCCTCCCTCTCTCGCCCCCCCCTAGGCCCCATCTTTTTGGCCTCCATTCCAACTTTGGGCATGTTCCGACGTAACTGGAAAGTCCTGGCCCTCCTCCGAATTAAGGTACTCACCCAAGGAAGAGCACGAGCTACCTTCCCTCCGGATGAGTTTGCCCATCCCTCCACCGTTCTCTGAGCTCCTTTGCCAAAAACGGTATTTCCTCGTAGCGATCGATCTCCCCCATGACGGGCTGGATCATTCTATCCCTTCGGCGTTTGATGCCCTTTTTTGTTCTTTTGAACTGTTTATTTAGCCTCGAAAGTTGTACCGCTTTCTTTATTTCGCTAGAGAAACTTCTTCGCTCCGATGCCTCCCTATGTGGAGTTACTCCCACGTCGTGCAGCCTAGCAGTGTCTCCCTTCTTCCGGGCCTTGTGCGCAGAACCTTCCCGTCCTGGCCTCGACCCCGCTGTTTGCAATATATGATCATTCCCTGGTACTTCCCCTCTCTTCTGTTGATCCCTCCTCCCTCCGGGCTCTTAAAAGCGCCTCTCGCCCTTTTTTCTGTTCATTTTCATCTCTGAAGCTAGATGCTGTCGGCGCAACGATGCCGGCCGGCCTCGATCCATAACCTCTTCTTTCGCTGTTGTTTCTTCCAAGGCCTTTCGATAAGAGGCCAATACTCCTTCTCAGTACAACGCCCTTCTTGAACGGTCTCCTCAGCAATTTGAATGCCTCCTTTCTGTCGGCGTTGTCTTCTAGCTTGCCTCGCGTGTTCCGACCCGTGCCTCTCCTCCTTGCAGATTGAAAAAAAGAGCCTGTAAATGCGCACACATCTTCTCTCTCTAACCCCCTCGCATATGGCTCCTCTCCCCATTCGCCATACATTCTCATAACCTCCTACTCCCCGCATCAAGCGGGCGTAAATAAAATAGCTTTACGCGACTGTCCGCCATGGCTCCGATTACCCTTCAACAACCTAGGATCCCGGCTATCTTCCCTAAACAAATATTATACAGAATAAGTGGTTTTTGACAGGGTGGGAGTTTGCCCTTCTCCCGAGCCCCCTTCTAGACCCCCGATGTAGCCCCTTGGCTGATGGAGACGCACTACACGAGCCACCTCTACTCGTTATATGCGGAAGTCTCTGGATTACAGTCCACCAACTGTGGTCATCCCTCTTTTCCCCGCTGAGTTGCGTCCACAATGGGGTCTCACCGGCGTTGACGTCGAATGTCGACCGCGCCCCTCAACCTCCCTTCTCTTATGACCGGTTAGGGAAGTCTATCCTCTGTCCTTCTTTCCTCTTGATGCAATCGGTGAGCCCTAGGCAGAGTTTTCCCTAGAAGGGATATCAATTTGAGTTCTCCGAGTCTCTTATATGACTTCCCGGAATTCGCCAGTAGCTTTACTCTGGAGCCTCTGTCTCGAAAGAATTATCGATCTATCTCTCGCGAGGATCTCCTACCTCGCCCCTCGGGATAAGAGCGGACCCGGCTCTCCCTGAGACTCAAGGGCCCTTCCCCCCTACATTGAACCCCATCGATCGCAACCGCGTTCTGCTATCGCGTCCGACTGCTTTCAGTTCTGCCACCTTTTTCGATTTTGCGTACCTAGTTTAAGGCGCGCTCTCTCCCCTCCTCCCTCCACTCCATAGATTGGCGCGTTTTTTAGCCTTTTTTTTTCGGCGTTTTAGAGAAATGCTCGCGGACCCGAGCGACGACGTGTAAAACTACCGCCTAACCCTATCTGCCGGGCAACCCAATCCCCCTCATGAGGTATCGTCATCCCCCTCCCATTTCCCTTTCCTCTTCGCTCCTGATATGACCTTCCCAATAATCCTTCTTCAAGGGATTGAACATTAGATCATGTGTGGAGCCCTCTCTAATCCACCTGAGGTCGTCTCTTCATATTCCCCTTCTTCTGTCTCCCTGGTGCACCAATGAGTCCCCCATTTCACTAAGTTAGGCAATGGTCAGTAGTTTTCTTGTCGCCGTCGTGTCCTGCGTCACACGACTCACCCCTTTTTAGATCCCCGGCCTCTGGACCCTCCTCTTCTGCCTCCTGTCGACGGGGATAGAAGGCGCGCTGTCCACTCCGTCCTTTCTTCCACCCCTTCTTCAGCTCTGTGCTGCGTCTTTTCCTTTGAGTCTTCCTAGTTCCTCGCGCGGCCCGCCCTCTCATGGAAACTTGAAGACCTGCAACCTCCGCAGACCTTCCATGTAACAGCGACGACGTTGGTTCTTCCTCCTCTGAAAAGCTGCCTCCCTCTTCATGGATTCCCGGACGCGGTTCTGACGAGCTTGAGTTCGATCTCATTGATTACCTACCTCTATCTAATGACTCCAAAACATGCTCTCTCTTCCCTCTACCTCTTGTTTCTTTCTATAGTTGAACCTTTTTTTTTGCCCTTTCCCTTCTCTTTTCCCAGCGAAAATCACCGCGCGATAAGCTCTTTCAGGTCCTTGCGCATGCGAGGATGAAGCTTGCGGAACCCACGATTCTCCCTCTCACATATGCGAGGTCTCGCCCTCGGTGGAGATACTTCCCTTTCCTAACTGTTTTTCTGGCCCTTTACGTTCGAGCGCTATAAAGTATCGCCGTCTTTCTAACTATTCAAAGGAAGTGGGTAGGATGCTCTCTGTACGCTGGCTTTCCGGCTTCTCTCCGCCGCCTTTCGGACGGTTCTACTCTCCCCATTCTCTCCCCGTCACGTATTATTCGCTCTCCTCTGAAGATAGTGTTAATTTCAAGTACCGGACTCCCTTCCTTTCAGGCACTGTACGGAAGACTCTTCATTAAATCGTTCATTCAGGCCCCTTGACGGCCTCCGGCTCCTCCCCCCCCCAAGTACTTCTTTCCCTGAACTCAGGGGTGATCCCCCTTCTAAATTCCGAATCTCAAGAATAAATGGACCAGCCCTCCCAAAAAGGTACGATGGATCCCTACTGTCGTCTCTCCCTCCCCCTTAAATGACTCTCCCTTCTCATGCTTAACAGTTTTTCTGGATGGGGTGAATGCTCCCTATTATTTTTTCTATCGTCTCCGGCGTTTTCCTAAGCGTCCACTCCTTCGCTCCTGACCATTCCCGCCCCATCCTCAGCTGTCTCTAATGACGCCCACTAGATGTTGGGGACCCACTTCCCATCGCTGCCTTCAAAAGTTGATGAGGCTAGCATGGAGGTTCTCACTCGTCGGCCGGTGCCCGTTTCTACTCGATTCTCCATTCCTTGCTTGACACTTCTTCCCAGTTCCTCCTCTAGTCTCCTTCGTCCCTTGACATAAGTCGCGTCTCGCATACCCTCTCTCAGCTCCTCTCTTTGCTTTCGGCGCAACTAGGACCTTACGCCCTCTATCCCTCCCTTCTCCTCAATTTGCCTAGACAATGCCCTCTCCTCATCCGCCGCTGTTGAAGCTCACGTTTACCACACAGCCCTCACTTCCCCCTTTGCGATCACCTTTGAAATTCAGCCAATAAGGATGTCCTGTCTTTCTATCTCCTGCTCGCATAGAGCCACCGCACCATTAAAAACGCGGAGCGTCTGCCAAGCAAACGCTTCTGCGGCCGATCATTTCCCGCCTATGGCTCCCTCCTTCAACAAACGAGACTCACCGTTACGGTTCCTCGGCGCAGACCAGACGAACCCCTCTAATAGTGAGCCCCTCGATTTCTTTCCTTCCTTCCCTTTTATTTTTTCTTCCTTCCTCTTTCCATAGAACCGGTTGTGGCTACCCCTCCCTCCGACACGAACGCCACCCAATTTCCTTCCCTCCCCCTCCGTTGTTGTGTGTTTATCTATCCGGCCTGGTCGTTGGGAGGCCGGCCTCCCTGTGGTTGGATGAGCCCGACTTCCCGGCGCTTGCGAATAAGATCTTGCCCCTTTAGTTTCTTCTTTGATGAAGGAGATTCTTTAAAAACCGTCATCCCGGTTCCGTGCGTCGCATTGTTTACGGCTCCCATAGGTAGAGGCTCAATGCAAAGGCCGCCTAGCCTTCAATGGCGTGCTTGCATTCTCTGATTTTTCTCAGATGAAGTGGATCTCCCGGCTTCTTGGCAAATAGAATCCTCCCTTGATGTCTGAATTTACAGGGAACTGAGACTCCCTCCCAGGTGGTAGTTTGTTCGGACCCCCACACGTATATGCGCTTTCGAGATTCAGTTATCCCTTTCGGGTTTCCAACCAACTCTTACCATTACTTCCCAGTGATAGCATTCGGACGGACTTCTAGCACTGCCTCTCGTCCTGCCGCTCTGAACTCTCCCGCCTCTATCTTGTGGAGGTAACTCCTCTCTCCTCCCCTCTCTCTCGTCGGGAAAACCCCCATCATTTTTCACTGATTGCAAACAGCGTTGCGAGACCGGCTCATGTTTCCGCACCCTCAGCTGATGTGCCTAACAGCGGCCTGCGCCTCTAAACCCCACTCGATGGCGCTGCAGTAGCGGCTGCGTCCTTTTCCTTCGGCGAAAGCCCCTTTTACGCCGAACCAGGTCTCAGATGACCGCCCGATTCAAATCCAATCTTTGGATCGTTCGGCCTCACATGACGTCCGTCGCTCCCCTTTCTGTAGTTGGGCGATAGAGTCCTCACTCACCTAATACAGGTCTGATTATTCGTTCGCTCGCAATGGATAGCATCCCTGTGTCTCATTCATTTTCTCAGTCCCGTTTCCGCTCACTTTTTCTTCTTCCCGTTAAGTTGGCCTAGAAGGGAATTCACTCCGTTGCTTCTTTTCCATTTCTCCGGTTTTCCTTATTTCGCACATTTCGCTGAAGGTAATCGGAACCTCTCCCTCCCCTAATAGCCGTGCGAATACCCCCCTATGATTCCTTCAATTTCCGCGCGGTCGGCTTCTCCTGGAGAGAAGCCTTAAAAGTCTCCCCCTTCATGCTTCCGAATCCCGCCCTGATCATTTCCCTTGATCTTAGTTTTTCTTCTCCGCGGTGCTTCACAAGCTCCATGTTGAATGAAGCCTCCTCCCCCTCCGTCGACCCTCTCCGAGCACCCAATTCCTCAGTTTTCCTTGTGCGCCGGAAGCTGACGATATTGATTGCTCAATGACGAGATACCCTGCTTGAGTTCTAGTCATTCCCCTATGAAACGATCCTCCCTGCAACCCTGTTCCCTCCTTCTCTCCTCACCATGGTTTTGATCTCGATGATGATTTCATGAGCCAGACTTTCTTTCGATAAAAGCTAAGCCAAGAGTACCTTGTCTAAATCTAGCCTGAGCGTGTGTGGACAGTTTCGGTCTTGACTCCCCCCAAACGCGTCATTCTTCCCCTTTAGCCTGCGTTCTATTCGTCAAGTTAAGGACTGAGTAAACGTCGAAGCAGATTTTTCGATCGCCTCGGCACCTATCTCGGACAGAAGTGTAGCCTTAATTGCGGAAGAGGTTTTATCGGTCCCCTCTCTTCTGGGAAATTTCGGATAGGTGTTCCCGCGAGGATCTCGCCATCTGAGGACATCTTGTTCTCTGGTACAGTAAAGCGTCAACTGTTTTTTTTCTCCCCGAGCAACTTTCCACCCGTAGCCTATTTCATAATTTCAGGGACCGACGCAATATCTCAGCGCAAGAAGGAAACGGACATCAGTATCGATAAATTGCACTCCCCTATTGCTAGAGTCTGTTCCTCCACTCCCGTCCTTCAAAAGCTTCCGGAGCTATAGATCGTAGGGTGTTCAGATTACCGAATAATCCCACGTCGGGGCTGCGGGTTGCCGTGTCCCCCCTCTGCATTTCCGTTGCTGGCAGCTTTTCTACATTTCGGTAAGCCCACAGAGAAAAGCAGCCCTTCCTTCCCTTGCGCGCCAATGATGTGGCGGTGCTCTGAAAGGCTCCTTGCATCGTGTAGTCTCTTCTGCGACAAAGGAAACGCAATTGAACGTAACCTTCGGACATGGCTCGCGACCTTGCGATAGTATGGCATGCTCATGATTTTTTCCCTTCGTTCCTGAGAGGCTTCATAAGAAGGATAATGCGATGCACTGCCATCGTGATCCCGCTCATCTTATCACTTCCTTAGAAGAGGACACTTCATGCCTCTAGATGGAGAAGTTGCCGAGTCATTCAATCTCGCTACCCATCTTCCGCGCCCTGTCGCCCCCCCTCACAATGCAGAAGGTCTCTTCTCCTTTAAAGTCTAATAAAATAAGGAGTTTGACAGCCCCTTTTGCCTCCACGAAGGAGAAACCCTCTGACCTGCCCCAGCCATGCTGCGGGCTCTCTAATGACTCTCAACCTTCTCTCCCGGCAAAAATACCACTCCCAGTAAATCGGGAGCCGAAGTCACTCAGAAGAGGCCGCGATTCGTGCACCAGTTCTCCCATTCTCACCCCCCCCTTGGTTAGAACTTCCGCACACACATCCAAATTTACAATAAATTTTGGAGAGCTCGGTCGCGGGATGGTGCGTGCCGGTCGCCCTCTCCGGGTCAGATGGGGCTTTGATGTGCCCGAACTCTTCTTCCCTTTTTTGTTTCCAGGCGGTCCCTTCTTTTTTTAAAAACTGAGGAGCGTGCAGCCCCTTCCCATCCTCTGGGCGGATAAGCTCCTGGACACGAATTGCACGAATCCCCTCTTTCCTGTTGCAATTCTCGGCGATATTTTCTTCCAAGCCAGGAGATCGCGGAGGCCTTCCGGACAGCCTGAGGTTCTCACCTTTCAGCGAAAGTCTTCAGTTGTTTTTTTGGCGGTAATATCTCAGGCGAGTGGCGCGAGGATCTACTCCTCCTGTCGGCGAACAATGACCTCTTTCGCGGTTGAAGAGCTTGCAGTTGAACGATAGCTGTAGCCGTAGGATCCGCCCTCCTGCAAGCTCGGCCCTTTTTGGCCATGTAGCCCGCTTTCTCGAGCCCCTGACAAGTGGAACTCTCCTCCCATGAGAAAGTGCGCGCGTACGGCTCGACGGGCGTCGCCCTCAAGTTCATTGCATCTCTGGTTCAGGAAAGCATGTCACCTTTCCCACTATTAGACCCTATTTTCCTCACAGTCGAGCACGCCTCGTGTCCTTTAGTCGGTGTTCGAACTGCTCGTTCGACCCACGGTCAGCTAACCCCTCCCAGCAAATACCCTTAAGTCCCAGGCCCTTCTTATCGATTTCTTCATTCCCTACTTGAGTCGATGACCCTTCTCGAAGCCCATCCTACCGTCTGTGGGCC
>Ga0179593_1614514_pt1 | contig 18294 bp, 25 predicted proteins | sample CZODoug2_1_08_16_FD_185931 | JGI IMG/M metagenome (GOLD analysis project Ga0179593, IMG submission 185931) | Vadose zone soil fungal communities from Angelo Coast Range Reserve, California, USA - CZODoug2_1_08_16fungal (PacBio error correction) | ecosystem: Environmental > Terrestrial > Soil >... | reverse complement strand
GATACCTCAAGTCCTTTTTCCGGAGTGAAGCGCTTCCTTCCTCACCCCTCACTTCTGCCCCGATCCGCCCTTTCTCAAGCTTCCCCCTGTCCTTTTTCGGTTCGCCGAGTCCGGAAATGCAGTAGAACGCTCGGATTCCCCCCCTGCCCAGTTGTCATTTCGACGACTTTCCCTAGTTCTTCCTTTCGAGAAGTCGCACACCCCATAATGTTTATTTCCAGAGCTTTTTGGAGTCAGCTTCTTGTGTGTTCCTCCCCCCACCCTCCCTTTAGCCCTCGGACCTCTGTGGTCTTTTCCTTCTTCATCCTTCTGGCAAAATTTTATGAATGGATGACTTGGTACCCTTGTAATTCCGCACATGGCACTCCCCCCCTGCCCCCTAGTCCATCCCCACCCTTCCTCCCCCTGGTTAGTTTCTAGTTTTTTTTTTCTTTTCCCCTCAACGATTTTTCCAGCTCGTTACTGTAAGTATTTTTTTCCGCGTTCTTTTTTCCCCGACGAGAATTTCTCCGGTCCCCACGGGTTTTCCCCTTTTGGCCCGGGTTCCCCCCCCGATCTTGTCTTTTCCGACTCTCATTTTCTTTAGCGGATGGTAGTCGGATCGTGCGAACGGCAGGCCGGAGCCTAATTGCGTTAGCCCTCCTCTTTCTCCCTGATCCTTCGCCTTTTACCCGATAGGCGCACCCTCTTTGTTGGTTCTTTTGGAACATTTTTAGTGTGCGCTCTTGAGAGGATGGTTTTTCTACTTGACTCGACAGTGAAAGCCCCCCCCCTCCCCGACCGTCCACCCTGTTTCTTTCTTCCGCTCTTTTTTTCCCGACTCTTTCTTCCCAAGCGTAGCATTCATGCTCTCCTTCTTTCTTTTCCCGAGATGGGTTTTTCGGCCCTCCAGACCAGGTTTTATCTTTTCAAGCTTCCACTTTTCCACTTTCTTCCTACGCCGGCGAGTTCAAACCTTATTCTTGGTGATGTGCTTCCGGAACGCTTAGTTTCCTTTATATAATGGCACTGTCTTTTCCCCCCCCCCCCCCCCCTCTCTCCAACCCGGATTCCCCCTTAAGTGAACTTCCCCCTCTTCCAGGGTCTTTCCCCTAGTTTTTTCCCTTAAATGTCCCCCCCCCACCTGGCCTTCTTCTCCTTTCCTGCTACGACCTAATCCTTTCCAACACCAGCATGGCGTTCTAGCCTCTTTTTTTCGCGGTTTTTTTTTTCTTTTTGCGTTGGCCAGCTGTCCCCCCTCAGTGAGAGGACCCTGAGAAACGTGTTTCTTATCCCCTCCTGACTCGCTCTTCACCGTCACCCCTCCTCCCAGCTCCCTTTCTAGACGTAGTTCTTGCGCCACCGAACCCAAAGTTCCCCTCCGACCCGCAATCTTAAATTTCTAGGCCCTTCCCAGTCAATTTCCATTGTTTTTTGCACGCCCCCTCCCTAGACACCCTCCCTTTTTTTTTTAACTTCTTCCTTTAGTTACTTAGTGCGCTGCGCCGATTTTTGCTTTTGAGGAGGGTTGGGGTATCTTTTTCCTTTTCACCACCCCTCCTTCCTCTCGATCCGTGTCGGACTTTTCTTCTCTTCGGTCCCTCGACGCTTTTTTTGATTCGGAAGGACGCTGTGCTTCGATAATATTTCCCTTCCTTTTTACCCTCCCCCTCTCGACCCCTTACGCGTGGAGGTGTGATTCCTTCCTTTTTTTCTTTCAATTTTCTTCCAGTCACGTGCCCCACCACGCCCGTCGCCTTTACCCCAAAGAGTTCGCGGCCACGGTACCCCTTCTTTGAACAACCACCTTCTCCCTTTTTTTTCCTTTCCCTTTTCCCTTTTTTGACAACGTTGTCTTCCAAGTCCCCCTTCTTTCCCTTCAACCTTCTCTTCCCAAGGGGAGCAATTTTTTTTCTCCGATCTTTTTTTCTGGAACAGATCTCGTTCCCCTATTTTTTTTAGTTTTTTTCTCCCTTGGACCAGATTTGAAACACCCCCCGATTTCCTTTTTCCATGAGAGCAACCGACATGGAGAATGACCTCGCTTTTTTTTATACCCTATCTCCTTTTCCAGGCCTTCAAACGAATCCCCCTTCTCCCCCCCTTCTCCTTCTCCCCCATGACGGGACGCTAGTGATCGGGACTCCTGGTCCGGACTATGTGAGATCTCACCGACCCATATAGTTAAACACGCCTCGTCCGCCTCCTTTTCCCAAAACGGAGTTTCGCCGAGATGATGTGGAATTTTTTCCGATAGTTGCCGCACGACCGCGGATTCCTTTGATTCCCCCTTCATAGCCCGTGAAAGCTTGTTCTGATTTCCAATTTTTCTTTTAGGGGATGGGGTCAGGCGGTTACACCTACACGTAGTCTTGTTTTGAGAGAGATACGTCTGAAGTTGTTTTTACTTCACCCCTCTCTTCCGTGGGACCTTCACCACTTTCCCCCTTTCCAAAGCGCATGGCGAGGGTAGAGCCCACACAATGCGCTACTGGGATTCTTTCCCAGTATCCCCTTTGCTTCCCTCCACAACTGATACTCACTTCGCCTTTTTTTCCCCCCTTGTCCCCAGAACTGAGGAGTGGCTAGATATGTTTCCCCTCAATTTTCTCTTAATTTAATAGCACATCTCTGGGTTTTCCCCCTCCGTGGATTTCCTATTTCCAGGTCCACCTGTCTCCGTTTACTCCTCCCCCACCCCTCCTCTTTCCCTTAGTTTCGCGGCGCGACCCTTTTTTTCTATCTCCCAGTTATGGTACCGGCCAGGACTTTACTTCCTTTTTCCTTTTCGATCGTCCCCCCTGGGGGGTTTATCGCAAGCCTTCTTTCGGACCTCCCCTTTTTCCGCGAATGTATAACCCTGCTGACAGTTTTCAGATCCTTGTAGCGCCAGCGTTTTGACTCGCCGAATTTGTTCCTTAGCCTACCCTCTGTGGTCCCTTTTGCGTCGAGGCAGACCGAGTTTGTTCCTTTTGTCATCTTCCGGTTTTTTCAAGCTTTGCGACTTGATTCCTGCGACAGTTTTTTTGTCTGCTGGGTTGCTATAGCTTTTAACCAGTAGGCACAATGCTCGTCCATCCTTTTCGTCCTTGCCTGGCCTTGGCCCTTTTCCTGACGATGAGCGCTTTTCTTTGCTCCCTACACTCGATTTCCGCGTCGAGGCGACCTCTGCAGGACTATTCTTCTTCTTTCATATGGGAATCGGTTTCCCAATGGAGTGGTTCTCCTCCTCCCCCTTACCATTTTCTCAACACTCTCCCGGCTTCCTCCCCTTCTGTTCCCCCCCCCTCGTCGAGGGCGTCGACAATTTTTCCTTCCTTTGGAATGAGGTTCTGGTAGCCCCCACCCCAAGTACCTTTCTTTGGTTTCCCTGTTGTGCTCGTGCCCCCTTTTTTTTTTTCCTGTCATTCGGTGTTTGCATATACTCCTGCCTATTGTTTTCTTTTTTTTCGCCTTTTTTTTTGTACGGGAGAGCGCCGTGTGGTCTCGTTTTGCTCCTTTTTGGTTCACATTTTTTTATGGCAATTTGACACGTTTTTTTGCAAATCCCCGTTTTTTGGTCATTTTTCCCAACTATCGGATACTCCAGCGGCTTGTTTTTGCCCCCTTCCCCCCCCCCTTTGTTTCTGCGTTTCCCTTTACTTGACCCTCTTCCTGGTCCTTTTTTCTTTCTTTTTTTTGAGGCCCTTTTTCCCTTCGTCGGGTTCTGGCGACGAGTGTAGCAATTTCTTCTCTGCAGTTGGCCTCCCGCAGTTTACGGATCCCCCCATCCTTTCATATTCTCTTTCATACCCTTCCTCTCTACCTCTTTTTTTTCTTGATCGAGTTCTGCGTCGCCCCCAGATCCCGACTTTTTTCTCTGCAACTGAAGAAAACCGTTATCTTTTGACGATGACGCCCTCTCTGCCCGCTGTCTTTGTCAGGGGGGACTGGGTCCTTTCCTCTTCTTCTTTCCCTTTTTGGTACCCCTCTGCGAGCTCACCCCTTTCTGCAGAAGGGGTGTCCACCGAAATTTTTCTATCATTTTGTAGCCGTGACTTAAGGCTCCTCCTTCTTCTCCCGTCTCTTACCCGACCCTGTCTTTTTCCTCCCTCACTCCTGACTTTCGCTTGCCACACGATTTTCGTTTTCAAAGTAGGGGAGCCCGTCCACCCTCGGACCTACCTTCTTTCCATCTTTTCCCCGATATTGCGGTCCCCCCCGGGTTTCCCCGCTTCCACTCTATCTTTCCGAGCGATCCGGTCTCGTTTTCTCTCCTAGACGTTTAAAAGGGCTGTCTGATCCGTTTCGTATGCCCCCTTTTTCTCTTTTCCTCTTCTTTGGGTCCCAAGTATCCAGTTCAGTTTTTTCTTTCCCCTCAACTAAGATCGATCCACGTTTTTTCAAGAGATACAGTTATGCCACCCCCTCAATTAGGTGCCTAAATTTTTGAAGCAGGCCTTTTTTGGTATTACCGTCGGCCCCCCTATTAAGGAATCTCTCTTTGATTTTCCCTTTTTAAGTTTGGGCTCTAAGATTTGGCCTTTTTCCCCCCCTATCTCTACGATGGAATTTGCAAGGTCCTCCTCGGCAGGGTTCGAAGATGGTTAACCCTTTTTTTTGAGTGTCCCCTTAACTTCCCCCTATCTTCCGCCATCGTGTTTTTGATCTCTCTGATCCCAGAACTTTTTTCCCGGTTGAAGCAGAAGGTGTCTTTTCCCAAGCTCTCCTGAGATGCCCTTGGCACGAGTTTTTTTTCTTTACGTGTAATTTTCTCGAGTCTCCTCCCCTCGTCCTTTTTCCTCTTCCCTCACCTTTTCTTTTCATTGCGACGGTCACTTTTATGAGCTTAGTTTAGGTAAATCTTGCTTATAATGCAGGATTCTTTCCAGATCCTTTTTTTTTTTTTTGTTGTCAGCAGGTTATGCTTTTTGTTTTTCCTTCCCTTCAACGTTGCGAAGCAGACACGTGTTTCCTAGGTGATTCCCGTGTGGCCCACCTCCTTTCCCTTGGTTTCTGGGTTACCCTTTTTCAGCCCCTTTCCACGTCTCCCAACTTCCTCCCCCATCTCCCCACTTCTGAAGTTTGTCGTCGATGAGCGACCAACTAATTTGTGACGTAGCTAGAGATATGTAAGTTTTTTTTTTAGTGCCCCTTGGGCCATTCCCGTCTTTTTTTTCAGCCATACAACTTTTTTTTCCCTTCTTCCCTTTTTTGTCGAATCCTGCAGCGTTTCGCACTTCGGGTCGTCGGTGATTCTCATTCCCTGTTCCCTAGCTTTGCAGATGACTTTTTTTCCCGCTTTTTTGTTGGACCACTGATAGGCGCCAGCCTTTTTTTTTTTTCCCCACCCCACCTGCATCGGAGCCGTTAGGTCTTTTTGTGTTTATTTCGCGTCTTCCCCCGCTTTGACAGTTAATTGAAAGCCGTCACCCCGCCTTATTTTTCTTCCCTTTTTTCCGTCCAACGGCGACGGTTTTTTCTTTTTTTTCGACGCACTGAATTCATTTTTTTGTTTTTCACTACGCTCTCTTTTTCTTCGGTTTTTTACCCAGCCCAGTCTATGCCAGGGAGGTATCGGGCGTCGGACACTTCCCCCTTTTTCGTTTTTTTTTCGGAGTTTCAGTGATGGCGAGTTTTCTTTGTTTCTTGAAACGGAGGTCGATTGCGAAATTTTTCCCGTGGCTCCTCGGTTCATTCCTCCCCCCCTCTCCCCCCTTTTTTTTTTTTTAGCATCCCCCGTAAGCGCCAGAGGCCTCGGTGTTACCTTTCCATCGGCTCGTCTTTCGGCCTTCCTTGACCTTTCATGCCCCCGCCCTTTTTTTGTGTTTTTCCAAGTCACTTTTTTGGCCTTCCTTGTTTTTTGCGGTCTCTTTCGAGTTTTGGGGGAATGAACCCGTTCTTCACGCCCCCCCCAAGTCCCAAACAGAGAATTACGTTCTCTTTCCCCCCCCCAGTCCCCCCCCACCTTATCACAGCTCCCCTTTGTTTTCCTCTACCTTTTGCCCTTCCCCCAATGCTGCCAGGTTACCGCAACTTTTTTTTTTTTTCCTCGGGGGCCCCTTTTCCGGCAAATTTTTTTTCGAGAACTTTTCCCCGCCCTTCCAAATGCCGACCAAAAACCATCCTTGGCGCCTCCATTCTTTTCCTGAGTTTTCCTTCCTTCTTAGTGTTGATGACGCCGCCTCTGTGGTTTCTCAAGTTTTCTTTTCCCCGTTCAGTGCCCGCCATGCCCCTCCCCTCAATTTTTAACTCCCCTTTTGTCTCCTTCCGATCTAGCCGGACGGTCGGGAGTTTGAGAGTTGTCGTTTTAGGTCGGTCGCGTCGTGACTTTTCTTATATTTCCTTCCCCCCCGGCTTTTCACGCTATCCTCCTCTTTTTTTCCTTTCTCTTTTTAAAGGGAAAGATGCACTGTTTATTACCGACCTTTTCGCATTAGTGCCATCCTTTTCTCCCCCCTTTTTTCCCCTTCTCAACCCCTTTTTCCCAATAGGTATGCCTCCGAGCTCCCCCCCCCCCGTTTTTTAGTGGCTTGAAACACATTCGCGTGCAACCCTTTGGGATGGGAGCTGTTTGACTCTCCGGTTAGACCCCCGATCTCTTCCCCCTGATTTTTTCCTTTCTTTCACTTTTGGGATTGGATTGGATGCCACCCCCCTTTGTTCTCGTCCTTCTTCCGGGCCTGCCCTGGATTACCCCCCCCTTCTTGTTATCAGATGCATTCACTGTCCCCCTTCCTCTTCCCCTTTCCCTTTGTGCGGTCGCGCCCCCACATTGATCTTCCCCCGGCGACATGCGCAGGACCTTTCCTTTTTCCGGTTTTAATTTTTACGTCGCTATGAGTTTGAGCACAGTTGCCCTCCCTTTTTATTCCCATCTTTGGTTTCGTCAATGGTCCGTTCACTTTTTTTTTTTTGGTTTCTCTCGATACTCGCGCGCGCCGATAGAGCATGGTGTGCCTTCTCAGAGAGCTTTGTTTTTTCTTTAATAAAATTTTTCCTCCCTCCCTGCGTGTTCCTTTACACCGTCGACTCTCCATATCCCATACTCAGTTGTTTTTTTTTTTTCCTGAGACCGTGTGTAAAAGCATGGACCCGTCCTAATTTTTTTTTTTTCCCCACTTGGAATACAAGCTTTCATACGCGATGAGCCGTCCTCGGTCCCTCCCCTTATTTTTTTGAGTATAGGCATTTTTTGATTAATCCAACCCTAAACGACGGTTTGGGATTTCCCCCCACCATTCTTTTTCTTTTTTTTTTTTATTTTGCTAGCTATTGAAGTCATGACTGGATACCTATCGCACCCCGACCCTCCTTTTTGTTTCCTTTTTGGAAAGCGTACTTCCGTTTTTTTCTTTTTCGCTCCTCGATCCCTGCGCCTACGTTTTCCGTTATAGGCCTCCCTGATGATCGTCAACTTCAGGATTCAGGTCCCCTTTTGAAGTCCCCGTCCCTTGCGGCGTTCTTTCATCGGGTGTGCATCGCAAGACACCTTCCTTTTTTTATTAAACCGGGCACATCTTTTTTCCCCTCCCCCCTTTTTTCCCCGTTCTCCCCTCCTTTTTTCGCGCTTCTCCTCATTTTTTTCAATTTTTGACATTCGGGCGCGTCGAGGCCCTGATTTTTATCTTTGGGTCAAACGGACGTGTCATCCTCTTTCAATTTTCCGACAGTTTTTTTTTTCTTTGTCATGAGGATCCGTCTTCCACCCTTCCAATTCCTTTAGGACGGCCGGACTGTCTTTTCCCACTTGACGGATTTATTTGGGAGCGTCCTCTGCACCACACTTCCTGACCCCCTTAGGCTCTTTTTCTTATGTTCTTTGAATCGGCTTGGCCGCCTTTCCAACGTCGTTTTGCCCCCCCGAACGGCCCCCTTTGCATGTTGGGTGGCAGTCACGCTGCTGGACTCGTCCCCCCTTTTCTCTTGGTCGTTCTCCCCCGTGGGCTTTTTTTTTCTTTTTTTCCCGGCCGTTTCCCTTTTTTTTTCTGGTCGTCATCTTGTTCTGCTTTTTTGGCTCGGGAATGCTGTTCCTCTTTTTTCCCTTTTCTGCTCTGAGCTTCGGCTGTTTTTTTCTTTTTGGGGATTTTTTTTGTTTTTTGCTCCGTTCGCAGTTGTTGCTTTTCTCTCTTGTCTCCTTCGCTGGTTTATTTCCTCCGGCTTCCGTTCCAGCCGCCGATTAGACAGTCTCACTCGCGGCGGGTGGCATCACCTGCTCCCCCTTTTTGCGTTCTTTTCCGCCTTTCGACGTGCCCTGCTGCGGCCTCTTTCCTTGGTTTTTCCTGACCGGCCAGTCCGTCGTTTTTTTTTGTTTCTCAACGGCGGAGATCTTTTCTTTGTTTAAATTTTCCCTAAAGTAACCTCGACCCCTAGTTTAGTTCAATCTCCGTCGGACGTGTACTTTCCCGGATTTATATTCTGACTTTTGATATCTTTTATTTCGCCCCAAGCTTCGTCTTTCCTTTTGACCCTCCCTTTTCTTGTTTTCTAATGCCAGAAACCTCTTCCCTTTCGTCCCCCCAGACTTTGGGTGTATAGGCTCAGTTTTTTATGGTCCCCTTCATATTGATCCGCTTTTTGCACACCCTACTCCTTTCGAACTAGCTTTCCCCCTTTACTGTGACTACGGCTACCGGGGGGAGACTATTTTTTTCGCCCTTTTTTTTTTTTTTTTCCTTTCTCAGTAGGGACGACTCAGATTTTCCCGCTTTCCTTTTCGCCCGCCTTGTACGACCCGTTATTTCCTTTTGCTGAGTAGCAGCAAGCTCGTGAGTGTAACCCTTTTTTAGTCTTCCCCCCTACCACCCCCCCCCCTTTCCCCCCCGGTGTTTTTTCCACCCCCTTTTCCGGTTTAGCATCCTGTTTTTGACAGGGGTCTTTGTTCCTCCTTGTAGATGCGTGAGAGTTGCGCTATCTGAGCGTTTCTCAAGCGTTTCCTGCCGCTGTAAACATCACCTATACCTTTAAGCCACCAGCGATCGGTTTTCGGCGCTTTTTTTTTCTTAACCATTACATTTTTACGCAAGGCTTTTCAGTTTTTTTCGACTTTTCCCTTTTTTTTCGATGACGACCTTTTTCCCCCCGTTTCCGTTTTTCCATGCCTTTTTTTTCCCGACCCGGTATCTTTCATTTTTCTCTACCCATGTCAATTCCAGGCAGTCGCTTCTTTCTTGAGATATTCTAAAGATGTTTACCCTCCAATATGATTCCCCTTTCCCCCATTTATTATATAAATATTTTCCCACTCTTTTTTTTCACTCGCCCCTTTTCCCATTTTTAACTTCTCCCGCAGAGGGGACCAGATACCCTCATTTTCTTACGTCTCCCCTTCCTTCCCTACTTCTGTGCTTTTTTATTTTTTCCTATATCGATGTTTTTCCTTTAGCGATAGCAACCTTGGACCTGTAACCGGCCTGAAGGTCCCCCTCGACTTTACCCCCCCCCGACGATTGCGGAGGAGGGCTTTTTTTTTTCTTTCTGTATTAGTTGGGTTCGAACCTGCAATTTTCTCTGAAATCTTGTTTTTTTTCCCCCTGAGCTTTTTCCGTTGATTTTCGTTTTCCCACTTCTTGATGAAGTTTTATGCTTTCAGCGAGAGTTTCATGCGGCCCCCCATTTTTTCCCCCATAGAACCATTGTGTTTTATGATCGTGACCTTACCTTTTCCTCGTCCTTGTAGTATTTGCGTTTCCTTTTTTTTTTCCTCTAGGAGAATGCTTTGTTATTTCTATCCCAATTTGTCCGCCCTGCCACTTTTTTTCCTCCCCTATTCCTTTTTTTGCTCCTTTCTCTTCTTTCTTAGGTCTTTCGGCAGAAAATTTTTTCAGGTAGAGACCTTTTTGCGATCTCCCTGAATCCGGCCGGCGCCCTCGACTATTTTACCTTTTCTTCCAGGGTGGTCCCCCTTTTTAGTTTGAGACTTTTTTTTTTTTTTGTGGTCCCTTTTGGAATCAAATTTCCTCGAGCTTCAGTCCTGAGGCCGAGACCTCCCATGTTTAGGCTTTTTTCACTCCCCGGTACGAAGGTTATAGACCCGTAGAATTGCAGAGATCCCTTTTCAACCATTTCTTTTTCATCTTTTTTTTTCTCGCAGGCGAAATTCTTTTACTTCCCCTTTTTCCGGTTCTCGGGCTTCCCCTTTCTTTGTAACTAGAGTCCTAGTTAAAGTCTTTCCAGACGTTGCCTTTTTTTTTCGCTTTAAACCAGTCCCTTCCTCTTGGATTGGATCCTCGGTCTCCCAGTTTCCAGGAATGTGGTTGCATTGTCCCTTCCCACCCCTTCCCCGTTTTTTCTCTGTCCTTCCTTTTTTTTTGACTCGTGCTATCTCTTTTTTTGACTTTCTTCACCCACTTTCCGCGGAGTCTAAGCGTTGTTTCCTTCCGTATGAGGCTTCATTCTGTGCAAGGAGGCCGTTTCCCCTTGAATTTTTCGTCCCTTTGAGACACTCAGATTCCCCCAGTCTCCCACTTTTCGGTTTTCACCCCCGAGGCTAACATCGCCTTGTTTCCCGTAGATGCTCCAACTCACTTTGAACCGCCAGCCGGTCCCTCCCCTGAGCCCGCCATTCCTTCTGCCCCGGCAAAGTTATTTTTTTTCTTTCTTGACCCACGCTCCCGCCAGCTTTTTTTTTTCCCCACCATCACTGAGAAGCCGCTAGGGTAGTTTCTGAGTAGCTGGAGCTGGTATTTTTCCCCCTGATTCCCCCTTGCGTTTTTTTTTACCCTTTTTTTTTCCCAAAGCCATTCCCAGTTTTTTTCTTTTCTTTCCCCAGGAAGATCTAGCGGCACCATTTGGTCTTTTCCCTTTTTTGCGAGAGTGTTTGGCGGACGGTCCCCCCCTCTTCCTCCAGTTCTAATCTGATTTTCTTTGTTTTTTCACGTTCCTTCGTGTTTTTCTTCCCTTTCCTGTCTGGCCGGCAAGATCCTCCCAGTGCCCCCCCCCTACTGTAGCTCTCGTCCCCCAACAGGCTTTCCTCGGGGTCTTTCCCTGTTCAACCCCGAAATCTTCTTCGTACGCGTCCTTTCCCTCTTTCGGGGTCATTCCCAATTCGTTCTCTTTCTCCTCTATTTGGGGAGTCCCTTGACTGCGATTCCAGCAGGGTTCTACGATGCGGCGTTTTTTGCTGGTTCTTTTTTCGATGACCCCCCCACCGATGTCTTACTTTTAGCCCCAACCCCCTTTTCCGGTCCTGCTGGGCGACCTTCCACTTTCTTTTTTTTGGCCTGTTCTTTCGTCCCCGTAATTTCCTGCCTTTTTTCAAGTGCTGCGTAAACTTTTCCGCCACCGGAACCCTATGTGCAGCAGAGGCCACCCAAGCAGCACCTTTCATCTCCCTGTCTCTTTTGTCTCCGTGAACAATTTCCTTTCGAGCCCCCGCCTTTTTTTTCCGCCCCACAAACGTTCTTTTTTTTTTTTCGTGAGGACTTTTGGCTTCATCCCTGGTTTTCCCCTGCCGTCCCTTCGCCGTCGCGCATTTCTGTTTCCGCCTTTCCCCTAGCCCATCGCGCTTTTCATCCCACCGCTGCCGTGATCTTGTTTGCCTCCCTTTTCCCCCTCTTTTTCCACCCCCCTTAACTTTTCCTTTTGTTGTGATTGAGCGATACTTGTCGATTTTGTTCCGCGGACATCCCTCTAGTGCGGAACAATTTACTCGACCACTCCCCATGATGGCGATTTCTTTTTTACCTTCCTAGCGGTTTGGGCTCTCTATTCTCCCTTTAAGACCCCACCAATGCTCCTCAGCAGTTCCTCCCCTGCAGTTTGGTGTTTTTTGATCTCTACTGCTTTTTTTTTTTTTTTTTCGCCTTTCCCCTCATTTTGTCCCGGGCTTCCTCAATTCTTTTTCCCCCCTTTTCTCTGGTCACAAGCTTAGAGCGTGTTCCACTGTCGTCCATTCCCCTTTCCCGCTCCTTTCCCTTCGGTTCTTTGCGCTCTTTTCTTGCTCCTCGTTTTTCAACGCCCAAGCGTATGTCCTGTCGCCATGCCGCTTTTTCTTCATCGGCGATTTTCAGCACCCTCCTTTTTGTTTGCAAGCCTTCAGTCGTGACCGACCCTGGCAAGAGCATCGCGTCTCACCCTTTTGCATTTTCCCCCAGGTTTTTTTTTCTGCTTTATCGGAATGTGTTCTCTTAACTCTTTTTCCGGTTTTTTGGGCTGCCTTCGTAGTTTGCTTTTTTCGTTCGGTTCCCCGACGTGTCTTCTGCGTTTTTTTTCTTTCTCGAATTCGTGTGACCTTCTTGAGTATGCTTCTTCCTTCCGGGCCATTTTAGCTTTTCGGCCCCTCGGTTAGTCTGTCGGCAGGACGGTCTTTTTTTTTCTGTTTTCCTCCATGTCGACGCGTCAGTCTGCTCCAAACTTCTCTCTGTAACATCATTATTTCATCTTGGTCCTCCCCTCATGGCGTTCCTTTTTTGTACCTTTTTTTCTCCTGGGCCTACCTTTCCTTTTCTCTCTGCACCTCGCTGAGGACCCCTTTGCCCTTCTGTTTTTGTATCTGTCCTGTTTCTTGCTTTTCTTTTTCGTTCTCCCCCATTTTTTTCCCCCCTATGGGTTCTCTTTATTTTTTTTTTGATTTTTTTTTTGTTCATCGGGCTGGCGCCCCATATACTCTTTTCGTGTCCGCTGGGGTTTTTTGTTGGAAGGTTAGTCTGGGGAGGGTTTTGGCGCTCTTCGGCTACTTTCAATTGGCACGACGTGGGAAACCCTCCCTGCCCTTTTTTACCCGGCCCGGAGAACGACGCCGCGGTTTTTAAATGATAGGTGTCTCGTCCGTACGAATGCCCCCTTTTTTTTTAGCTTTTCCACCCCTCGGGCGCTTTAAGGTTTTTTCTTCTCCCTTTCTGGCGTTTCTGAGACCGTTGGTTTCCCCCCTTTGAGCCCGGCTGTTTGTCCCCCCGTTTTTCTTTTTTTTACCTCCATGCCGCCGCGGGTCATACTCTGCGTGTCCTTTTCCTCTTCCCTCTGTACGAGAGCTGATTGCATATTTTCCTTGCGTTTCTCCCCCTTATCGTTGCCCCTTTTGTCTTACTCCCTACTTGCAGTATTTTTTTACTTCCTCCGTTTTTTTGTTCCTTTCGCCCCAAAGTGTGGACGTTTCTTGCTGGGGGGTCCCTTTTTTTTCAATGTCTCTTTTCCCTTTTTAGGTGTGACCACCTTTTCTCTGAGTTTTTTTCGCTTTTTGGGTGTTCGACTCTGATCCCGCTTTTTTTTTCGGGTTTTGGCTGCCGGCTTTTCTTTTTCCCATTTTCGCCGCGGATCTTCTCGACCTTCTCGCTTTCTTACGACCCGCTGGTCTGATCCTGCTTCGTCTGACCGCCCATAGTTGTTCTGGTCACCAATCGGCCACTTTCTCCACGACTTTCTTGCGTTCCCCTTGTGGCCCGCTTTACCTTCCCGGATCTTGCGAAGCGACGCTTCTGCTCTCGAGACCCCGGCGTCGAGTTGATCCCTGCAGCTTTTTATGTTGTTTCTTTTTTTGGGAGTGTTTTTGTTTTTTTTTTTGGGGGGGGTGTGTTTTTTGTGACTTCATGAGATATATTTTCTTATCTTTCAAAATTCGGTAAGGCCGGTGGGCCATTTTGGGAAACCTATAAGCTCAGAAGACCTTTCTTCTTTTTTCTTGAGGTTAGAACCCCGTCCCCTTCTTACTGAACTTTCTGCCTTTTTCGAGGTCAATTTCCGTCGATTTTTCTTTTCCTATCTTTGAGGTACCAGCTTGAGTAGATACCAAGAGTTTTCTGAATAAGAATCCGTTTCCTCTCCTTTCCACTGAAGCTGAAAGTGCCCAGACTTTGCGGCTGTCGCACATTATGCTTCTTCCACCCCATTATAAGGATATCTTCTTCCCATAAGTTTTTGTTTCCCATTCTCTTCCATTTTCGGAAAGTTTCCCTGAATAATTTCGCCTTCGGAGAGAAAGGCCGTATCCGCGGATTAGAAGTCCTTTTTTTCCCCCAAATGAGACACGAGATCCATTTTTCCGACATTATTTTCCCCTCTTTTAGTTAAAATTCGCCACTGTCATTCGAGCTAGCTTCACGCCTTTCCACTCCCTATATGGGGGCGGGCAGTCAAGTGTCGTCATCGCTTGGTTTTTTTCCCCCCCGAAGGGAGATACCTCCATATCTCTGTTTTTTCTTTTATAGGTTCTCGCAGGCCGTCAACGCTGACGCTTTCCCTGGCTTAGCTCAAGATCCCTCCCCCTTAATAAACTCCCCCATTTCGGATAAACTTTAGCCTTTGAGCAGACAACGAAACTTGCTCTCCTTGTAGTAGTTCAGTTCCCCATTTTAAAGACAGAGAGACTTTCGTTCCCCCGCTGAAAAGGACCATCCCATTTTTTATGCCTTCATTGTGTGACTTTCAAAACTGGTATTGTGAACTTTGGTTGCTTCCCCCTAGTCCGTTCCCGCTAAGCCACTGAGTTTCCCCGGAGCCCCGATGTTTTCACGATTACCGCAGTTCGGGTAGTTTGACTGTTCCCGGCTGCCCTTGCCTCGAGAGGCGTGGTAACCTGATTCTCCATTTTCAAGGGTACAGTAAGTTTAACATTCACCCCTGTATCCTCGTCCCGATTTTTGGCAGTGCCTACCCTTCCCAACGGGAAGCACCTTGTTTCGTCAGTAGCATGGCCCTTACCTCCCGGCTGCGGCCCTAGATCTGGGTGACCGCCGGCCCCCCCCTCCCTAGACCTGAGCTTGGCTCGGCCTTCCCCCCACACTGAAAAATCTCGGCGAGGTCACCTTTCTGTTCCCAGCCGGAACTCCTCTTCTTAGCAACCTGCCATCCTTTTTCTTTTGTAGCCGCTCCCATTCCCTTACTTTTCCCATAAAAAAAGTAAGCTATCTTTCAATGTGCAATATCCATTCGGATAGTCGCTTACCCGTCGCCGTCTTTTCTGCCCCCCAGACCTCGGAGTTCCTCCTGAGTCTAAAGTTCCCTTTGACTTTTCCCCCTGGTCAGTTTGCACTTTCCGGCTTTACAAGTTCCCCTCCTCCCCCGAGCAGAATTACCCCCCCCCTCCCTCATCTAATAGCGATGCTACAAGCGCCAATCTTTTTTTCATCTTGAAAAATCACCCTCCCAGGTGCCCGGTTCCCGCCGCCCGAGCCCGCCATACCAGCGTGATTCAACAGCTTGGGCTCGCTCTGACCCCGCACCCTTTTTCTAAAAACATAAAGTTGGAGACGGCCCTTTTCCTTCTGGGTCCGGAGGCTCGCTGTGAGTGACCCTCTGTGGGTTGTATGCCAATTGATTGACCTTTCCCCCCCCCGATCACACTTACCACGGCAGTCCCCGTCGATTCTCGGAAAGAAGAGTCTCGACCGGACATGAGGTCGTCCTAACTGAGCTGGACGGTCCGGACGCGTCCGTCTTCTCATCTCCCTCACGGCCCTTCCCTGCCCTCCCCTCTTTTTAGGCATTGAAGTTCTGTGCACGGGAAAGAGAATTCCTCAGACTCCCCCCCTCATGATCCTAGCTCAAAATTCCGGGCCCCTGTCGTTGCCCCCACCCCCACCTTAATCCTTAGACCTCCAGCCCCTTTTTTCACCCCCTTTCACGTTGGCTAAGAACAAATTTCAGGTTCCCAAGGAGATGCAGATATTTCGCCTTTGACGCGAACTTCAGCTGGTTCTCCCCCTATTCCCTTTCCTTTGGAAGTTTTAGTAGATCCTGTATCTTGGCTTGCGTCCCCCCACCGTATGTTGCCGCGATCGCGCAATTGCTGGCCCCTGAATTTCTCCGACCCCGATAAGAATTTTAGTAGAGACAGATTCCCTGTGGCTTTCTTTGACCCTGAGTATGCTCAACATTCTGTCTCCGACCTTTGCTCCCCCCCATCCCCGCATGCTATGTGCGCTTTAGCCCTTGACTTTTCCCAATCCAACAATTCCCGCTGTCCGGAGTAAATTTTTCAACCGGCGTTCGCCGCATTTTTTTTCACCCGATACATGCTTCCTAGATAGAGCATTGATTTTTTCCCCAGGTCCCCGCGAGGTCCCAGATGTGGAGCTTCCCCTTTTTGCCCCTCCTTGAGTGGGATAGGGGTGCGGTTTCCAACTCGACCCGTACTCTCTCTTTTCCTACCCTTTTTTTTACGACGTTAAACGCCTGGACCAACGCCAGCTCCTTTTGTGGGCAAACCTGTCCCTCCTCCCCGATGATGTTAGACGGTTCGAGAGGTCCACCATCCCTTCCTTACCTTCCTTTTACGGAGCTTTCTTTAAGCCCCCCCACCCAAGCTCTCTTTTTGGCAACCCTTATCGCTCGGAGTTGGCCTAAGCAATCCGCCGCGGACAACTCTATGGTTGTCCCCGGTGGACCTTCTTTACGGTCCCATGTACCGAAGTTCTCAATTCCTTTTTCTCGTTGCAATCTGTTTAGCTTGAGAGCCGGACATGCTGATCAGGCTCCCCTCCCCCCCTGTTCCCCGGGTCCGTAGTAAATGGCGTTCCTCCCGTACAAACATAGGGGGTTGTGGCCTTTTTCTCCTGCCCCCCCCCCCCAAGGTAGAGAATCTTCACATGGGCACGGTCTCTGTTTTTTTCCCCCCCTTTTCGCTGCGATACCCCCAACTTTAGCGCTGCCCTCTCCTAGCCCTCCTTCCCCCCTCGGAAACCGAAGTTTAACTTTCCAGGTTGTAACCTTCTCGACCGAGTCTGGTGTTCCCCCCTACGAGCCAGTTTCTTCCTCCGAGGCGCGCGCCATTTCGTGGTTTTCCCCATTGGTAGGATGAATTCGGAGTTTCACCAGACGGCAAGCGGCCCTCCTTTCAGGACTTCTCGGGCGGCGATTGGCCCCTTACTGACGATGAGCGACTCCGGACCCCACAGACCCTCTCGAACCCAAGTTTTTTATTTTCGGTAGGATATATAGTCATTGAAGAACACTAGGCGAGGACGGGAGGCCCCTCGGATTTTTCTCCTTCTGAACGGTCAATCATTGGTAATTCACACAGGCGGCTTCCTAACCCCTTCCTCACAGTAATTCCCTAGTCTCCCTGTTCCCACTCTTTTGAATGGGAATGGATTATTTCATCGGAGGCCCCCAGGAACGAATTCGGGGCCTCGTGATGCTGCTGGGGGACTCGCCTTGAGGTTCCAGTTTTTCATTTCTTTCATCAAGTTTCCCTGACGATTGGCTGTCTCCTTTTGGTGTGCCTGTGAGGCGAAGGCGCGTGGTTTTTCGACTTTTCTTTTTTTTAGGCCAATGGCCGCTTTCCCCTTTGCCCTCCTCGGAATTTCCCACACTCGGCCCGGATTCATCGTCGTTTTTCCCCAGGATACTAGAGTGTTCTCGAACGAGTCTCATTTGAATTTAGACTGCGATTTCTCTGGCGCTGGGTGGATTCCCCTTCCCTTCTGGCTCTTCTGTGATGACAGTCTTGTCTCCCCCTCCTCTTCGAAGGGGCTCTGAGACGGGGCACGTCTCCCCTTCACCCCCCCTCCTTTTTTTCGTGTAAGCGCCTCTACTTTTCTTAGATTTTCCCTTTTTTTTTTTGCGGTCCCCAGATCGTCTGCGTCATGCCTATGGATTTCTTCATATGACGACAAGCTTCTTTTCCGTGGTTCCTTGCCCATCTTCGCCCGAACAAGTGAACCATTTTCCTGTATTTAAATGTTCTATCCAATTGATAAGGCCGCTTCTCTCTAGAAGAGGTCTCCCCGTTCCTCTTCCAACCGACCTTCAGTCTAAGGGGGGGGCGTCCTATCCCTTTTTATCTTAGGCGCCGTAAGTGCGCTCTTCTTTATGCGTCAGAGTACTTTCACGACCTCGTTTTTTTCCCTCCCTCCCCGTTACGACCGCCTCTAGGATCAAACATTCAGTTCCCTATGATTTTTTCGAATGGTCCCCCACTTTTCTTGTGAAAAGATATTCGCTCTTGCGGTCCCACCCGTTTTCCCGCGGCCCGACATTCCAGTATCGGCGCCCTCCCGGCGTATTTTTTCGGTGTATACTCCCTTCCTCGTGCGTAGATTTTATCCATTCTAGCTTTCCAATGGGTGCCGCCTTCTCTTGAGCTGCGGGGTACCCATAAAGGGACTCCCTTGTGTTCCTTCAATCACCTACTGACCCCCCACCGAGCGCCGGCGTCCTTTCTTTCTCCCCAAACGCAATACGTTTTCTCCCAGCTCTGGCCAGCCTCCCCGTTTACTCTGAATTAGCTACGACGAAGTCCCATCGCTGAAAGTCAGGTTGACCAGCTTTTTCTAGGCTCGATCGCGGAACGTGGCCCTTCCCAGAATATATACTTCCTCGGCGTCGCTTCCTTCCTCTTTCCAGTTTTCTCCCGATGGCTTTTTCTAATTACGCTTCACGGGCCTTCACTTTTCTGCG
>Ga0179593_1558791_pt1 | contig 18294 bp, 29 predicted proteins | sample CZODoug2_1_08_16_FD_185931 | JGI IMG/M metagenome (GOLD analysis project Ga0179593, IMG submission 185931) | Vadose zone soil fungal communities from Angelo Coast Range Reserve, California, USA - CZODoug2_1_08_16fungal (PacBio error correction) | ecosystem: Environmental > Terrestrial > Soil >... | reverse complement strand
AAATATCCCGGCGCAGCCTTTTAGTCGATTTTTCTCCTTCTGCGGAAAACCCCTCTAATATCTTTTCCCCCCCCAAGTGTCGTCCCCTCGCCAAGTATACATGTCTGAGCCCGCAGACCACGTAGCTTCTCTCTCCGATTAAAAGCTCCTCTTTCTGATACCTCCCCTCATCCATTCTAAAAACCTGCTGATTCTATTCGGCACTTTCCCCAAATTAATAAACGGCCAGTCATCTTCCTTTTTACTCCCCTTGTCATTCCCACCATTTCGCCTTTCTTCCTTTTCATCCCCATTCTTCCCCCCCTCCGCTTACAGTCTCGACACTCTGATTCGATTTTAAAAGCGGACGGCTTTCCCGCACCCCTGCCCTGCACTTCGTCGTCCCTCCGCCCTTTTTATTTCTTTTTTTTCGAATTCTCCCCGCCCCTCCCCCAGTAGAACCGCGTTAGTTCCTTAACCCGACTCTCCTCCCGTGACGATGGACCCCACCCCCGGTATCTCCCCATCAACGAGAGTTTCTCCCCTTCGATAAACGTAATGATAACAAAGGGGGAACGTCGTTCTTTGATCTTCCCCGAGACGCTCCGGTTTAGTTCCCGCCGAACCTCGTCCGCCACCTCCCAGCGAGCTAGCACCAGCAATACTCCTCCCTCCCCCTTCTTCGCCAACTCTTCCTTCCGCTTCTTTTTGATTCCCCGTGAAGACCAAAAGTTTTGGTGATACCTTTTCCGTTCCTTACCATGATTCCCCATCCCCCCGCCTCGGACCCCCTTTCCCCCACAGAGGACAAGTTAAGGAAGACAGGATCACTTCCCGCTTTTTTCCCCCCTTGATCCATCCAGTTTCTATCCCAAACCCTCTGTTCGTCCTCCCCCACTCGCGTACTCCCCTATGTTGGTCAGCAGGTGCTGGTGGAAAGAAGATTCTTCAATCTCCCTCTCCTCCATCCCGTTTTGTTGATATAGCTTGGCGGCTTCTCCTTCTGACCACCCCTGAGGACCCTCAGCCATACGCTGAAAGGATTTGTTATAAGCAGTCGTCCTGTTCCTTTTCTAAAACCCTTTTTTTTACTTGACATTTTTTGCCCTTCAGTCTGCATTTTTCCCCCCCGGTTATGTAGGATAATGATCTTTAATCGTTCAATTCCTGTTTCTCTAATTTACATTCCGATCCCCCCCCCGTTGTCCCCCCAAGCGTAATTCACCTTCAAAAGAGACGGTTATTTGGAAGTATACCCGAATTCGTTTCACCCTTGTCCTTATGCCTGGTGCTTTGATGGCTGCGAAAGTTTCTGGACGCTTTAATAACCCTCCTGGCTTTCCCGGCCTTTCCACAACTATTCGTTTTCCCTCTCCCCCGAGCTTCTTGCTGTTTTTAGAAGGGTCTCCTCTCGCTTTTCTCCCTATTTTCCCACGGTGTGTTCTTCTCGTAACTTTTCCGGTCTTTATGTCTCTGCGTTGGCGGCGGCGGGTCCCGTCGGACACTTTCGAGAGATGGGTCAAGTCCCCCCCACATTTTTTTTTTACCTCTTATTGCACGACTTGCTGATTTCGCTTTTTCTTTATATTAATCTTCTCCTTTGGACGCCGTTTCTTTTCAAATGGACGATCGTGTATTAACTTCTCCCTTTCCTGCTTCTCTTCTGAACACTCTGCAGAGTTGTCCTTGTCTTTAACCTGCCTGTCCTCCTTTTTTTCGTTTCGATTGATTGATAGTAAGCATGTATTTGATGTTTCAAATACTCTTTCTTAGAGCCTTCTTACTTCTTCAGGGCTTTCCTTTGTTATAGATCCTTTCGTTCTTAACCCAGGATACTCGTGGGGGAAGAATGGCTCTCTTACGTTTCCTTTAGACCCCTCGGATTATGTAGTATTTTCTTCGCTTCCTCACCCCCCCCCCCCCAATTTCTCCTTGGAAGAGCTTCACGGAATGGCCCCTTCTGCCTAACGTCGATAATCTTACTTTCTTCTGGTCTACTGCCAGACCATCGTCGTCCGCGCAGTCTTTGAGTGAGCTGGCTCAAAGAACTCAGGAAATTCTGTCAACTTTCTTTTACCCCTATCCTCAAGCTAATTCGGTTAGGCCCTTTTAACGGGTGATCCCTCTGGTTCCCGATGTGGTTGAGCCAAATTTCCTGTACTCCCTTACGGTAGGTATTTAATGAACCCCTTCCTCTTTCCCCCCCCTTCCACACCCTCCTGAGTTCCTTCTTTTCGATCAGTAGCCCACAGATGGTGGAACTCATATTCGGCCCTACCTTTCTCCCCTTCTGAATTTTTGGTAACCCCTGTTTTTGAGCCCCGCAGGGTGAATTTCAATATGGAGCTATGTCCTCTTTCTTCCCATGGGCTGTCGTCTTTTGTGCTTTCTGTAAGGTAAGGGCTCGCCTTTGAATCATTGATTTCTCCACCTTTCCCTTTTTTTTTTTTTGAAAGCCTGGTCGGGTCTGGTTTTTCCTGAATCCAAGTCCTTGAAGATGGGAACATACTCACCTCTCGTCGTTTTGGCGGTTCCTCCCGTAAAAACCTGGCACAAGCCGTCCAGTTCCCCAGCGCTTTTTTTCCTTTTTTCCTCAGCGTAGAACTTTCGAGGTTTCACATTTTTCTTTTTTTTCGAGTATAACGTCCAAATATCCCTCTCTTTTTTTCCCTAGACCGAACCCCTCTTTACAAGGAGAGATACTCACCCCACCCACCTCCACCCCAATCCCCGGCCCCCCCACCCCCCAAAAACACACACCCCCCCCCCCCCCCCCCCCAAACCCCACCCCCCCATATAGAGCTCCTCCCCCTTATCGCCCTGCAGTTATCCTTTGCCTAACCTATTTCCTCTTGGCGTCCCTCCCGTAAGAGACCCTTGTTGGAGGGGAGGAGTCCCCTTCTCCATCCTTTTTTCCTCGTTTAAATTTAAATTCTCCTCTTTATGAATGCCTTCACTGTTTTTTTTCCCTCGGTAGTATCCGCCTCCTTAATTGTTTTTATATCTTGTTCCTCAATCCGTTGTGGGTGTTGAGCTCGATTCCTCTGGCTTCCCGACCCCTTCCCCATCAGGAAAAATGTACTCAAATCCTAAAAGCCCACGGTCCTGATTCCCCCTCCCCCTCCTAGGATTCAGAAGCGAACCTCTACCCTCAAACTCTCTAGTTTTTCCAAAGTCTCCCCTTCTTTCAAGACCGCGTTGACAAATGCTTTTTTCCCTCCGCGGTCCGGTATTTTAGCGTCGATTCTTCTTTTCCCTCGGGACTCTTTTCTTTTTCGTACCCCACGCACCCAAAATAGATGAGGCGTTTTTTCCGGACTGCCCCCTTGCTGAACTCGGCTCGGGACTGTGCCCGCCTTCCCCGCCTGATTCTTCGGAGTTCCCTTTGTGAAGGATACCCAACTCCACCCCTTTTCCTTTTTTATACGCCAAGGGTAGTCTTCGCCACCATTCAAGGCCTCATCGGCCCAAAGTCCTTGTAAAAAGGAGTTTTGAGCTCTGACTTTTCGAGCCTCCCTTCCCCCCCCACCAATGAACTAGCCCAACCCCCTCCCGCATTTTTACTGTTCCCAGCCGATTTTCATAGCGATTACCATTCTGTCCATTTCACTTTCTCTCCGTACCTTCCGGCTTTCCCCCTCCCTTTTTCCACCTGCTGAATTTTCCTAAGTAGGCGTTCACCCCCCCTCTTCAAGATCTCGCGCATTCCTTTCCGCCCCCGCTCCGATTGAGAGACAGGACCCGCCTCTCTAAGGTTTCAGAATTTCTTTCCACCAGTCGGACCACTGGGATCGACATCAACTTTCCACGTTTCCTGCCCCCTTCGACACCTTCTTCCTATAAACCTTCCCTTCGCCAGATTACCGCACGGTGGTTGTTCTTCCGTCCAGTCGCGCACATTCCTGTCAGACCCTTTTCCGGGAGTATCTCCACGAAGAAAGGATCTTCGATTTTCTCATGCCTTCTTTGCTTTCCGCACTTCCAGACGTATTTTCCCCCCTCCCCCTTCTGCCCCAGAAAAAAGAGAATAATCCCGTCCCATCCCTTCCTTTGTCAACGTACGCGACTCCCTGTCTGCCCCCCTTAGTTAAGTGTCCTTCTCCTATAGCCCCGATAAATGAAGGATCCCTCCTTCGCTTCTCGAATACGTTTGGGACACCCCTGGCATTTCCCGGCCAGAGACAGGATCCTGATGTTCGAAAAAAAAAGTCCCCTATGCCCGTACTCTTTGCCTTTCTCCCCACTTCTTGGTCCAAAGTCTTCCGAACTTTCCCTGCAGGTGTCTTCAACCGATAGACATGGTCCCCACTGAACCCTCCCTTTTCACTTCCTCCTCTAGCTCGAACGGAACCCTCCCCATAGTCTTAAAGCCTTTTTTTCGATTTGCTTCCACTCTTTTTTTGTCAAATGCGCGGCAGTTTTCCCTAGTCGTCTTGCACCCCCTTTGCCGGCATCACTGTAAATGACGTTTTTTCCCACACCACCGGAAGTCTCACGGAGAGTGTGAGACTTCTCTTCCCGCCCCAATAGCTTTTTTGAAGGTAGGGAGGAACCCCCGATTGTTGCCCGACTCTATTAAGTTTTCCGCGGGGGGAGTTCAGACTCTCGATTCCCGGAAAGCGCGCGAGAAAAAGAAGACGAAGCAGTGTGTCGAAGTTCTAGGGTCCTTAATAACCAGTCCTTTCTCCGCGGTTTGAAAACTAGTTTTCGATACTTCCGCCTCGAAACTGAGCGAAACATCGCTACTCGATTCCCCTTTCCTTATCCAGAAAAAAGAGGTCAGTTACTTTCCTTTAAGAGATCCATCCCCAACCCTCTCACCAAGCTTCTTGAAAATTGCACACCCCACGATGGAGATTACCCAACTTCATTTGCCCTATTGTGTCTCTGTGTGTTCGAACGATCCTCTTTCCCGGAATTCTTTCTTTAACCTCCTAATGTTGTTGTGGAGATTTTTGGGGTCTATTCTTTCTGTTATCTTCTTCATTCCCTTCTCTGCCCAAACCCTCCGACCTCGTCCCTCTTTTTCCTAACCGCGATTTCCTGGGCACCCAACCCCACACACTTTCTTGCTAGAACTCACGCTTTATTTCAGCTTCCAACGCACGTTTCCCTCCCCCCCCCCCCCATGCTCCTTCCTACGTTTTGATTTGATTTATTAGTCAAAATTGCGATTCTCCGCCCCCCTTTCACTCAGGTAGAGATCCCCCACTATTTCTCCTGCGGTACCCCTCTCTTTTTAGGGAAGAAAGGGGTAGGCCTCGCCCGGGTTGCCGGCTTTTGTGAGGAGATTCTTCAGTGGCCCTCTGAAACTGTTCTACAGCTGCAATCCACCTACACGCTGCTTCTGGCCTGTATTCGGAAAACCCCAAAGTTTGCCGCCACAGTTACCGCGATTTGCTTTTGAATCTTTCCCTCCCCAAATAGCGGGTGGCCCAATGATCAGCTATCCCTGGCGATTCGTTCCCCCCTTGATTCCCGTTTTGCGTGAGTTCTGCGGCTACCTCGGTACTTGTGCGGGGAATTTCCATAGTCATTTTGGACAAAGAAAACTACTTTGCCATCCCCTTCTCATTTCCTTTTCACGTGAGGTATTGTCCGTTCCGTTCGAGGACTACTCCGACCTTTTTCTGTCTTTAGGTTTGACCATAGATAGGTTGTTAAAGGCGACCCTTTTCCCCATTTCCTACCTCCTTGTTGATTAATTTGGGAAATGCCTTAAAGGATTTTTCCTTTTCGAAAAAGGACACACCCATAAAAACTCCCACCTCCCTCTTCTTTCTTCCCTAACCCCTTTCCCACCCCTTCTATCCCCCCTTTTTTCTCCTTCATTTCCCCCCCTCCCCCCTCCCTCCCTCCCCTCCGCCAACCTCCTTGCTCCTCTCTCCCTCACCCCCTTTCCCCCTTTACCCCCTAATCCCTTCTACCCCTTTTTTACCACACCCCTACCTCCCCCCCCTCCACTCGCCCCTCCTTCCAGACTCCCTCCCCCCCTCCCTTCATCCCCCCTGTCACCCCACTCCTGACCTCCCCCCAGCTTTGTCTCTCCCTCCCGTTCCTCCCCCCTTCCCCCCCCTACAACCCTCCTCACCCCGTCCCTTCTTCTCCTCCCCCCATCCCCCCCTCTCCCCGCCCCACCTCTTCTCCCTCCCAAGCTTCGCCCCCCCTTCTCCTCCACCCCCCCCTCTCGAACCGCCTGCCCATTCTCCTCCCTTCCACCCCCACCCACTCATCCACTGCTATCCCCATCAGCCCCCCCCCCCACCCCCCTCTCTTCTCTAAACTTCTCTCTTCTCGTCCTATTCCCCCCCCCTCCTCAATTTCACTTCTCCACCTTCCACCCCCCTCTCCCTCCCCCGCGGCCCCCCCCACCCCCTCACTTTCCTTGTAGCCACCCTTTCTTACTTCCCCTCTCCATCCCCTCCTCCCCTACCCCCCCCCCGCGCACTACCTACTTTTCCACCCCCCCATCTCTCCCCCACCCAATCTTCACCCCCACTCCCCTCCCCCCAATCTCCCCCACTTCTCCCTCCACCCCTTGCTCCCCCTTTCACGCCACCCCCTTCACCCCCCTCGCTCGCTCCATTCCTCCCACCTCCCCTACCCCTTCCCCATCCTCTCCCGCTCGTCCCCTCCTCCATCACCCACCCTCGTGCCCACATCGCCCTTTCCCTCCTCCACCCCCACTCTTCCCCCTCTTCCCCTTCCTGTCCCTCCTTCCCACCCCACTCCCCAGTACACCTCCCCCCTTTCCTCCCCCTTACCCCCCCCACCTACCCATGTCCTCATCCTGACATTCTCGTTTCCCTCCCTTCCTTTCTTCCGCCACCCCTCCCACCCCCCCCCCCTCAATTACCGCTATTCCACACCTGCAACTCGTTCCCACCCATCCCCACACTTCCCCCCTCTCCTCCCCCTCCCCCCATTCACGCCACACCCTCATCCTTCTTCTACCCATCCCCATTTGCCCCTTCAATGCAATTCCTCCCCCCCTGGCCCCTCTCACCCCCCCCCATCCCCCCCACCCGCCCTACTCTTCCCCCAACCACTCTTTTTCCTCCTCTCCTTCCCACTCATCCACTTCCCTAATCCCCTCCCCCCCCTTTTTTCCCTCCCACCCCTCTCCCAACCCCACCAACTCCCTCCCCTTCCTCCCCTCTAACATTTTTTTCCCCGTCCCAAACCGTCCCTCCACCCATTACCCCGCCCGCCTACCTCCTTCACTATGCCCTACCAGTCCTTTTTCATCCCCCACACCTCTACGCACTTTCTACCTCCCAATTATTCACCTCTTTTCCCTATCCTCGCTCCCCTCCACCCTACTCACAGTCACCCCACTCCCTCAGGCTACCCCTTGCTTCTTCCCCCTCACCTCAACCCCCACCCCCCTCCCGTCATAATATCCCTTCCCCCCCCTATTTCCTCCCCCTTCCCCCCCCTCGGCCTTCCTCGCCAACTCCCCTCCCTCCCTCCCTCCCCCTTCTCCCCACCCCCCCCTTATCCACATTCTTATTCACTGTCCCCACCATACCACCCCCTCCCCCCCCTCCTCACCCGCCACCTACTCCTTCCCTCCCCGCCTCCCCCACATTCTCGTTGTTTCTCCCGTCACACCCCTCCTCACCTCCTTCCTCCCCATCATTCCTCGACGAATACTTTCCCCCTATACCATGCTCCCGCTTCCTCTACTACCAGCCTATCCGCTTTCCGCCCCCCTCACGCCACCCCCCTGATAACCCCCTTCCCCTCTCCCCCCCTCACTCTACTTTTTACCCCCACTGTCCCCCTCGTTTCTCTTTCCCCTCCCATTCTTTCCTCCACTTTCCTCCACTCACTCCAACCCTCACAGCTCCTCGCCCCCCGCGCCCCTCCGCTCCACCCCCCCCCCATTTCCCCCGCTTTCCCCCTTCCCCCTTGTCCTCACCTACCCCCCACCCACCACCCCCCCCTCTTCCCCCCTTTTCCCCTCCTCCCATACTCACTCCCACGCATTCTCCCCCCACTCTCTCACCCCGGCCCCTTCGCCCCCCTCCCGCTCCTCCCCCACCGCCCCTCCCCCCTTCCCCGCCCCCTTCTCCTTATTTCGCAAACGCTCCCCTCCCCATACTTTCTCCCGATCCCCCTCGCCATTCTCCCCCCTCCTGCTGCCACTCGCACCCTACCCCCTCCCCCCCCCCTCTCCCGCCTTCAACCCCCACTCCCCTCTACAGCCCTCACCCCTTTTACCCAGCCCTTTTCCCACATCCTTCTTCCCCTGTTTCCCCCCCTCACACCCCCCCCCTCCTCTCCCCCCCCCCCACCAGCATCTACTGCCACCGTCCCTCCTCTTTCCTTCCCATGTCACTCCATCCCCCATCTCCTTCTCCCTATTCAACCCTCCCCCTCCCTCGTCCCTCTTTTTTTCCCCCCACCACCAACACCTCATTGTCCCACCCTCCCTCCCCCCCTCCCACCCCCCCCACCCCTACCCCCCCCTTCTCCCGTCTCTCTCCTCTCTCCCTCCACCCCCCCCCCTCTTATCCCCTCCCCCCCCATCCCGCAACCCCTCTTCCCTCCCCCTCCCCGCCCCCCCCTCTACCCCACCCCTTCCCTCCCACCTCTCTCACATCCTCTTTTCTACTCTTATCCCTCCTCCCTCCAAAAACCCTCCCCCCTCCTTTCACCACCCCGCTTCCCCATCCCCACGATACAACCGCATACTATCTTCTCGCCCAACCCTTCCTCCACCCTCTCGCACCTACTCTCGTATCCCCCCTCCCTCCCCTATCCTCTCATCATCCGCCTTTTCCCGTCCTCATCACTTTTCCGCATTATCTCTCTCCCTCCCATTCCTCTCCCTCTCCCCCTGCCCTCTCTCCCCGTTATCCCCCCTCCTCCCCCCCTCCACTCCCCACCTTCCCCACTCACCCTAACCCCCCTCCCAGCCCACCCCTCCTCCACCGTCTCATCGCCCTTTCCAACGCCCCCCCCCGCCCCCCCACTCTATCTCCTTCCCCCCCCTCCCAACTCCCCTTTCCCCCATTTCCCCCCCCCCCCCCCTCTTCCGTTCATCTTTCTTCCCCCGCCTGTTTCTTTCTCCCCCCCCCATCCGGCCGACTGAAGTATGAGGATCCTTGGCCTTTCGCGGGAGCCCTCCGATCTTCCTTTTTAGTAACTCCTTTTTGTGCCCGGGATCCCGTACCATCTTTTCCCGTTTTCAGTAGACGGTCTTCTGGCGTCTTTTCTTACGACAGAGATATTCTCCCCCCCCCTTCTGGTGGAAGAGTCCCTGGTCGAACTCCTGAGCGGACCGGGCTTCGGGATATCCTCCTACCATCGGACCCCTCCTCGCAGGCGGGGAGGGCGATGGATTCAAGACTGGCACACCAGTTTCAATCTTCTTCGCGGTTATTTCCCCTGCTCCCCCCGCCCTACGTTCCGGTGTCTCGCCGAACGCGGTATTCCCCAGGGCCCCCTATCTTATCACTATTTCCTGAAGAACCGTTGACTTCCAAGGTTAGCCCCATGCTCCCTGATTTTTGGTGAGAAGTCTCGGAGGGTCGTGTTTAAGTTCAAGATTTTGGACGCCCGGTCCCCAGTCTTTTTTTTCCACCGTGGAACACCCACTCTTCACCCTGCCTGGAGAGAACGGGCCCGTGAATTCTGCTTGGATCCCCTGATTCTTTTTTCGCGAAAAGGGTTTCCCTTTTTTTTTTGTTTTTTTCTGGTGAGCAGATGGGTCAGGAAGTAAGGACCCTGCGGGAAGATTCGTTCCACCCTTTTGTTCCCCCTTGGGCCTGGGCGGTCTGTTCCATTCCTGGAACTTCTTCCCCTTCAAGGCATTAGACAGAGATAAAGTCCTTCCACTGGTGTGGGTCGTTATACCCCCTTGGCCCCTCTTTCGTCAAAGGCTGTTCGGCTCGTTATATTTTCTCCGTAGCAGAGTTGAAACCTGGGAAGTTACTCCACATTATTCCCCTTCCCCAACCCCCGATGGAGTTTTCTTGTACCCTCATCGGTTCCGTTCCAGAAAACTAAAACCCACCCCAAAACTTCCCCCCCCCCCCACCCCACACCCCCCCCCCCCCCCCCCCCCCCAAAACCCCCCCCAACCCCCACCCCCACCACAAGGTAAGACGCTCGATTTATGATGACCTGAGAAGACGGCCCAGCCCCTAGCCAAGAGTCGGTTGGCGGCACAGAAGACGCATCTAGCTCGGTTCTTTCTTCGCCCATCCGCGTTACAATTTCCTTTCGTCTCTCCAAGTCCCCTTCATCGTCTTTTCGAAATTAAGGAGGCTAGTCCCCTGGACGCCCTTCTTCCTTTTTCTCTCCCCCTTTTTTTTTGAGCCTCTTCTTTGCAATTCACCCTTTTTTTTCTCTATCAATAGCCGCTCGTTACAAGACCTTGAAAGACAATTCGGCAATTTCTTCTCTTACCCCTTTCCTTTTTCCGCTCCCCCACTAACACTATCGCGGCTCTTCTTCCCGACTCCAACGACTCTTTTAGCAAAGGCTTGACTTTCTCCCCCCCGGTTCCGTTATTCGCCGTCACTGTGCGGAACCATGTAACGTTTAGAACGCCCCCAATACCGCCCCCTGCTGTTTCATGTGACCTCGACTTCCGTGCACCCCCCCTGGTCCCCCCATTTTTATGTACGTGCGGAACACGAACTGACTCCCAGAAGGTCTTCCCTTTTGTTGTTTTCTTTACCCCCTCGTTCGACCGTGATCTTCTTTTCCTGTATACAATTGCTATTAACCCCCCTCATGGCACCCCATTCCCTCTCTTCGTCCTTTTTTTCAAAGGATTGCGTTCCTTCTTCTGCCTGAGCATGAAAGTCCTTCCAACCCCTTTTTACTATCCCTCCAGAAATCCCCCTCTTTTTTTCTTCCCCACGCCTAAAGAGCCTGAGAAATCTTCAACCCCCGTTGATGCTCACCGGACCTTTCTACCCCCCACCTGCTTAGGGTTATTTTCCCTTTTGCCGTCCCAAGTCTCAGCGTAAAGAGATCTCACTTTCGCACCCGCACCTTCGAGAGAGTCGGAATCTCCCCCTTTCTTCCCCCCACGTGCTTCATAAATTTCTTCCCCCGCCCCTCGGGGACCAAGGTTTTTCGCACCACCGCGCCCTCCCCCTGTCCCTCCCCCCATTCCCAACGAGAAACCGTAAACGTCACCTTTTTCCCAGAACGGTTGCCGATTTTTTTTTCCTCCTTCAGCTTTTTGACCTCGAACATATTCCCGCTCCGTCTATCACCGCTTTCCTATTCCACTCTTCCCGGCTCCGCCTCTATTCAGGAAACATCTTCGGAGCGGGCCCCATTCCCTTTCTACCCCCCAGATGAAGGATTATCTTCCTACCCTCCCCTCCTACCGCAGAAAGTAGATTGGCCCTGATTCCATATTTTTTTTCCACGATTGACTACTCTCCCGGCTTCCCCCGATCACTTCCTCCCCTCAAGTTCGATCCTCCTCGAGACGCCGATCCCTGCCCTTTTCCCCCCTCCTACTTTTCCCTCCGGGTTAGTTGAGGAAAAAAAAGAAAGACATTTTGCGTGACGATTCGACTTTCCTTTCGGGTAGAAAAAACCATCTCTGCCCCCTGCCGGCCCCCCTCTCCAATCCAGCATCGGCACCTATGCGACGAAAGGGAACAGGGGCGACTTCCCCCCCCTCTGTACTTGCGGCAACAGAACCGTGCTTTCCCCCCCTCATTTCCTCTAGCTTGACCCGGAAAAGCGAAGGAGCATAAATCCACTCCCAGCCCAATTTAGTCCCGACTCTGCTCTAGGTTGGCTGTACCCCTAGGGATGTTTCTCCCTCCCCCCCCCGCCGCTGTAGTTCAGCATCCCGATCCCTCGATCAAATCCGTTTCAACGTGCTGTCCCCACCTTTCGCGGCGGATTCTCCTAGAGTGTCCCCCTCTTAGATCCAATGATAACCCGAGGGGCTCCCCTGGTATGTAGGCCACATATTTTGCCCATCCTTTCGCTTTTTATAAGCAGAGCCCTTTCGCCACCTCCCTCTTCTCGACCCAAATCAGCCGTGGCACCGGTGGCTATCTTTCTACCCCTCCCCCCCAGTCGCTTGGCCTTTGATTCCCCCCGGTTGAAGCACCCTCGTGTTGTTACCTTTTGTCCCTGCCAGCGCCACAGGACCCCCTTTTATCGGATCGTTCCCGATCGCTCGGATAAGTCCCCCGCACAACGCGTTTTCCTGTGAAAGCGTTCCTTTATTGAAATACCCCACCCTCCCCATCGTTTGAGAACTTCCAAAGCCCGCTGAGTGTTGTTAAGTGAGAGTCTGGAGAATGTCTATTTTTTTTCCATTACGCCATGAATACCAGGTCTCATTTTTTCCTCCACTAACCTGTTAGGATCGGAGGATTAATCGTTCGGTTTCCCCACCCTGCAAACCCAATATAGCTGACCCGAAATTTCCCCTTATGTTCACTCTGGGACTGGGCCCGGTGATTTTTTCCCAAATTAGCCCCCCCATTTCTTTTTCTTTTCTGGTATTTTTTTGGCAAGATTACTCTTTCGATTTTTCTGCCTGACTTTTTAGCTCTTGGACCGAAATTTTTTTTGTTTTTTCCCACAACCTTCCCCTTTTGGGCCGATTCCTTGGTTTTGAAATTACTATCCCCCCAACGATGTTCTTCACCTCGTTTCCCCCACCATTTCCCAAGAGTTAGGGTACGTTCCGATTACATTTTTTTTTTTCCTTGTGAAAGAGTATGATTATGCTTGGATCCCCCCCCCCGAGAGATGGAGTTTAGCTCGAAAGTTCAACCGTCCCTTGAACTTTATAGCTCCCCAAATATTATTTCCCGTACATCCCACCCCCCCTTGCGTTTCCTATTTTCCTATTTGCCCTCCTCCCCAAGCCTCCCAGGTTTTGTAAAGAGGTTTTTCGTTGAAGTTTTCTCTTTCTCTGTGCTGGCCTCCCGTTGCTACTGTCCTGTACGCTTGGTCACCCCAGCACCACACTAGAATCTCTTTCTCCCCCTTGGCCTTGTATGCGCCCTTTCTGGTTCCGAAGCTACCCCCTTCTATGTCGTTTGCGGGTTGCCCCTGGAGATTAGGCTAAAGAGAAATTTTCCGCTTCCCCCCCCCCCTGCTTAGCCCGTTGGTTAGAAGAGTTTTGTTTGATTTCAGGCATCTTCTTTTTTCCCCATCTGATCGGTAGTGGAGGGATAGTACAAGTCCTGATGTTTAACTTCTCGTTTCTCTACGTGTCTGAGGGTCTACTGTGCCTTTTTGTCTATTAGTATCACGATCTAGGAGGTGGGGTAGAAGGGATAGCCTCCCTAGTTTTCCCTCCCCCCCTTCCGGTGCTTAGGTCTTTCTTTCGACCCTATTATTCACCCTCCCCTTTTTTAAGCTCCCTGATGGCTAGCCGACGGTTTTTTCATGATATGATTGAGTCTTTTCAGATCCTCCCAGCGGTGAGTCTCCTCAGTCAGGCGGATTGAGGAGACTGAGGAAACACTACTCTGTCCCCCCGCTTGCGCCGAGGTTCTTTCCTCGCTTCATCCCCTTTTTTATTCAGGCGGGTGAAGACGTGAATGTAGATAACGTTTTCAGTTCTTTTCCCGACCTTCCAGAACCGCCTTACGACTTTTTTTCACTGCCGTCTGGCGCGTTTTTTTTTAGGCTGTGAGATTCTCTTGAGTATCCTTCGCGGGTCTTTCCCTCCTTTTCCATTCCTTCCCCCGCCTTCGATGGGGCAGTGGAATTTGGTACCTCTGGTTTTCGCACGGCATTCAGGCCTCTGGCTCCGATTTCTTTAGCTTTTTTCCAAACCTTGCTGGAGTTTCTTTGGAGGCTTCTTTCCTTCTGGCTGTCAGGCCCGCGCGGGACTTCGTCTCAGACTTGGTTACCTTTTTTTTTTTTTTGGGCTCCCCGGATTGAAGAGGAAAATTCGAGACGCAACCCTCCCTTCGTCGAACTGGGGTGGGTCCATCTTTCTTTACCCCCCCCCTCCTTTTCCAGTCCTGAGGGGGAAGCGGAAGACATTTTTTGCCTCCGCCGAGGGACAGAAGTTCGCTCCCCCCGCGAGTTTTCTTTCGCCCCCGGACATCGGTAGACAGTACGGAAATAGAGTCCTTCCCGAGGACCTCTTCTCAGTGAAGATTGCTACACTGGTAGTTCTTCCTATCGGTTTTTTTCCTTTTCTTTCCAACGTTTCCCCTCCCCCCAGAGCCATCGTTTGAGGGGTCGACCGACATCCGGACCCCTTTTTATACCTGCCGTAACCTGGGTCTTTCGGCGACATTTCCCTCTCTTGTCCGCCCCTTTTTTCCCTTGGGGAATATTCGATACTACATAATCAGTTGTTGTTGTTTCTCGCCTGTAAAGACTCGGCACGCACTTTAAGCCTCGACTGACCCCCCTTATTTCTACCCCCCCCTTGTACCCTTTCACCGTAATAGGGGTACGATTCAATTTTCCCTCTTTTTTCCCCCCTCAACCCTCGCTCGCACCGTCTTTCCGCCTTTATTTCCGCCCTCTCGTTCGACCCCCGGCTATCAATGACGGGGATAATTAATAATATCCCGCCCCCCCCCCCTCCTACCCCCTGCGGGCTTTTCTTTTTCTGACACCCCTTCGTCCTATTTTTTTTTCCGTCTAAATGTGGAACATCTCCCATGTCAAATTCCACGGCGACTAAGCCGCGCGGCCCCTCGCTTTCTCTTCCCTTTTTTACGGATATTACACAAAAAAGTTCGAACCTTCTCTTGTACTCCTGTTGTTTAGTCTTTACCGCCTATTCCACCCATTGCCCCTCTTCCCTCTTGTCAAAGCTTTCGTGAGACGAATTTCTCCCTCCCTTCCCGCTTTCCGAAAGCCTCCCCTTTTTTACAGACGCCACCCCTTCACCCCCTTAAGCCCCCTTCCATCTGGCATGAAATGACGTTTGCGATCCGAACCCCCCTCCGGCTTCTTTCCTAAAACCCTTTTCCACCGCTTTTGCTTATGGGGTAAACCAAGCGAAGCGCCGCTCCTCCTTTTTCCCCGCAGCTGGTCCCTACAGGCCTAAGCGTTCTTATCGCCCCCCTACCTTTTTCTTGGAAATTCGTAAAATAGGCTCTTTCTTTCCCCACCCTTCCTGCCCCGGACCTCCCCCTCCCTCGTTTTTTCTTGAAAAATCGCCGTCTTACCCAGGAACGGTGCAGAGTTAGGTTTAAGACAGCCCCCCTTCCTTTCCCTCCCTCCTCCAAATGATGAATCCTCAACGCTTTTCGGCTTAGATCTACCCGCTTTATAAGGAACAGTTAGGACCTTCCTCCCCCCTTCCCCCAGAAGGGCAAGTGATTGCGCTGTAGAAGACCCTCGCTCCCCCCCCTTGTCAGCCCGTTTGCAGGCGGAAAAAGATGTTTTGCTGTTCCCTTGCCCCCATCCCCCCTTCTTGAATAACTTCTAATTTGTCCGCTTCATCGCCATTTTATCCCCCTCCCCCTCAGACCTCGTCGCCTCTCGCCTCGTCTTCTTTACATTTCCACTTCTTTCTTCCGCGTCCCCCTCTCCCTTTTCGAACAAAACTTTCTTCGCCCTTCTCTTCCCCCCCCCAATCCCCCTAATCCAACTCGGCCCAGCAATCCCGGAACCGTTGTCCAGCGTCCTTGTTGAACTGTCGTCTTTTACTCTCCATTTGCCCCCAACCTTCCTTCTTTCGATTACCCCCAAAATCGCTTCGAAACGGACAGCGACGCGCATCCTTTGGTTGGTCCAGTAGGCCCCCTCTCCACTTTTTTCCCAGGCGCGTTTATTTGGTGCTTGTCACAATCAGAGAGGCCGGTAACCTGCTTCAGCTGAGCAGCGTCGCTTCATCTCCGGCCTTTCCTCTGGACCCCCACCACGGGAGAGAAAGGGAGAGAGATAATTTCCACCGCCTTCGGTGTTTCCCCTCTAGTCAAAGAAACCTTACCACCCGCTTTTTACGTTTCTTCCGGCAATTGCCTCTTCCCCACAGTTACGAGCCGCCGAGGATTCCATTCCCTCTCGCCTTTCGCTCCTCTCTACGTAGCCCCCTTCCCTTCCTTCCTTTGTTTCCCCTATTTCCCTGTCCTTCTTCCCGAATAACCCTGTAAGATTGGACTTTCCCCGCCTTCTTGTTGGGATTAGAATAGGCGTGGCAAGCTTCCTTCCGCTACTTTTCGATCGGCTTCCACGATAGGACTACAGCACAACAGACTTTGTTCATGCAGCCTTCTCGAATTCCCCCAAATTTCCGACACAGAAATCGTTGCGAATGCTGCTGGAGCTTTGATACCCCTCTTGTTTTAGGTTTCTCTTCGTCTCTATGTTGCAGTCCTTGTGGCAGGTGGAATCGCCTACTCTTCCGGCCCCTCCTCCTTGTTGTTGGTCGATGCCTTTTTGCCCCCCCTTGCGTTTCGATTCCGGCCCCCCCACCCTTCTACTCGACTTTTCCTCTCCATGAAAGCCCCTGGGGTATCACCCTGCTCCATTTCTTTGTTTATTCGCACCCCCCCCATTTTGGGATGGTCACCCGGTCGATTTCCCCTGTTTTTTGTGCTTTTCCACTTTCCTCTTTTTGCTGTCGGGAATCCCTAGCCGGGAATCCGAGGTTTTCCAGTTCCTTTTTTCCGTTCTCCCCCGTTCCTCCCAGACCACAACGACTCTTCTTCCCCCTCCGGATATGGATCTAACCGTAGCGGGGAGAGTTCTCCAAGAGCTTATGTTATAGTTAGTCCTTTCGGCTCCATTTGCCCCTGATCCCCCCCCCTTCCCGAATCCTCTAGGAACGGTATCGCTCCAAAAATATTAATTGCCGAATCCCGTTCCGATCTTTTATCGAATTGTTCCCCTACGATGTTTCCTTGCCTTCGATATGTGGGTCCAGGAGTCGTTGAAAGTTGTGATGTCTGCATTCTGGCCCTCCAGAGGACATGTCCGGGTCTTTTTTCAATTTTTCCTCTTCGATTTTCAACTAGTCTAGCTCTGACGCAGAATAGTGCCTGTTTTTAGCCGTTTTGTATTTCCCCCTCAGGTTACTTCGGTATCCTATTTTGATTTTTTTTTTTAGACCAACTTTCGATGGAGTCAAGGAAGAAACTTTTTCCTGCTCCCCATCGTCCCTCTTCCGTTGGACGAGTGTCTTTTCTGGTCCCTTGATCTTTTTCAATTCTCTGTACCCTTACTTGCTGGAGGGATTTAAACGCTGTAGGGATACCTTTAGTCTCCTCAGCACGTGGTTTTTACCTCCGGGATCCACCGTTTCCCCGCCGACACTTTCTTCTTTCAAGTTTCTTCTTCTGGGGACAGGGCTCGAGTTTTAATCGTTTCCCCGTTTCTTTTCCCACGTATTATGGCGTATTTTAGATCCTCTTTTTTTCCCCCTCATTTCTTTTTAAGATCTTTTCCATGCCGTAGCCCTGCACGAACGCTGATAATGAGCCTTGGCCGGTTCGTCCCCGACAGCTTGAGACGTTAGAAATTTCAGGTTCTCTTGCCCTTTTTCCCGATCCCCCGTTGCTGGTAATCTTCGACGCGGGAACTTTCTCGAGACCCCCGCGTTTTTTCAGGACGGGACCAGTGGCTGTAGCTAACCTTTTCTCATTCTTGAAGGAAAAGTTTTCCGTCCCACTGAAGTTCCCTTGTCTTTCTCTCTCTTGCGGTATGCTTTGCGAAATCGTGCCGTCCTCCTTTTCACGCTGGTGTTACGCCCTACTTAGGAAACTTCCCCGCTCTTCCGTTTTTTCCTTCGGACCTCCTTGCTGGTGTCCCTGAGCGCCGGAAGTGAACCTGAATGGATCGACCCCTGGACTTCGGCCCACAAATGGATGTCTTTCTTTGCTGTTTTTTCGGTTCCTGACGTCAGGCTTCGCGGAGCGTCCCCCCCTCCATCCTGGTGACCGCGTTACCCTCTTTCCTTTCCCTTTTATTTTTTTAGTCCCCGTTGATACGCAGAAGACAGGAACTGCGCTCTCTTTTTTTAAATGGTCTGGTGTTGAATATCCCCACAACTAGCCCACCCTGTAAAGAGGGGGAATCAGGTCCCTCATTGCCCCTAGAAGTTTCTCCTTTTCCCACAGGATTTTTTCATACTTCCCCCCAAAACTAAGACCTCGTTTGGAGTTGTATAAACGGCCGGCCCCCCCCATCGAGACCTCGGAGTTCCGTGGATGACGTAGCCGTCCCCCTGCAAGTGAGCCCCCCCGAAACGCCGTTTTTCCCTTCTTTCGATGGCGAACTTTCCGAGACATTTGATGTGATATTTCCATCTAAATTTTCCTAGTACCATGACTGGCCGTAACCGGGGCTTCATTGTCGAAATTCAGGAGCTTCCCTTCCATCTTCCTTTCCCCA
>Ga0179593_1524767_pt1 | contig 18294 bp, 16 predicted proteins | sample CZODoug2_1_08_16_FD_185931 | JGI IMG/M metagenome (GOLD analysis project Ga0179593, IMG submission 185931) | Vadose zone soil fungal communities from Angelo Coast Range Reserve, California, USA - CZODoug2_1_08_16fungal (PacBio error correction) | ecosystem: Environmental > Terrestrial > Soil >... | reverse complement strand
CTCTTTCGAGTTACGCACACCTCTGCCGGCCTTTTCAGTGCGCCCCCCTTTTTTTTCCCTTTTTACGATTCTCGCGGTACCCTGGAAGGGGCCGTCCTTCCGGTTTCCCTTTTTTCGTCTTCCTTTTTTTTAAGTTAGAACGGCATTTTTTGTCCTCTGGTGCTTTTTTCGTTCCGAAGTTCGGGCGCCCCTTCCCACATCCTTTTGCCCTTCTTCCCGATGAGGTCGTGTTCCCCGACTTCCGGGGCCGCGAAGTCTTCCGTAAGGCGTTGTTTTTTGGTAGTTCCTGGGTTTTTGGGCCGCTTTTTTTTAGACTTTTTTTTTGACAAGAGGAGGGTCCCCGCACTCCCTAGGTCCTTTACGTCGCGGTCCCGGTCTTCCCCCCCCCCATGGTTTTCCCTGTTAGGACTTTGTGGTTTTCTTTTTTCTTTTGAAGGATTCGTTCCTTCTTACCCATCTGGCCAGGCCTTATGTTTTGCTGTTCTAAGTCCTTCCTCCCGTATCGTTCCCGGGCCGTAGGCGCCCACTCCCCTGCAAGGTCCCCCCAGGTATGACGTTTTTCTGTTCGGCGGCGGCAGCCAGTTTTCTTGGGTTTGATTCAGATCTTTTTTTTCGAGTCAGCTCGTGTCCCTGGGGTTCCGTTTCCTTTTCTTGCCGACTTTTTTCGGGCGGACCCTTTCTAAAAAGCTTTGGGTCTCCGGTTACTTTTTTTCCGGGTCTGGTCGTGTTGGGAGCGTCCATGTCCAGCCCGGGGATATTCATCCTTGGTGCTCTGCCAGTTGGCTGTCCCCCTATACACTTCTGCACCGATTGTTCCGTTCAGCTCTCGTCCGATCCCCTCCGAAGGTGTGGCCCCGATTTCGCCGTTCCAGAGGGGTCAAGCGGTTAATGCCCGCCGGTCCCAGCCGCCACCCCCCCCCCGGTTTTTTTTGACTTCTCCTTGGCGGTGGTTTTCTTTCGTAATCCTTTGGTTCACTTTCTCGGTCTTTTTAGTTTTTAGGGTTCGGCTGACCCTCTCATTCTGGGCTCGGAACCTTGATTTCTGGTAATTCCCTTTGTTTTTTTTACCTTTCACTGATATTTGGTTCTTTGGGTGAAGTCCCTCTCTGCCCGTTCGAGACACGTTTTTTTTTTTTTTGAACGGTGTCTCCGACGAAGCTGGTTACACCCGTCCCCAGCCACGGCGGCTTGGTTTCTTTTTTAGGTCTCCCCTCGGTTTTCAAAGCTTCCTCCCCCCCTCAACCGTTCAGGGTTACACCCATCTGGATTAGGATTTTTTTGGGTTTCACCCCCCTTTTTGGGGACGGAGCTCACCCCAGGGTCCGTTTGTCTGCGCCACCCCCTCAGGGCAACTTTTTAACATGCAGGCCTTTTTTTGTCGTTTCTTCTTTGTGATTTTTTTTCTTTTCCGCCAGGGAAGTCTTCAAAGGCCCTGTTGGACCCCTTCCCTCCCTTTTTCTTTGTAGGAGGGCTTTTCCCCACGTAAAGGCTGTTTTCCCCTTCCGGTTTTTTTTTTCTTGGCCTTTCTCAGGCGGGTCCCCCTTTTCTTTTTTTTTTTTTCCGACCGGTCCAGCTCCGTCCTGTAAACAAATGTTTCCCGATTTTCTTATTTTTTTGAAAGAAAGAGGCCCCCCTGCTGCCCCCTTTTTTTCTTGCCCGTTTTTTCTTCTTCTTAGGCATTTTTGGGGGCTTGGGCTCTTTCTTCCCTCTGAACGTAGAGCTTTTTAAACTTCCTTCTGAAGGCCTTTCTCCCCTTGTCGGGATTGATCTTATGTCTGTCACCGCCCCTGTGTGGCTCTCTGAAGGTCGTTTTTCCAGGTCCCGGTTTCTTTTCTCGGCACTTTCCCGACCGTTTTCTCAACGGAACTGTTAATCCATTTCTTTCCTTTTCTTTTTCCCGCCGTAGGGTCGTTCTTCCTTTTTCACAGGCGTCCCTCTTTTTTTTTTTTGTCTTGTTCGGTTCTCCCCCCTTTCTCCCTTGAAGTAGTGTCAGTCCTGGCTTTGCCCCGGGCCGGTTTTTTCTTGTTTTTGTATGCAGTCCCGCATCGCTTTTTCCCCCAGTGTGATGGTTCTTCTTTGTTCTCCCTTCCCCCGCAGTTTTTTCTCAAGCTTTTATTGGAGCCCGTATCACTTGCCCGGTCCTTTTCCTGGACCCCTTACTGCCCCTGCAATCGTTTTCCCTTTTCTTTTTCACATCGGACCATGTCGGAGCAGGTCGATTTTTGCCGCCGAAGGCCTTTTCCTCCATTTGAGCTTCTCCCTCTGCCTTTACCCCTGCTTGCCTATCTTCCCCTTTTGGAATCGGAGACCTTTCACCCCTTGAGTAGGGATTTTTTCATTAGATGCAGACCTTTTCCCCCCCCACTTGTTACGGAGCCTAGTCCTGTTTTCGAGGGGGCCCCCTGCCGGTTGTTCGTGGCCCCTTTTGCCCTTTTCTGCCAACAAGACCCCCCCGGCTTTCCTTTTTTTTAGAGTTTCCCTTCTTTTTTGGGATAGTAGGCTTCTTGTTTGGTCACCCGGGTAAGTTCCTCCCCTTTTTTTCCTGCTCGGACGACACAGCCTTTTCCCTCCTGGAATATTTTGGATTTTCCCCCTCCCCCCAAAATTTACCACGTTCACTTTTTATTGCCTCCCAGTTTTCTAAGGAAGGTTTGCCTTTTCCTGATGGTTTCCCCCTCCGGTGACGTGCAAGTGGTCGTACATTATCAACCCCTCTTCTCAAGAAGTAGTAGTCCTAAACCCACCTTCCCACCAATTCCACGAAGCAGTCTCCAGGTAGGTTCCTTTAGTATTCCCCTTTTTTCCTCTTTTTCCCCTGGGAAAGTTCTTGCCGTGCCCCCCATCCTTACCTTTCTTGCCCTATCTTACGGGTAGCCCCTCTCTTTTTTTCCGAGCAGATCAACCCCGGTACCCCCGCCTTTCCCCTGACCCTTTCTTCCTTTCATTGGCGTTCCCTTCGGTTTTTTCCGGTCCTTGAATCGTCCTCCGTACACGTTGCTTAGGTCGTGGTTTTAAGGATTCTCCGTTTCCCGGGCCCCTCCTGTGACCCCCAACATAGTTTTTATCCTTTTGGCCCTTCCCCCTTTTTGCCATGCGCCGGAGCAGGTTCCGCCTGATCAACCTTTCGCGGGTCCTCCAGTGCGACCTCGTCCTCCGTGTTCCAAAATCAACGGGTTTTCTTTCCTGGGTGTGGTTTTCGCGGTCCCCCCGCGCGGTTTGGAACTAGAACTGCCGACTTGAGACGTCCCCCCGTCTGTCTTTTTCCTTTTCACCTCCCCAACAAGTACTGGTGTTTGAGGCTTTTTTTCCTTTTCTCTCTTTTTTTTTTTTTTGGTGAAACACACCAATTATTCAAAAAACCCCTTTCCGGAGTGCAAAGGTATTCAACGCTCGGTTTCCCTTAAGGTCTTATTCTGGAAGACTTTTCGCCCGCCCCCTTTCCGAAACCGCGGGCCGCCGGAGGTTGTGCGCCTCGGCCGGCCCCTAGCGTAGGAGGTATCCCGATTGTCCGGCTTTTGCCGACGACCTACAACCCTTTTTTACGCAATTTTCCCCCCCGAACTTCGGGTCCGGTAGCAGGCCACTTAGATGTAGGCTCCCGGTTTATTTTTCTTTCTCCTTTCCTCCCTTTGTTGTCGGGTTTTTTTTCCGCTATCCCTTTTTCGTCCGAACCTCTTCCCTGGTGTCCCCCTCCCTCCCCCGCTCCCCTGGGCCTGCCGGGCACACTATTTATTAACTCCCCTAATTGCCTTGCGGTTGAACTGTGTTCTTGTTGCCCCCAGCAGGTCCACGACTTCGTCCTCCCCACTAATATCCGACGACCGTCTGCGGGTTGTTCCAACGGTCCTGGGCATCGCCCCCCCCGGCTGCCCCACAAAACCCCGGAGACCCCCGGAGGTAGTGTTAAGAGCTTCATTCAGGCAACAGAGGTAGCCGCAGCACCCAAAAATGCCAGAGGGATACCTTTTCCACAATCCGTACGGGCACGTTTGGCCAGGAGTTTGGGCCCCCCCCCCCCGAAACTCCCCTCCCCCCCAACCCTTACTGGGTTTTTTCCCTGTGATTTCGCTGGACCCTTCCCCGCTGGACCCCTGGCTTTCCTCGAGTTCCTCTTGCCATTGTGGGGCTCCTCCCTTTATTTCCCTTCCTCCGAACCCCCCCCCTAACTGAGAACAACTGTGATTGCGTCTGCTTACCTTCCTCCGGCCTCCCTCAAAAGGTGCCCCCATTTCAGTGCGGAAATTAATTGGCTTTGGAAAACCCGCCCCCCCGAAGATCCCAACCTCCCCCGTGAACCCCCCCACCTTCAAGGCCGTGGTTGATAAAAAAATCGTCTGGGGCGGCCCTACCTTTCATGAAATAACTATTCGGTTCCTAGTGTCCGTCCCCGCCTCGGACATGCACCTCGAGCTGTCTTTTCGCCCCGGAAGTTCTTAGGGCCTGCGCAACCTTTTTTTCCCCCCTTTTAACCTCCCCGCTCCTTTCTAATAAAAAGACCCCTTCCCCTCGTTGGCTGCCGTGCGCGTCCCCCCGCTGTCGAAAAAGGTTCGTGATTTTTTAACCCACCGGGTCATGAACTACCCCCTTGACCGGGAGGATGTTTCCCCCCCCCCCGTGTCGATTTTTTGTGGTCGAAGGATCCGTACCCCGTGTGTTGACAAGAATGCCGGCAACCCTCCACCCCCCCCTTTTTTTGGCAACATCGTTTCTTCGAGCGTCCCGTCTTCCCCTCACCTCTCATGGATGAATTACCCCCCGTTTTTTTCCTAGCCCCTGGGTTCCTGTCGGGAATCACGGTCCTTCTTTCCTCCCTGTCAGGTTTTCCGCCGCCTGAGCTTTTCGAATTTTTTGAGGGCCTGTCACCCCTTTTTACCCGGGGCCCCGACTGGCCCGACGATTCCGCTCCCTAGTCCAGTGCGCCCTCAATAACAGCGTGTGGTTTTTTTGTTCCCCCCTTCAAGGCAAACCTCCCTTTTTTGTTCCCCCTTTTTTTTACGATTTTTCCAACCGGGTCGGCTCGCCGAGTGCTGTCCCCTTAGCGCACTTTTTCGTCCCCCCCCCAATTTCTTTCACCGTCACGTTGGGGAGTCCCCCTCCTTCCCCGACGTTCACACGCGTCTCCCCTGCCCCGGTTCATCTTCCCCTTTGGCCGGCGGTTTTCCTCGACATTTTTTTGATTTTTTTTCCGGGAAACGAGGTCTCCCAGTTACTCTCCGGGCCAAGGGTCCGGTTTCTACGTCTACGCCCAGGTCCTAGCAAACTCGGGCGATTCCCTCTCCCGCCGCCCCGTTTTCTTGAACGCGTCTTTGTGACGTCCCGAAAATTACAACCCCCTCATACTTTTTTTTTCAGGAACGTTCCCGCTTTTTTTTTTCTTCACGCCAACCGTACCCCAGACCATCTTCCTTCCCGTTCTATTCCCCCAAAGAGTCCCTTAACTTTTTCCGTCGTTCCCTCAGCAAGTGGGCTCTTTCCTTTTTTCAGGTGGCCCACGTCGCAGAGAGCCCCGCCAATCTTTCCTTCAGATAGCACGGCCCTGGCGCTTGGTTTTTCCTCTGATTCCCCCCTCCTTTCTTGTCGGCGCCGGCCTTTCCGAGATTCTCGCCGTTCCCTTGCGGACGAAGATCTCCCTGCCACCTTTTTTTTTGCGCCTCCCCCCCCTTTTGGCCCGCGGGTTTCCTGCTTGTGGGAAGTTTCTCCTGACGGCGGACGTTCATTTTTCAAGGCGGAGGCTGACCCTCCTTCGACCCAAGCCCTCCAGACGCACCCCCCCCCCCCTCTTTGGCCGCCGGTATTCGTGGGGGCAGACGTCTGCCGTGTCTTCCTGGACCCCTCTTGGTGGAACCAACCCCTTTCTTCTTTTTGACTTTTGAGAATTTCTTTCCCGAGCTCCCCCCCCACGCTCAACCCCATACCCGTGTTCGAATTCCCAGTCTTCTTCCCTCTGAAAGGGGTTAGACCCCCCGGTTAGTTTCCCCCCAGGCTGTTTTTTCCCGACGGTGGTTTCCTCCCTGTGCGAATGTTTGATACGGTAAGACGCCCCCCAACCTAAAGGAGGCTTTTTTTTTGGTGGCCCCCCCGTCTTTTGGCGCTCCCACCTTTCCGTACCTTGTACCTCCGGATAGAACTGCACCCCTCCAGCCCACACCTTCTTTTTTTCCATGCAAGCACCGTCTCCTTTTCGAGCCAGAGCTCCTTTTTCAAACGTTTGTACCTAATCACGCTGTCCCTGAAACCCCGCTTGTTTCACCCCCCCAAGTCCCCCCTCTTTCTCTCCCGGTGGTTTTTTGTCGACCTTACCCGGCCTGTCATGCCTGGCCCCTCTCCGGCTTGACCTGGGCGCGGGCTTCCCGGATTTACGCTCACCGGTGGCTCGGCGATTCGAACAACTTTTTACACCGCAGCTTGGAATACTTTTTTCCGTTCCGTCTCCCCCTCCCTTGCTTTTTGAGCACCTCGACGGCCTTCAATTTTTTACCTTCCTTCTGTACCCTCCCCTTCACCGACCCCTCTGTCGACAACTTTTTTTACGTCCCCTCGTCGGCGCGGGCCCTGTTTCCACGATCTTTGCAACCTCAGCTTTGACGTCCCTGACGACTACGGGATTTGTTCCCCCCTGAAACGGGTTTTAAACCGTCTACGGGTCCTGTCGGGGCGGTGCTTTTTACCAGACCCTCCGTTGGAGCTCGTCCACGAATGCCCCCCCCTTTCTTTGGATGGGGACTCATCCGCCCTACCCCGAAGTGTCCCCTCAACCCATTTCTGGCGCTCATCGAATCGTAGTGAGCCCTCCTTTGGAACGTTTCAGCCTTCTTCCCCCCCAGGCGGCCCTTTTACCGTGGTTACCCCGACTCCGGATTTTTAGAATTAGGCGGAGAGTCTTCTTCCAGTTTGTGTCTCAGCAGGAAGCCTCTGCCTTATTTGACTCCCTTTAGACTCGCGTTCTAACCGATAAAGCCTGTCTGAACACCGTTCCTCCTTCTTCCGAAGTACTCCGGCCAGCTGGTTCTTTCCTTTTTCTCAGCTGACAAAGCTCCCCCGACGGCCGGCGTCGACTTTCGGGAGGAGTTAAAATTTCCCCCCCTCCGACTCCTTTTTCCCTACTCATTTTCTCTCTAGCTTTATGATAGTGAACTCCCTCAAACTTTCGAACCCTTTTCCTCTCCTCAACGAATGTATCGCTTCTAGGTCCCTTTTAAGCTGGGACCAAGGCCATCTGCACTTTGATGGAAGTCCCATGTCAAACTCTCCCCAGGCACAAGCTTTTTCTTCCTTTTGGTTTTTTCCTTCCGATATGTTAGACGTGCGATTCTTATTAGGACCCCCCCCCGACGCACCGTATACTCGGGAATACAAGTAACACTAGTCCCCGTTCTCTAGGGCATTCTCTTGGGTTGGCGCTTTCGGACTCTTTTTCCGTGGCCGACGAACCTGGCTGCGAACCTTTAAGGTGAAGTTAAGTCTTAGGGCTCTTCCCTTGTCATTTCCCCTTGGTAGGGACCCATTTTTTTTTCGAGAGGGGTTTTTCCCCCCCTAAATTTCTTTGAGGTTTGGGCCTTTGCCTTCGTGATGTCGGAATGAACGGGCGAGAACACGATGGGGTCATTCAAGGGTCGGTTTTTTATTCCCTTGGAATTTTAGTCCAACGGCTGGCGGCCTCGTTGGAAGGAGTCGTTTATGAATTTCCCCGCAGGCCCCCTCCTTTTCGGTAGGGGAATTTTTAGCTCCTGCCCCGCCCCTGCCCTGTGTTTCCGTTATTCGGTGTACGGCGGCCATGGTTCCTAGGTTGTTGCACGTCTGGAAGATAGCATTTTTTTTTTTTTTTCTACTTCCTTTTTCCGGTTTCCCCCTTGTTATTCGTGTTGCGTTTTCCTGGTGCGACAAAAGAGTCGGGAGCCGCGTACATGCAGTTTTCCCGTCGCGTTCTTTGCGGAGTTGTTCGAAGACGAGCCCTTTTCTGTAATCCACTTTTGAACTCAAGTAGTCCCTCTCGGAATCTCTGTGTCAGAAGACTTCTTTTTCGCGTCTTGACTTTCAGCCGCCGGCGCCCCCGATCCGGGAAATCTCCCGGCCATTACATTGCCCTTCGGTACAAGGCCAGCCCCCCCACCTGCTGTGATAGAACTTTCTTTTGGTCTTTTTCTGTGACTTGTTAGGCTTTAGATAGTCACTACGCCCCTCTGAATAGAGGATCTTGCCTGGAGTCTAGAGTAAGGGATAGGGTTTCTTGATTGGATCTTCATGGGTGACTGCTTCTGCTTTGAGGCAAGGGTAGGGCAACCCGGTGGAGTCTCCCTCAGACTCAGTTCCCCCCTCTTCGCCAGAAGGTTATTTGTCCTGACCATTTTCTTCTATTTTGGAAGGCTCACTAAAAAGTGACGAAGTAGGTCGTCCCCAACTTCCGTGGAACCGGGAGTTTACTTCCTGGGCCCCCCCCCGTGGTTTCACACGCATCTTTTTCGAACCCGGGGTCTTGGTTTTTGTCTGCAGCAAGTTTTCCCAATGCAGGCCTGACCCTTGGCTTTTTTGTTTGAGTTGGATTGTTTGTGGGAAGAATTTTCCCGGGACTTTCCCCCACCAGGTTTTCAAAGCTTTGTCCACGGCATCAAGGACCCCGCCTCCCCCACAGGCGGTTGTCAGGAGTTACGGCTTTTCCCATGGTTTTGTTTTTGGTTGGCCGGGTCAGGTTTCTATTTTTTTGGTCCCCCCTTTTCCGTCTTTTCCTCCTCGCCCACATTGCCCCTCCTCCGTCAGATCGTTTCCTCACTCATCCCCCTCCCAGGGCGGCCCCGTTCCTTGCGATGCCTTCCCCCTTTCCTTTTTTTTCCGGAATACTGCAACTTGTTCTCCATGGGGTCGAAACCTTTCAGGCCCGGTCGCTTTTTTCCAGTCGGGGTTTGATGCCCCTCCTTAGTCGCCCTCCGGGGCCCTTTTCGAGATGCAGTCGTCCTATCTGGTCGGTTTTTTCGGCCCCACCCAAACTTCCGACCTTGATTGGGCGCCACGTGGTCCTTCCCCGTGAGTGCAAATGACTTTCCCCCCCCACCTCTTGGTGGCTCAGGCTCCTGAGTTTTTCCTCCTGTCTTTTTCGGTGGTAATTCCCCTTTCCCTTGTCGGGGAAGCGACCGGTTTTTGGGCACCGGGCCCGTTATTTTTTTTTTTTTTTTTTTTTTTCTTTGTTTGTGTTTGTAGTTACTGATGTTCGTCTGGCCTGGAAACCGCCTCTCGGGAAAAACGGAGCTCTTGTATTTTGCCTAAGCTGAAAGGACTGCGTACTTACGGTGTGAACCCTTACTTTTGCCAGTTAACGTTTTTCCCCTCTTCTCGTAAGACGTTTTCCGCGGCCCGCCCCAGAACAAGTTCTTTCGGAGTTTTTTTCCCCTTCCGGCTTCTTGGCAAGAGTTTTGCTCCCTGTAGCCCCTCTTTTATTTGGATAGGAAGGCCATCCCGCCGAACTGAGTGACCTGGGTCAGGGGATTTATGGCACGTTAGATGCGTCGAAGGATTCCCCGAACCTCTCTTAGGAGGCGTCTCCTGAGTTTTGAGAAGGCATTCGGACGGATTTCCCCAAACGACCCCTCCTTGGGATGGGAGGTTTTGCTAGAGCGTACTAGTCGTGTTCTAGGGTACGGGTTTCTTGATTTCCCATTCCCCCTTTCTTTTGCCCCCTCTTCCCCTGCATCCTCTGAGGCCTTTTTTCAGACCCGTAACCTTCCTCAGTACTGATTTCCCTTGCAGCGTTTTGGATTTAGGGTTGGGACGCGTTCTCCACGGCCGTTGCAAGTGGTTTTTTTTCCTGTGCTCTGGTCAGCATTTTTGACGAATCCGCCTCCCCGTAGTTACACCCCCTGGCAAACCCTCGTCAAGCAGGTCAGCAAAGCCCTGGATGCGGTTTCTAGAGGAAGGGGCCATGATAAGGAGGGGTCCTGCCCCTCCACACCCCCCCCCCGTTATTGCCCTTTTTTCAATGGAGACCAAACCCCAGGGGGGTCTGCAGAGAAACGCCCGTGACCGTTTTTTTTTAATCGTGCATGGTTTTTGCGGTCTGTTTTCTGGTTTGACGCTTCCCACTCCGGTTTTTTGTCAGAACTAAGGCCTTCCTGACGGCGTGGTCTTTGGGATTTGTTAGAGGTTAAAGAACAGGTGTGACCCCCCCAGCTTTTGATATTCTCCTTTTTTGGCAGTTTCCCCTTGCGCAGGTTGGTCGACTTTTTTCACGCTTTCTCGGCTGTCCGCCTCGGCCGTCCGCGGTTTCCCGAGGCCGGAAACTTTAACCCTTGTTTTATCGGTGGGAGGGGTGCGGCTTTCGCATTTTTACAATCGCGAGAGGAACTAGCACTTCCCCCCCCCCCCCCCCCCAGCAGCCTTCCGGAATTTGCGGTTTTTTGCGTCCGTTTGTGAGCCTTTTCTTGGTACCCACCACGGGGTTTTCCGCGTTCCTGGTTGCCCTGGTCGGCCCCAAAAAAGGGCCTCCGTTTCCAACCTGCATTTTTTTTGCTGCCAGTAGTATCTCGTTAGCCCCCCTTCCACACCGTTCCGCCGTAAGAGTGGCCCGCCCCCCCCCCCTTTCCCCGGACCCCGACGTAGAATTCCCCCTTTAAGGGAATATTGACAAGGCTGGGTTTTTTCCGACCTCGCCCCCCCGCTTTTGAGTCCGAACCTTTTAAAAGGGTTCAAGCTGCTCCGCTATTTTTTTTCCCGAAAGATGTCCTCCTGTTATTTCCACCTTTTCCTTTTTGGGTTTTTTCGTCTGAGCCTTTTTGAAGAACCGAGAGGTACTTTGTGGGAGCCAAGATCTGAAGATCGTATCCATGGTCCACCCACACCACCCCCCCCTCTGCGAAACCTGCTGCGAGGACACGTATGGAGGTTGGACGCGAAACTGGCGTTCACCTCATACTCTCTCCCTCTCCTAATCTTACTTCCTTGGTCGAACTATTTCCCCACCATTTCGTCACTTGTACCAATTAGACCAACCCACGTCCGCCTTTACCCCAACTGAATCGTTCTAAAGCACTCTCACCCTTTTTACATTGATTGTTTGCCGGGCGGGGTGCGACCAACCTTTTCCCGTTTTCCTTTCTAGGACTTTTACTAGTATCTTTCCGGCAGGCACCAAATTTCTGCATCTTTTGGGTACCACTGTGAAACCGCACCCTTGGTTTGTTTTTTACGGAAACTTTCCTGGTTGGGCAACCAGGGAAAGCAATCCCCCCCCCACCCCCTTAATGGGTTGGATTCCTGGGATCAAAAGAAATTTCACCCCTGGGAGAATTTCCCGACTAGAAGTGAGGTTTTGCCACTATTTCCTTTTCCCCCTTAGACAGCGTCCTTAGACAGACAGACTCCCCCTGACAGGCCCCAGAGCACCAAGGATTCTTTTTAGTTGCTCCCCAGAACCGCGGTCTCGTCTGCCGGCATCCTGCGCCCCCTTGGCAAGCACGGCGGACTTCAGGCGGCCTTGACCCCTTGGCCGTCCCCCCGAGTTGGAAGGATCAACCCCCCCTCCCGTTCAACCCTTGCTGCTTTTCCCCGAAGTAGCCGTCCACCCCACCAGACTTGTTGGCCGGTAGAATGACAGTAAGTTGCCCCCCATGAGGAGTCTAGAAACATTTGTACGCCGGAAAGGACCGACGAGTACCTCCTTCTTCCCCCCAACTGCATGTGTCTTTGTTGAATTAGCGCGGGTTTTGGCCCCTGTGCACGATAGGATAATGACAATAGGGGTTGGTCTCTGAAAGGGGGATTTTGGATCTACCCCCTTCCCTCCCCCAACACGCCTCCCCAGGATGGTGTTTCTTTCGCCTTTGCGGGTTGGCTTTCTGGCCTCCGGCTACGACTGTCTTCCAACGTGTTTTTCGACCCCTGTGCTTTCGACAACTGGGCCAACCGTCCCCCACGTGGGCCTTTTTCCCCCAATCGGCCGTTCGCTTTTGGCCCAAACCGGTCCCGTCCGGGGCCGGGGAACCCTCCCGTCTTTTCCCTCCAATTTTCGACTTTTCCGGTTTTTTAGGAATCCAACTTTGAGGAATCTCGTTCAGCTTTAGCCCAGGCTCTTCTAGTGATAAAAATGGAGCCTTCCCCTTTGCCGACATAACCCCCCTGCGGTCCCCTTCGCTTAGCGCCCTCAATACAAGACCCCCGGTGGGTAGTGTGGGGGGAATCCTCGAAAACAAACCCCCTCAGTGAACGATTCGGAGGCCCCTTTTCCTCCGGGACGACCTCAGGACCCTTTTTTTTCGGCGCCTCATCTCCTTTTTCCCCTCCTTTTTCCCCAGGAATTTTTGCGGCCGTGCATTTGCTATAAGAGTAACTCCTTCTATGGTTTTTCCCCCGTTGCAATCCCTCGTCCCCTGCGGCGCCCCCCGCAACCCCCCCTATGTCGGCCCCCTTTTCTTTTTTTTTTTTGTAAAAGTGGCCGGGCTAACTTGCACCTCACTCTAACTTTCAACGGTTTTTGTCGGAAAATTTTTTTTTCAGCACACTTTTCGATTCAAGTCGCCCTCTCCCAGTGTGGTTTCCTCATCGGTGTTCCGGGGGCCCCGAACCCCCTTGCCAAGTTGGGGCAGCCCTTAACCTCGCTTCTAAAGGCCCTACAAAAGCTCCGCAGGCACATCGTCTTTTCAGTTCAGAGCCTTTCCGACATCTCCCCGTTAGAAATTTGTCTCCGTTGAATATTTTGGTTTCGTCGATCACACCCTTCAGTGCCGACTTTTACCAAACTTCAGCGAATCCTTTCTAAAGGGCCAGTAGATTTTGAACCCCGCGCTTCAAGTGCCCCCCCCTCACATGGGTGTGGCGCCGAGATCTTTAGGAAATGGCTCTAGGAATCCTTTGACGTTTCCCTTGCCACCCCCCTTTCCATGGATTTCGCACCTCCGAGCGTTTCCAGTCTCTTATGCGTGACAATCAGACGGTGCCGGGCATTCAGCATCCTTTTAGCCCTTCCCCCCCGGGCGGCGACCAATCCATGAAGTTTCCCCCGGGCCCCAATGCAGCCCTAAGCTTACTTTGCGCCCAGACCCTTCCCCCTCTGCCCCCGCTGCAGGAACCATTGTTTTTTTTGACCAACCTTTTCTGGAAGTCCCCCCATTTTTTTGAGCTTCACGGATCCACAGATCACCAACCGCCAGTAATTTTTTTTCTGCCCTCGATGCGCAGAACCCAGCCCCCCCCCCCTTGGAGATAACCCACGTTTTCGGTGAAAACGCCTGTTGGGCGGATAAAACGACGGCCAACTGACCCGGTGAGGAAACTGTCGTTCTTCTTTTGGAGCGACGGTTCCGGGACAACCCCCGTTTTTTTTGGGTTTCCAGGATATATGCTGTCCTTTCGATAAACTTGACACGAAATGTCTCCCGTAAGGCCTCTTTTTTTTTCTAAATGGACTTCCAGCCCCTCCAAGACCGGGACGGCCCCAACCCAGTTAAATCATTTGAAGTCCTGTGATTTGCTCAGTTTCGCCGCCCCTTGTTTTTTCGATCACCACCCCCTTTGGCCCCCGGACCCACTTTTTCCCACCACCGTCAACGGGCCGTTTCCACACCGGTTTTTGTTGGTTGCCCCCCTACAGGCAAGGTATGGTTTTCAGTTTCTCAGTAAACTATTAAAGTGGGGCTTTTGTCTACGTCCTGAGTTACCGGGCTCACAGGGGCGTTTTTTGACGCCGTCACAATCGGAGAGCGGGGCACTGGCCGTTGTTTTTTTTTTGCTAGGACAACTTTTTTTCCGCGGGTGGCCTTCTTTCCCGAAACGGGCGGTTTTTTTTCTCAACGGCGACACTGGCTGTCGCACTTTTCCTGTCCGTCACCTCTCAGTTTAGGTTCCCTTTTCCTTGTGCCCGGCTCTTGCAACTTGCTTTGAAGGGTTGTTCGACTAAGGGGTGCCCAGCCATGACAATTTTTTTTTCTATAAGGCACCTTTCGCCGGTGCGGGGGTTCCTGTCTCTTCAGGACAATACCTGGCCGGATTTTCTTTCGTACAGCCCTTGGCGACAAGCTTGGTCAGATTTTTTTTCCTACCCCGGGAATTGTACTCCGTTTACCCACCCCCCTCGGAACGCTTTTCTTTTCTGGAAATCGTCGTTTACTTCCCGTTTTTTTTTTTCCCACCCCGCTCTTCTTTTCCCTTTCGCCGGCGGGCCCAGGGAACAACCGGAGTCTCCGGACGGCTACCCTCCCCCTGGCACGAGTCGTCGGCCTGCCTCTCCATTAGACCTCTTTCAGCTCTATTCCCCCCGTGACGTCGACCCTGAACCCACATTCCTATAGTACCTGACACGAACCTTCCTCCTGACTTCATGGCCTTTTCACCCGTCAGGACCTGCTAGACTCGCGCCAGATATTAGTGTAGCCGACGGGACTTTGGTGGTAATTCTTTTTTTTTGAGTTACCCCTTTTCTCCCTACGAAATGATCATTTCTCTTTCTTTTTCCCCTCCCTTTTTTTTTTGTTGATTTAGTTTTTTCCCGAGGTGAACTCCTCATCCACTCGCTTCGTCTTTTTGCGGACATTTCCAATATTTTTGGGATGTACCGTCGAGACCCAGACTGGAGGGCCGCGCCTGGAAAAATTGAAGTTAGCCCAACGGCAGGGTCGTGGTTCAGGAGACGATTATGTTAGCTTTTTTTGGGTCCTCCGTCGCGGGCCGTCCTGCCTTTTTCCGGAGGCGATGTATTTTCTTTGTTTTTTTGGGCCGACCGACGTCGTGCCGACGATCCTTTACAGACGTTCGTGGTTTAGTTCACAGGTCTTCAGTTAGACGATTCGGAAGAGGAGGTTTCCCCCCAAATAGGCTTCCAACGTTTCCCCCTCCTAGCCTCTTTTCTTAGAGTCTTGGTTATTCCCTTTCGGGGAAGGGAGACCCCCTTTTTATGGATGTTCTCTTCCCAAGTCTTCCACCATGCTGATCGGCGTTTTCCCGTAGGGTTTTGTCTCACGTGAGAGCCCTCCAAGGCAGACGTAGGGAGGTCTATTGCGTTTTTCTGATTTAGGGTTTGTTCTTGTTGGCCAAGCCCGTAAGTCCTCGCGTAGCCATTGTTTTTTTCCAGGATGTGACCCCCCCAATTTTTTTTCAGTCGTCTGTAGGAAAAGGACACGTTGCCACCAGTTCACCACGGAGTAAATCCCCGGGCACACCTTCCCCTTGATTTTTTACTTTTTGAACAGTGCTTTTCTCCCTTTTTTTTGCCTCTGAAGCTGAAAGTCGTGCCCCTCTTTTTTTCGGCCCGAGTTGTTGAGTGGTGTTGTTGAGCTTTTCCCGCCAGTCGACTTCGTGCCCGGGGTCGGTTTTTCTGGCCATTACCATTGCCTTCCCGGTTCAGGCCGCACACCAAACCGGTTTTTTTCCCTTTTTGTCCGGTGTGTGGTTGAGGGAGGAGGTGTTTTTGAGGCTCTGTTTTTCCCACGGTCGGCTTTTTCCTCCTCGAATAGGATCTGCCCATTGGGTCTGTAGTTTTCCGACAGGGGCCTCGTTTTTGGGGGAGGTCGGTGGTCGGCTTCCGGACGGCTTTTTTTTTTTTGCCAGGTTAGGGTCCGGTTTTTAGAGGTCCCTTGGTTACCAATCCTCCATAGAAGGAATACTTAGGTTTCTTCTTTCTTTTCTGTTTTTTTTTTTTTTTGACGGTTAGAAAACAGATAAGACCCATTTTCGCACCGTTCTTCCGGTGACCCCCGTGGCGCCACCCGGGGCTGGGGTCAACCGACCGTTGGGCGGTTTCCTCCACTTTTTTGGACTGCGAATGGGCTGCCACACTGCAGGCGACCTAGGGGTCGGTTGTAGGTGATGTTTTTTTTGTTACGCTCGACCCCTTTGTCCTGGCGGCCACCTTTTAGTGGTGACCAGGTGTTGGCCGGCAGCCTCCCGAGGTTGTAGGCGGGACATTCAAACGTACCTCCCTGAAATTGTTTTGTTCCAGGGAAGGGACTTTCCCGCCTTCCTTTTCTCTCCCCGCTTCACCCACTTTCTCCTCCTTAACAGATCTTTTTTTCAGCATCACTTCCCCCTTCTTCTGGCAGAAGTTCTTTCAAGATAACGCTCTAGTCCGTCCCACTGCCCGTCGAGCCCGGTGAAATTTTATCGAGCCCTTTTTCGAACAGGGCGTGCCCCCCTTTCCTGCCCAGCGACGGGCCGTGCGAGGTTTCTTTTTTTTCCACTCGGCGATTTATTTTTTTTTTACGTTCTGCTTGATGTGACCTTTTTTTTTATGCCGGAAACGGTTTTTTTTCCGGGTCGATGGGTCGGACGAAGTCCCCCCCCCTAGAGTTGGCCCTCGAATTGCCTTCCTGGGCCTTTATTTTCGGTTATAGTTCTTTGCAGATTTTTTTGGGCAGGTGTATTTTTTTTCTAGGTATGACGTTTTTTTTCTTCTGCGTCTTTGGTAGCTGCTTTCAGTCTTTTTTTTTTTTGAATCGCCTGTTGAGAAAACGGGGCCTGCTTCATTGGTTTACAGCCTTGTTTTACGTTCTTTCCCCTTAGTAGAAGGCCTCGTTTTCTTTACCCCATCGAACATTTTGTTTGCGGGACAATGCACTCCTTTGATTGCCCGAGAGGGTTTTTGGGGGGGGGCCCTTCTATGCTTCCCGGTGCCGGCCTACGTCCCCGTACGGTAGGGAGCCCCGCCTGATGATGCTTTCTTTAGGACCCAAAGTAATGAGCATAAGCCGGGCACCCTCCCGGTGCATATACGCGTTGCCGTGGCTTTTGGCAACCAACGACACCCCCCGGACTGCCTTTTTTTATTTGGCTTTCTCTTAGAGGAGGTTTTTTTTTCCCTTGTTCTTCGGTTTTTGATCAGGTTCCAGTCAGGAGCCTTTCTGCGAACGTTTTTCTTTCCTTTTGCAGGGTCCCTCTTGAGTACCCCCCTTAAACTCCTGCGTAGATTGCACCTTGTATGGAACCCCGGTGCTTTTTTTTGGGAAGGCCCGGTTTGGAGACGGTTTTTCTATTTGTGTCAATTTTTTTTTCCTCCGTTGTTCGGTCTTTTAGTGTAATCCATTTTCGGTAGCCGTTTCGTTTTTTTTTCCCCCCGTGACCCCAGCTTTTTAAAAAATTTTCCCCACAGGTACTTGTTTCATTTCGTCGATGCCAGGTGTATTCTTTCCCCGTCTCCCTTTAGGCCTAGGACCAGTTTTTTTCGAGGAGGTTCCGGTGTCTAACAAAGTTTCTAAACCTCCACGTTTGTGTGAGTTTCATGGCGTTCCTGGGGGGGTAGTGAAATTTCATTGTTTTCAATTCAATTAGTCCTTACTTTTCTCTCCCGCCAAGGAGGCTTTTTGGGTCTTTGTCTGGTAGTCCCTCTCAAAGAGAAGTTCCCTAGGGGGAGGTGCCCCCCCCCCAAACCCCCCCCCTAGAGGGGGTGCCTGGTTCCCAGAGTTTGCACAGACACGGATTTGGCCGCCTGCCCTTCTTGCACCTTTTTCTCCGGTTTCGACTTCAGGAGGGGTCGTCCCGAGAACTACAATAACCTGGGGTGTTTTTTTCTTTTGGCGTTTTTTTTATAGGTTTTTCTAGCTTTTTTTACCTGGAGGGTGCCGCTCTAGGAGTTACCGCCCGGGGGAGTCCGTTTCGTTCAATACTCCCCCCCACCCAGTACGAGTGGTTGACGGATTTATTCACAGCGGGTCCCTTTTTTAGAACCCCTGTATTTTTCACCCAGGTTTAGTTCCCCTTGCCCTTTTGACACGCAGATAGGCGAACCCCTTTCCCCTAGGGATTTTGGGGCTTTTTCCACAAATTCGCGTATCGTCTTCTCACAGAAGGCGTGGAATGGTTCCCCCCCGCGTCCCCCGTACCCCGTCGTAAAACGAACCAACTTGGTCCCCCTTTTTCGGAGGGTAGGTCCCCCCCCTAACGGGAGATTTCGGACCAGGTTGACTCATACTCCGTTGTTTTTTTGAGACGATTCCTTCACAGTAAAATATAGGCCCCTTTTTTTGTGGCCGACCACCCGTGTTGGGCCGGTGCGGTCCCGTAGTTTTTTTTTACCTGGGACCTTTTTTTAGGTAGGCCTATGCATGGGCAAGAAGATCCACCCCTAGAGGGTGGAAGGGGGCCCGTCTTGAGAAACCACACTCAATTGTAGGGAACGTTCCGCTTTAGGGGCTTGACAAGGCCCCGGCACCCAATTCTCGTCCCCCCCCCTAGACGCAACCACAACTACTGCTCAGTTATCCCGGGCAAGTCTTTTTTAATTCCCCCAACGCACCCATCTGCGACCGGTTTTGTTTCCCCCCTTTTTCGGTTCTCGCAACCCCTTCCGCGTTACATGTTTTTGTGCGTCACCTTGCTAGCCCC
>Ga0179593_1715238_pt1 | contig 18295 bp, 28 predicted proteins | sample CZODoug2_1_08_16_FD_185931 | JGI IMG/M metagenome (GOLD analysis project Ga0179593, IMG submission 185931) | Vadose zone soil fungal communities from Angelo Coast Range Reserve, California, USA - CZODoug2_1_08_16fungal (PacBio error correction) | ecosystem: Environmental > Terrestrial > Soil >... | reverse complement strand
TCCCTTTCAGGAGATCTTGGTGAGGATCCTCTTGAGCTGTTTTCGGTCGTATCCCACTATTATTTTCCGACCTCTCACGCTCCCCGGTCTGGACCCCCCTTTTTTTCCATTTTGTGATGTGAAAGGTGTCTTGTTTAATCTCAGCACGCGACGCACTTTTTCTATTTCCTTTGGCATATATCTCCTGTTTCTTTTTTTCGCTTTTTCTCGTCCTGACTTAGCGACCTGATGGAAGTCATTCTTGGTTGGCTTTTTTTGACGGTGACACGTTTACCAGCTTTTTGCTTTTTGTTTTTTTTTTTTTTTTTATTGGCATTTTTCTTCACCAGTTGGTGCGGTTTCAGGATGTGGTCTGCTGTCTTTAATAGACTCTGGTGCCCCCCGGCGCATCGTCGCTTCGCTTTTCTTTTGAGGGCCTCTTTTCCGAGTTTAGGATGCGGCTTTTCACCTTCTTTTCTGTCCCCCCCATGGCACAATTTCCGGCCCCCCGACAGCGCCCCTCACGGATTCATTTTTTCAACATTTTCCCCCCTTTTTCCGGCGCCGGAGTCTCGCTCGGCTGACAGGAGATTCCCCACTTTTCTTCCAGGCCATTGTTCCATTTGTGAGAATGGCCGCTAGTTTATTTTTGACCTTTTTTCCGGTTCGAAGAAGACACTGGCGTTTCCCCCCCCCGAACTTTTCCGTCGGGGTCCTGTGGGACTGCTGAGATTAAACTCGGGTGTTACTCTTTTTCCAGTCGAATCCTCGGCGAAAAGAAAAAACTTCTCCCGCAGGTACTGGTGTCTCCCTTAAAGAAGGCTTCAAGGCAGCCCTTATTCCCCCATTTTTTCTCCGATGGCTGGTCGGAATGACAATACTCTTCGGACGGGCAATTTTTTCCCCGACTTCTCACAAGCTTGGTGCATACAGAGTAAACCCCACAGTAACTTTTTTCCCCAGAGTTTGCCTAGATCACCACAGACCCACCCCCTTTTGCTTCCGTGAGGTCTCTCTTTCCCCTTTCTGCTGACCCCTGAGTGCATGAATGGCATTGTGACATCCCCTTGGCGTCCCTTTTTTTTCCGATTTTCAAAGTCCCTATTGACATTTCTCTCGAAAAGCGGTACACTGTTGTGAGCCCCACGCGTTGTTTCCTTTTTTTGATTTTTTCAGGCTCCAAAAACCAAAGGAATGTCATCGTCCTTCCTGCCGTGACCTTCTTAATTACCTGGAGTCACTGGTAACTGGACGGTTTTACCCACTCTTCCATTGTTTCCCCTGCGTTGAGGGGCGCCAAAAATTTCCTATTTTTTTTCCTTCTCCTGGTTTGTTGGACGGAGTTGGTGGGGCTCGCCCGCCTTTCACGGTTCCCCCCCCCAAGGGTGGTCACTGTGATAAGTGCCTTTAGATTTTACAACGTATTTCTTTAGTGACACGGTTGGATGAGGATGGATGAACTCCTAATGAGGTCCGCTAGCGCTTTTTCCCCAAATTCAGTCCCGGTGGGAGCCTGCACCCTTATTTAGTCAGGTTTTTTTGAACATGCCGTAACTCGTGTTAAGTCTTTCCTCTGTATGTTCAAAGCTTAAGATGGTGCTTGTTTCTTTTTTTTGCCCTTTTGATCCGTCCCAGTCCCTTGTGGCGCAAGTTGCCCAACCTGGGGTCTGTCTTGGCGCTTTTTTGGTTGAGATTTTTTTTCTTCACTTCCCGCGGCCCGCTTGCAACCGCCGGCCTCACTTCAGTGTCTTCATTGTTCCGGGTCCTTTTCACCCCTAGGTTTGAATCCTTCTCGGAATTTGAAACTGCATTTTTTTCTTTGCCCGCCGCCTTCAACGTAGGTACGGGGTTATGTTATCCCTTCGATTTAGAGTTGGAGCCCACAAACTTGAAATCTTTTTTAGTTTTTCATTTCACCCCCCCCCCTCCCCGTCCTCCCTTTTTCTAACGCCACTGTTTTTCTTTTTTCACACGGGGAAAAACCGGGCCTTTGGAACCCTACCAATCGCCATTTCTTTTCATGTCCTGTTTTTGCCCCGACCCCCCCCTCCCCCTGATTGGTTCTATGTAATCCACCCCCTGCCCTTGAGTCGCCTATAGGCGCCCCCTCTTCTTTTTCCAGGCCCTTTCCTCTTTCGACGAGGTTTTAGTCTTCTTGCCAGGTAGTTGTGTTGGGAGCATTTTGAAGATGGGTCCTCCCAGCCTACGGTTTCTCTCTCCCCGTGTCCCGTAGCAAAGAGAAAAGCGCGCCAAGACGGCCCTTGTCCCTGGGGTGTTCCCAAGATATTTTTTCGTTTCTCGAGGCCTTCCCCCCCCTTTTCCCAAAAAGCAGGCACACCACAAGTCAAACCCGTTACCTTCCTCTGCAATTCTTCCACCCCACAAACGCCGGCCCAGGTAGGCCTGCTACGGCCTGGGGCGCCGAAACTTTTCCCCTTTCAGATCCCCTCCTGGGGGGTCCTCCTTAACAGTCGACAGATGCTCCACCTTTTTCAAAATGTCCCAGTTTTTGGGTCTAAGGTTCATTTACTGAAGTAGCGTTCCCTGAGAGAGTTTTTCCAGGTCTACCTCCTTTTCGGGGGACACCATAAAACCCGTCGGGAGTCCCGGTGAATGGCGAAAGGCCAAGAGTTCTTTGCTCTTAGCTTGCGTTTTCTAGCCTGTATATTGGATCATTCCCCTTCCCCCATTTTTCCAATGTCAGTGCTCCTTCCCCCAATACCTTCCGAAACACCTTCTTTTTTTGCCCCCGAGGTCGACGCCCCTAAGAGTGGCCTGGTCTCTGTGGACCCTCCAATTGGTCTCCATGAGACCATGTTTTTCCACTTAACTAGGTGTAACCCGACGGCCTTGCCCTTTGCTTTTTTGTTAGCTTGTGCAATGACAAAGCATCGTCTTTTTTTATTTCTTGCGCCCATTTCCCCCTTGTTGTAAACCCGAATCCCGAGGTGGTGAGCGTCCGGACCCCCCCCCAACTTTAGTCCATCTCTTGGACTTAGTTGATTCGAGCCCTTTCATTTGATGGTGGCCAAGTTTGCGTTCCCCCAGTTAATGGCTGGAGTGCCATCTCCTTTTTTTTAGGTGGGGCCCCTTTGGTAGTCACTCCAGTCTGTCCGTCCTTTCCCGTTTTTTGTTTCGAGTCCCGTGTCCTTTTCAACTCAATCCCCCACCCTTTGCCTCGCCAGCAATTTTTCGGCTCCCACTGGAGCCCTTTCGAAAGTTTTTGTCCTCTGGTCCCCTTTCCCCCCCCTGTTTTCCCGGCTTTTTTGAGTTCGGATACTCTGCCCCTTGGGCTGCCGATTTGCACGTTTCCCCTAAAACTCCGCAAGCACGAAGTGTTGCCCCCCCCCCCCCCCCAAGTCAGATCTGCAGCATTCCCCCTTTCTTGTCTCTTTTTGTCTCTGTGCGGCACGGGCTCATTGTAGGTTTTTTTTATCCGCAAGGGCAGTTCCTTTTTCTCGCCAGTTTTTGTTTTGACCCCAGAAGTGAAAGTCCTTGTCACTGCGTCCCTGTCTCACTGATCTTCCTTAAACCCTTTGAAATAGGTCTCCTGGTCCCCAGACCCCGAGGTAGTTCCTGCTTTTCCCCCCTCCCCACACAACCCCATCTACTTTTCTTCCCCCTTGTGCGACAATCCCGTTGAACCACTCATGTAGCTCTCCCCCCCCCCCCCCCTTCCCGCTTGAGAAGGGCCACCTCTGGACGCCCCCATTTTCCCCCTTCGGTAAGCACTCATTGACGCTCATCCTCGGGCTATTTTTTTCCCTTTGCCTTTTCTCCAGTCAAAGGAACCCCAGAGATTGGGCGAATCTCTTCCGTTTTTTGTTTTGAGAGAGATTCCAGTCCTTCTGCTTGTTTACGGTTCTGACCAATGTTTCTTGCGCACGCTGCGCTCCTTTTTTTGCTTTCTTGGCAAGGGATCTCGGCCAAGGCTGCAGAATGGGCTCACCCCCCCGGGAACGTTCCCCCTTTTCCACCATGGGGCCCCCCACGCCCCCCATCTTTTTCTTTTGAAGTGTTGTTCTCTTATACGGTCTGCAAGACGCATGAAGATTTCGTCGGCTTCTGGGAGACCAAGAGTGTCGGACAGGCGTGCGTATTCCTAGGAGGTTAGTGCCCTTTCCCCAGAATTTAGTGTGATGAAGCTAAATAGTTTCCCTGCCGTCCAAACCTCCCCTTTTTACGAACTTTCCTGTATTGATACCTCTGGCACTTTTTTTCAGATTTTTTTAAAAGCTTCCTTCGTGTGCTGAGTTCAGGAGCTTCTGGCAAGACCACTTTTTTTCCAAACGAAGTTTCTTTTTTGAGTTTTTTCCCCCCCTGTTTCCCCCCCACCGGCTTCACAAGAAGCTTTAGAGGGACCGGACGAAGTTGCCCCTCGTCCCCAACCTGGTGTCCGAAGTTCGGTGGCTTTTCTCTTTTTGCTTTTTTTTCTTACCTTTTGACAGCATAGGACACGAGAAACCCTTCCCCCTTTTTGGTTTTTTTGTTTTTGTTTTTTTTTTTTTTTTTTTTTTTTTTTTTTTTTTTTTTTTTTTTTTTTTTTTTTCTTTTGGTTTTTTTGTTTTTTTTTTTTTTTTTTTCTAACACCTTACGCTTTATGCCCCCCCTCTGGGGTCCTTTGGGAACATACCCCCCCTCCTTTCCAGGTTTTTGCGTTTTTGCATGAAGCCTGTCACTGTGCCGCCCATCTTTGTGAGTTCTAGTTACGGCCGCTCCTTGTCTTCGAAGTGTTAACCCTGTTCCTGCGGCTCTTTTGTGCATTTTGCGCAAGTCATCAAAATTCGCATCGGGCACTCAACCGCCCCCCGTGCCTTTCCCCCCTTTTACGGGCCTGGGTTGGATTTGCACCCCCGCTGCCTTACTGGGATTAGAAAGTACGCGTCCCCCCCCCCCCCCCTTTTTACAAAGCTGCTCGAAACTTAGGGAGTCAGGTCAGTGTTTTGGCTTCCTGTTTCTTCTTTGGTGCTGAGTTCATAGAGGAAAATTTACCTTTCTTTTTGCCGTTAGTTCACTGCGGCGGTCTTAGCCCGGGCTTTGTTTTTTGATGGCCTGTTCCCCTCGTGCTTGTTGACTTTCTGATAGAACCTTTTACACTTTCTCCTGTCCCATTTATTTGGGGGGCGTTCCTGTAGGGTCCCTTTTTTTCCCTTTCGACGTTTCCCGCGACTGTTTTTCCTTTTCGTGGTGCCCTCTGTTTCGTGAGACCCGAAGAAGGATCGTATACTTTTTTCCTATCTGGATGGTGGGGCTTTGCTCTGCATCGGGCTTTCCACCTTTTGAGGGTGGCCGGTGGTTGCTTTGTTCCACACCTTCTCACGTGACGGCAGTTGGAAAACTGGTCTCCTTCCCCCGCATCTTGGTCTTGCGGCCCCGTCGAGCTCGTAGGTTACTTTTACCTTTTTGTCCTTTTCACACCCCCCTTTTTTTTCGAAAACCGGGGAAGAGACCTCTTTCCAATCTTTTGTAACTGCCTCGGCTCGGTGGAAATTTTCTCTTTTTTCCCCCTTGTCCTCCCCCCTTTTCCACCCCCCCCCGACATGGCTTTTAATGGAGAACTGGTTCCCATTTCTTGTTGATCGCTTCCGGGTTTTCCAGACACGCCCCGGTTTTGCCTCAATCGCTTTTTTCTCTGTATTTTCGAATTCCTTTAAATTCTCGTTTTTTTAAATTTTCCTCAAGGTGGTCCCCTCCCCCACCCTTTGGCCTTCCTCGAAGTCCCCCCCCCCAGACCTATTCAAAGCCCCCCCTATTTTTTTCTACAACGTTCGGCCCCCCCAGAGGTTGGCCCCAAATACTGCAAACATCCCCCCTTTGTTCAGGTTTAATGGGGTTTCCCCGACCGTTGCACTACGATTTCCCCCACATCCCTCACACCAGCAGTTCCCCCCTTCTTCTCACAGACGTTGGAGATAGTCTCCTTGTTCCCCCCGCCTTCTCTGGGAGGTCCTACCTGCCAGCTTTCACAGCTTCCCTCCTGGTCAAGGCCCCCACCCCTCTAATTTCTTTTTGACGAAAATTCAGAACCGAACCCTTGACCTTTTTTTTTTTGGCCTTTTTCAGCTAGACGAAGGTCCTTTTTGGACGTGTCCCCCCAACCTCTTTTTTCAAGAAGATGGTCATCCCCCCCCCCTCTTACGACATGACGGGCTCACATAGTTGCATGGAAACTGTTTTGCCCGTTGCCTTTATTTTCTCCATTAACTCCCGTTGTTTTTTTTTTTTTTTTTTGTGATGAAGCTTTTTTTCCTGATGCCCTTTCACACTGGGCCCCCCTGAGTCGTGGGCACCCCGTTTGACTGTTTCTCCGGTTTTTTTCCGCCTATTTGATTTTGTCGTTCTTATTCCACCCTCGATGCGAATCCGTAGGAAATGAGTGATGATTGACTGAAAACACCTTTTTTGAGAATATCTTTTCCTGGTTCTCTTTTTTTTTCGTGTTCATCGATTTCCCCCCCCATGTCCGTCAGGTAGGGCTTTCATCTTCCCCGCATTGGTGCGTGCCTCTTTCACCCCCTCCGGTTTTTTTTTGGCAGATAGGAACCAGAGAGAAGTCTTCATTTTTTTTGCTTCTTTCTGTTTTTTTTTTTCTCGTCAAACCCTCTTGCACCCTTCCCTGGTCTTTAAAATAGGAAACTTCCAAGTCTTGATGTTTTTGTTTTGATCCAGAATCTCGGAACTAGGAGGCCTTGAAGTCCCTTTTTTTTTTTTACCTAAGCCCACCCCGTCCTGTTCTTGTCCCAATAATTTCAGCGCCGATCATCCCCCCCAACTCGTTTTCTCCGGGCCTTTTCTTATCAACACCGACCAGTCCTGTTTCCTCAAGGGACGGCAGACTCGAAACCTCCTTGTTTCGGTCGGAGACCCCCCCCAGTAAGTCGTTTTTTACAGAACAGTCCTCCCTTGATTGTTTTTTTGCTATGTTAAAGACGTTTACATTATTGATGGGCGTTCTTAGCATCTGTCTTGGTTCCGTTTCCTCAGTTTGTGCCGCGCTGGTCAGACAGTTTTTTGTGATTTTATGAATCTTGACCTTTAAAAGCCCTCCGGTCGCGCGGCGCAAGGAGCCTTTCTGGTCTCCCGCTGCCGGCCGGTTTTCTGTGGTCCCCCGATCTCTCGTTTTTCCCATACTTCAAAACAAGCTTGCCCCCCCCCCCCCTACGGGCCCCAGACTTGGGGGCCTTGCTCCACCCCCAACACAAGGGACATGAAGGCCTTTTTTCCCACCCAGGTCTCTGAGACTTTCTTTGCAGCCCCCTCGCCCCAGAGACAGATTAAGCCTGTCAGCTCACTTTTTCCCCCCCATCCCCCCTTCCCCACCCTTTTTTTTTAGGAGGTACCTAGTTCGTTTTTGATCGAAGTATTTTTCCCTCCTGGGAGGCCTCCAGCCTGGGCTTTTTTTTCCACAATCCAAATCCCCTGGCCCCCGGTCAGCTGTGGAATTGTTTTTTCGGCCCTTTTTCTATTGTGGAACCGCGCTCCTGATTTTTTTGCAGCCCCCCCCCAATACTGCAGAAAAACGAAGAGTCCTAGTTCTCCCCCTAAAGTGTTTTGGCATTTGGCGGTTTCCTCCCCTTCCCTTGAAATTCCCTTTTAAGGGAATCCGGTGGGCGACTCCCCCCGACAAAGGCCTTTCCCATGGCAGAATCACGCGTTTCTTTAAATTTTCCCCAGGAAATTTTTCCCTTTTTCCGTCTTGTTCCTCCGCCCCTTCCCGTTCAAAGAACTCAGCGGTCCTATGTACTCAGGTCCCCCCCACTCTTCCTGGACGGTTTTTTGTTTTCCCCCCCCCCTGCCTCTTTTAAGCTTTTCGGGCTTTTGAAAGGTCCCGTTCTTAACCTGGGGCCATCTTCGTTAGTTCCCCTTGTTGGGCTTTTTGGGGTCATGGCCTGATTTGAGTGATTTTCACGTCGCGTGCCTGGTTTCTTTGTAAGGCCCTCTTTCAGCTCTTTGACCGCCAAGAGCTCCCCCCCCCCCCCGACGTTACCTTCCTCGTTCTCAAGGCGGCTTTCGACACTAAGTCGGTTTTTTTTGTGCCGGTTTTACGTTTTCTGGACTTGAAAAAAACTCTTTCTTGTTGGTCAAGGTTTTTTTCTCCGAGTAGTGGGCTAACTCCCTCAAAGTCCCACCTCAACCAACCCAACACTTTCAGCTTTCCCCCCCCCCCAACAAACACTGCAATTGGGCCCACGTGGCTATTCCGCCTTCAACAGGTTTTGTGGGTTTCAGGAAGCCCCCCCTACCCTTTTCTCCTTGAAATACGCCGCCAGGTCCCGAAACGACGATTCCGACCAGTATGCGTCATTCGACGTTGGCCCACCCATTTTGTCCCTTTTTTTACCCCCTTCCATCGGAAGCCTTGAAGTTCTGCCGGTTGTCTTTCCTTTTTCACCCCTTCCCCACCATAACGGATGGCTTTTTTTGTCTTCTTCTTTTGTTGAACAGGAGTTGCCTTCCCAGTCTTTTTAGTTTTGACAATCCTCTTTGTATCTTCCCCTTGCTTTTTTTCCAGCGCGCCCGCAGATCATCAGGTTGGCGTTCCCCTTCCCCCCAATGACCGACCGCCCAGGCCTCCTCTGGTCTTGGCGAATCCTCTATTTTCTCCTTTCCCCTTTTTTTTTTTTTCGCCTTCGACAGTCGCTTTGGGGGCCCCTGTTCGCGCCCCCTTCTAAAACCGACTCCTTTCGCCCTTCGCTTTTGCGGTTTCGCGTGCGTAAGGCCCTTTTTCTCCAGGTCTTCGCCTTTTTTTTTCACCCAACGACCCCCCCCCTTCACCCCCCCCCCCCAAACAATACTTTTTATTTGGGGCCCCCAAACGCCAAAGCATCGATTGTTGCCTTTTCCCTCGTAAAAATCCACGACCCTCCTTTCTCTTTCTGTTGAGACAACTTTTCGCTGTTCATTCCCAAGTCCCGCCCGGAGGGGTCGTTGTGTCTGTCCCTTTCGCCCAGATTCGCTAGCTACTTCGACCCTTCCCGCCACATTTTCCATCATCTTTTTCCCCCCCCCGGCCCCCCCGGGCCTTTCCCTATCGGCCCCGTGTATACCTTTGTTCTTGGGGTGCCAAATTTCCGTGCGTTCTGCCCCCGGTCCCCCACCCGACCCATATCTTTTTTTTTTTAAGAAAACGGGTCACTGACAGTTTTTCCCCCGTTCCCGGCCTCTTATGCATGTTTAGTGAGCCCGCGCCGTTGTCGTTCCTGCCACACTTGGGGGAAGCATTGTCTTCGTCCCCCTTAGCCTGTCTTCGGGCCCCTTCAAATCCCCTCCCCCGCGACCCACCCCCTTTTCGTCCTGGCCCCCCCCTCCCCCCCCCGCGCAGGTTTTACGCGATGGCCAGGTTCCCGGTCTTTTGCCTTCTTCTGACCTCATCATGACTTGCCTTTTTCCCCCCCCGTTTTCCCGCTTTTCTGGTTGGGTGCCCCCCTTTGTCCTGCGCTTTCTGCGCTTTAAACTCCTTTGGAGCAAACCCTTTGCGTTGGATTTTTTTTCATTTGCCATCCCCAAGTTTTCGGATAATTTTGTTGAACCCCCCTTCCCTTTGTAGGTTCTTCCCTCCCTCTTCTGCTTACCGTCTTGTCGCATGTTTTTGGCAATTGGCGGCCCCCCACCTTTTGTTTTCCCACATTTCCCCTTCGGTGGGGTCGGTCCCCGTGGTTGCGGTTATATTGGGAGGTAGCTTGCTTTTGCACTTCTTTTTCTCTCTCCCCACTTTTGCCCCCCCCCCTTTGCCTTCCAAAGATGGGGCTTTCTCCCCCCCTTTGCCATTTTCTGGTGCCCCCCCGGGTTCTTCTGTTGTTTCTTTTAAGCTGCTTTCCCCCCCTAACTCCTCCTCTTCGATCATGCCCTATCTCCTTCGGGTTGGGGGTGCGTCGGCGTGTCCATTTTTGCGACGGGAATGTCTGTGACTTTCTGAAGCTTTTTTCCATGCTTTTTCCCGTGCGCCCGTTGGCCCGGCGCTCCCCCTTTTTTTTTTCCCATTTTGTGCTGGTTTTGACCCAGGCTTCCCCCCTTTTCGGTTTTGGATTTTTTTTGCTGGCCAGACAGAAACGACGTTTTTTTTGAACATTCTTCCTTTCCCTCCTGCCTTTTTTTGCCTTCCCTTTTCCGCTCGAGCCCAAGGAGTCTGGCCACCTCATTCCCACCACGCCTGTGGCCCCCCCCCGGTCGCGGAAGCTTTTTCAATGTGATTCATGACTGGATGAGCCGTGAGTTTGCCTCGGTATGATCTGACATGCACATATTCCCCCCTCCCCCCAATTCCCTTTTTTTTTGCTGTTCTGCTTTTTCCCACCCCCACGAACTTTCCGTTTCTAGTGCCTCGTCCCTTTTTCCCTCCCTACGACCCTCGTAGACAATGTCCTTTTCGCTTGTGGTATGTCGCTTGATCTGGTGTGTTATCCCTCTTTGAATCATTTTTTTTTTGGGACGGACAAGACCTGTTAGGACCCTGGGCGACCCTCCCCAGTAACCCACAACTCCGTCCTCCCCCCCCGGGTGCATATTCGCCAAGTTCGGAGGGGTCGGCTTTTGCCCACCACCTCTTAAAACATCCGATTCTGTTTTTTTGGCACCCGCAAATCGGTCGCTTTTCATCCTGTCTATCCCCCGCGCCCCCCCGAACTATTAGAGTGGTGACCCCTTGGTTCTCCCCCCCCCCTCCCCTTGTGCTTAGGGCCCCCTGCTCTTTTTTTTTTTCCTTTAATCTTCCCCTTTTTTATCGCGCCTGGTCGAGGAGATTTTTACCCCCGTGCACGATGTCCCCTGTGATCCTTCGGCGCGACCCCACTCGAAATGTTTGTAACGTTCTTTTTTCCTAGAAGTAGGGGCGGGGCTTCTTTTGACCTTCCCCATTTCTCAATTTCCCCCCCCCACGATTCTTCCATCAAACTATTCAGATTCAAACGGAGCCTACTTTTGGCAAATTGGGTGCTGTTCCCCGTCTCTCCCTTTTTTCCTCCCCCTTTGTTGTTTTTTTTTCGAGTGGCGCCCCTCCGCTTCAACCTGGAAAGAACCATTTCCAACTCCTTCTCCTCGGGTTTCGATATTATCGAAGACCTTTTAGTGTTTTTTGGTTTGGCAAAAGTGTCTTCCCCCCGATTTTCCGTCCCTGGCTTGCAGGGATTGTTTCTTCGCTGGCACCCTCGTTCGCTTTTCATGCCCCGGTTTAATTTCGCCTCTTACACTCCCTTCAGATGGACACTTTTCCGTTTCTGTATGTCCCCCCTGTCATCCTTGGTCTTTTGGAAGAGAATCCCCTTCTTAGGCATCGGGCCGAGTTCACCCCACCTAGTGAATTTCCCCTTGCGGCTGTTAGTGTTGATCCCTTTAAAGCTCTTTTTATTGGTCCAAACACTGTCCCCCCTCCTGTTTCCCCCCCCCATTTCCTTTTCTTATTGGAACAAAGCCGCCCCCCCCCCCGGGCGACCTGGAGATAGGCTTTTTTCCCATTCCCCAGGCGGTACGTAACCCCCCCCCCCTTTTAAACGGATGGTTTCTTTCTTTTTTAGCCCCCCACCCGGTGAGCGGAACACCCTCGTTGAATTCACGGAATTAATAACCTTTCCCTGCGAAGAGTCCTCTGTTTCTACAGCCCGGCGTATTTTTTTCTCCCCCTAAGGGCTTTTTCCCCCAGGGCTCCTTCGGTTCGGCCCCCAGAAATTAGTGTGCTTATTGAGTCCATTTTTCCCCTTAAGGTCCGTATTGCGCTTTTTCGTAGTCCCCCCATGCTTCCCCTTGAAATCGTTCCAGACGCTTTTTCGGCGATGCCAGGCCGTCTCGTCATGGAAGTCGGGTTGGACCCCCAGGGTTAGAATTAAGAGAGTTCGGCTCGGTCCCCAAGCCCCAAGCTCCGATCTTATTTTGGGAACCTTTTACCTTTGAACGATAGGTTTTTAGTGCGGTTTTACCTTCCTGACAAAACCTGGACGTTTCCAGCCAGACCAGATATTTAAAGAAACCCCCCCTCCCAATTAGGATTCCCATTTTACCCGCCGTCGGGACGGGAGAAGATTTAGAAAAAGCCCTACGAAGTGTTTTTTTTTTGTTTTTTTTACCCCCACAGAGGAAAGCCCCCCTCCCGCCCCCCTCCCTTGGCGATAGGTCAGTTTTTGCCGAAGTTTACTCCAAGTAGCTGGAGTCTGCACTCCGCCTTTCTCTTTCCCCACCATCCCCCCCCAGCCCTGCGCCATCGGCCGCCACTGGTTTTGCTTCCAAGGCCTTCCCGCTTCCCCCTGAAGTGCGTCCCTGCAGCAAGATACGGCCCCGAACAAGGTCGAACCCCCTTCGTTTTTTTGCCCCCTAAGGTTTTTCTGCTTCTTTTTTCTTACCTTTCCCCCTCCATCTTTTTTGTAAGGTTCCAACTTTTGCTGGCGATAAACCCTTCTGCCCGGAAGTCACTTCCCCCCTTCTTGCCTTGACACCTTTTTCCCCCCCGGACAATCGCTCGATTCCCTTTTTGACGATGGCTTGATCCCCATTCCGTTTCGCAGTTATCTCAGGAAGTTATCTGCCTTGCATGACATTTCGCGGACGGTTTTTGTGTAGCCATTTTTAATCTTTTCGAGGGATTAATTTCCAACTGTCTTTTTTCCAGTCAACCACTGCCCCCCCCTTCTAGGTTTTTTCGGAGAAGTGCAGTTTCAGGATGGTAAGTGTGACCCTTGGTTTTGTTTCCGGCTTTCTTTGCTTCCTGCCCCCCGACCGTTCACCCAGCGTCTTCCCACTTCTGCGGGCCCCAACAGGGTTTTCTCTTTCCCTTTTTTGCCTGCCGCTCTAGGGCTCTCAATTTTTTTTTTTGTATGTTGGAGAGGTTTTTCCTTTTTCAATTCCCCCCTTCTTGTTGGGCGCTTAATTTTTTCCTTTTCTGTCCCTTTCCTGCTCTCACCACCCCCCTCCGGGCAATTTCCTCTGTGCTGCAGGTCGCAACCTGTGATCCGAGGGAATCTTTTCCCCCCTTTTTTTGGCTTTTGGATGTTTTTCCCGTGATCCCCCTCGTGGTATTTTTTTCATTAGCGTTTTCCAACGTCAAAGGACCTGCCTGTGTGTTTGATTTTGTTTGTTGGGACCTTCTGGCATCGAAGACGAAACTCTCTGACCCCGGTATCAAGCAGCTTTTTTTTCGCGGAGTTACCTGGACACCCCCTTTGCCTTCTTTTTTTTATTTTTTTTTTTCAATGTTGTTGACCCAGTAGGGGAGTTGAAGATAAGGTATTTTTTTGGGTTGACCCCCCCCAGGGCCACATTGCTTCCGTTCTCTCTCCCTTAGAGTTCCAGTCATTGGGCATCTTCCGCGTTCCTCCGAAAGAGTCTCGTGATACTTCTCTCGGCTGAACGGAACCCCCGGTAGATGCTTTCTATATATATTTTCCTTAATCGGTCTTTGTCCTTCTTTTACCCTTTTCTTCCTTTCAACGCTCTGGGCTGTTTCAGCTCCTTTTTTTTCCAGAACCCCCCTTTTATTGCCGCCACGGCTGAAGAGTCGAAGGAGGGGTGCTTTTGTTCCCGGGACCTCGCCAATTCTTTTCGCATTTCCCCCCAGGACACCCCCCCTTTCTTTCCATACCTGGGCAACAACTTTACCTTTTTTGACCTCTGGGAGTTGTCCTGGAAATTTGGACACGCTTTTTTTTGCTCCCTTTTCACGACTGCCATGGGGCCTCTTTCGCGTCCCTGGCCCCCCCCTAGCTTTGCCTCCCGTCGCAACGTAGTGCTTGAGCCTGCGCGATTATTGTAGCTTGCGTAATCAGCCGGGTCCCCCTTCCCTCCACTTCCCCTGTTTCATTTTGGTTACATATTCTCCTCGTTTGGCCAAGCGACTTCCCGTGATGAAGTTCAGTTTTTTCAGGCCGACCATAATCTAAATTTCATTTTTTCCTTTTTCCCCCCACACGCCTTGCCCCCACTGACTTTTTTCCTCCCAGCCCCCTTGAGCAACTGCTGAAAAGGGGGTCTTCCCCCCGACACCCGGTGTTGGTCCGCCCCCCCCCGCGCAAGTTTTTTTTCTCTTGTTATGGCGACCCCCTCACTCTCCGACTCCACCAACCGGGACCTCCTGGACCTTTCCCCCCCTTGCCACCAAAGGGGTGAAGCGGTGCCTCGCGTCCTTTTCCGGTTTCCCCAATTAATGTCAATCGTCCCCTTCCCCCTTTTTAGTATTTGTTGACTATCGGCGCCCCACTCCGATATGTTCCCCCTTTCCTTGGTGGTTACCCCACCCCCCCGTGTGCTGCTTCACCTGCTTTTTGCTTTTTTTCAAAGGGGTTTCCCATGGACGGGGCAAGCCCTAATCTCCTTTTAATCCAATCTTTAACTCCAGTCAAAAAAGGTTCGTGATTTTTTTTTTTTTTCCTGTGTGTTGCGATTTGGGAGTGCCGGAACTTCCCCCTTAGGGGTAGTTGTTTCTGAAGGCTTGCACGTTACTTTACCACAAAGTTTTGATCGAAGGCTCTTTCCCGAGATTAGGGTTGAGTGTTGACGGGATGGTGGAGGTTAATGATTCTTCAGGCCGTTTTAGAGCTGTTAGTCTATCCCCATTTCTGAAGACCCGCTCAAGATTCTTCCGGGAGGGCACTTGTTTCCTTGCTGTGTGGTTTCAATTTTCGTTTGTGTGTCCCGTTTTTGGGGCTTCATTCCCCCCTTGGTGGGTTTTTTTTTTTCGATCCTTCCTTATCCTGGAAGGGGGGGCTTTATCTTTATTGGGCCCATTATTTTTTTTTCTATTGTTCGAAGACGGCTGATCCCTGGGGTGCCCGGCGCCCGAGCCAGTGGGGAGTTTTTTTTTCCTGTTTCCCCCCCCCAGATTGCTGGTTTTTTCTGTTTTCTGCTTAACCTTTTGTCCTTGCACCCGGGGTTTCCCTTCTTCTTTTTTCTGGGCCCCCGAAGAACTTTTATTTCCGTCGGGCCCCCTCTCCCCCTTTTCTTCCTTCGTGCGCCTCCTCCCGTTCCCCTAGGCTGTTTTCACCTACTTCATGAGCCCCCTTTTCCTTTTTTTTTTCCCCCCCCCCTTTTGGCCGCGTTCCGAACTGCACCATTTTCAACTTTCTTGCGCCGCTTCCGCTCTTCCATGTTTCGTATAGCCACCAAATCCTTGGGTTTACATTGTTCTGCCTCTTTTCTGGACCCCTTCTTGAGGTTCCCGCCGCCCATTCCCTTGGTTTCCCGGATCTCGTGACCCGGCGTTTTGTGCTGGAATTTTTCGCTCTATCCACCTCGGTTTTCTCTGTGCCTTGGATGCGAAAGACCGACGACCCTTCCTCACCCGTCAACCACCAAAGCAGCTTTTTTCCCCCCTTTTGCCATAGTTTTCGCCGAGGTTTTGCTTCATGTTGAACCACAATCTTTTTTTCATGAGTTATGCCTCCAAGGTCCTACATCGGTGCCTTCCCGTTGGCAGACGTTCTAAAATACCTTTGCCCCCCCCCCATGCTTCTGGGTTTGCCCCCCCCCTTTTATACCCAGAAGGTGCGGGTCTCTACTTCTTGCCCCCCCTCCCCTTCGGCACGAGCTGAAATTTTAGAATACCTTGCAGCGGTACTTGTCACCGTTTTTGCGAGGTGCTGCACGCTCCCCTCTTTTCCCCCCCCGGACAACGCATTTGAATCGTGTGCCAATAGTCCCTTTCTGGCACAACGGTGCCCATTCTAAGAGAAGAAGTGTTTCTTTTTTTTAGCCTCAGGCATCTTGGCAACCGAAGTTCTTCTTTTCATGGCCCCCCCCCCGGCTTCACGCCCAGTCTCCACTTTGCGGCAAAAATTGTTTTGGAAGACTGTTTATTTCCCCCCGGATGGCGAAATATCCTCTTTTTTTCCTCCCGTTGTTTTTTTTGCCTCTGAGATTGGGCGCGGCTCTCCCCGGGTCCGCCTCATGTTTTTTTCTTTGTGCTTACACGCTGTGATTCTCTCTTCGTGACACTTATGGCTTTTATGTTTTTAGTTCGTTCCCACATCGGGCGGCCTCGTTAGAAACCGTTCTTTCGCTGCCCCTTTTTTTGCTGTCCTTTTTTCATTTCATAGTGCCTACCCACTTGCGCCGTTGCCACCACCCCGGCATTTGTAAGGTCCGGCGTAAGCTTTTTAAGATCTTTTTTTTTTTCTCAGGAAGGCGCCTCTGCAACTTCGCTGAAGGACCCCCCGCAGTCCTTAGTTTTTGTGGTCTCGCTTGCACGCGGGGCCCCCCACAGTGGTCCTTTTTCAAAAACACCCTGTCCCTTTTCTTCCCCTTGGGGACTTGTTAGTCCCCCCCGCCGTTCCTCGGGGCGACCCCCCTTTTTTGGCTTCTTCGGTGCATTTCTGGGCTTTTTTTGAAAGGTTTTTTGCCTTTTTACTAACGTCTCTTTTTTATTCATCCGAAATTCATCTACCCCTAGGCGCACATTTCCGGACACCACCTCTGTTGCTCCTGAGAATTACCCTCGAGGAAGGACCACGTTTTCGTCAAGTTGTTTTTTCCCCCTTCCACCCGGTCTTTCGGACTTCCCACCCCACCTTCATCTTTTCCATGCATTAAACAGCATAATTGATTGGTGGTTCTGCCCCCCCCATTTTTTTGGGTTTCCCCCTTTCACAGTTTTCCGCGGCGCGCTTTCTTTCTATCTCCATCGTTCTATCTGTCGGGGGCGCGGTTTTCCCGGGCGGGGCTTGTGATCATGAAGTCTTTTTACCGTTGGGCCAGGCACCCCCCGGTCTCGGGAGCGTTCTAGGTTCGGGACCAAGGGAATTTCGAAGATTTTTGGGGCCTCCCCCCTTTCCGTGACGGATTTCGTGTCGAGCCATTTCAGAAAAAACCTTCAGGGTTTAACCCTTTGCAACAGGTTCCCAGCTTTTCACCTTCCCTTACATCCCACACCCTCAGCACTTTTACATCCCCTCTGCAGATTAGGGCTTTCTCCTTTTAACCCGCTTCCGATTTGTCCCCCCCAGTCTTTTCCCAACTGCGTCCATACCATGATGAAAAAAATTTGATGATCAGCCGGTTCGCTTTATTAGGTCCCCTTTTTCTGACTAAGATCCCCCCCCCCAAAAACTCCCTTTTTTTTTCCTATTTTTTTTCGTGGCTTTGGAACCATTCAACACCCGGCCTGGATCCCATTCGTTTAAGTTCACCCAGCAAGCTTGTTTGATCTGCCCCCCTTTTAGTGCGGCCTTTGCTCCCCACTCTCCCGAACCCCCGTCCCCGACTCCTGGACTCCCCCCGTGGTCGGGCGCATCTTTGGCCTCCCAATTTTGCACCTGCTTGGACCCCCCATCCTCATTTAAGGACCAAGAAGCGGGTTTGCCCCCGGGACGCCTTGAAGGTCAACCTCTCCCCACGCTTCGTTCGCCCTTGCAAACCCCCTACATCGGGCATTTCCTCTTGCGTTTCCCCGCCGTGTTTTGTTTTGCATTTTTTTTTTTTTTAGCCTTGATCTTCGGGGGATTGTCGCGTGCCCGTTTTTTAAACCCCTTTTTCAACTAGGAGGAACCCCGTTTTGGTTTTGGACCTCTAGTGCCCCCCCCCTTTTTCTTTATTACTGGATGTGGGGAGTTCAAGGTTTAGTTATTCCCCCCCACCCCCCAGGACTCGCTTGACGGGAAACCCCTGGAACTCTCTTCGGGTATTTTTTCTTGAGAGGTGGCAGAGGTGGATTTCAGTTTATTTGTGAAAGGTTTTTGCTTCCTTTCTTGCTTCCTTTTTAATTGTCCCTTTCAAAGCAACTACCCTCGTGACCTGACGAAATGTCCCCCCACATTGTTTTGGTTAGGTTTTTTCCCAGGTGTTGCTCCTTTGTCTAGACCATCGTTTTGGACCCCTTGGCTTCTCCTTACTAAAATCGTTATTGTTTGCCCCCCCGTTTTTGCTTAAGTATTTCCTTTTTTGGTTCCTTTTCCGGCGCCCCAGCAGCTTAGATAGTTCGTCCCCCAGGTCCCCCCCGGTTCTATTATGCATTCCCTTGATAGATTTGTGGTCTTTTTTCCCGTTCCGGCGACGATTGTACATATTTTTTTCCAGTTCCCAACGGCAAGGTCCCTTCCCTTGACCGCCGTGTCTGGCTCTCGTTTGGTCCCAGGTTTTTCCCAGCGTTTTCACGGAAATCGTCTTTGTTTTAAGCCGGGCACGTTCGTTCCTAAGTCCCTTTTTCCCCTGTTCCCGTTACTTTTTTTTTTTTTGGCCGGTGTCCCCCCTGGAGGTAGTTTATTTGTTGAACCCCACTTTGTATAGTCTTTGTTCGCCTTTTTCTTTCCCCTTTTTTGCGGTCGATTCTGACTTTCGCTCCTCACCGCCGCTCTTCGTGGAAAGGTCCAGTGCCGAGCCCCCTGTCCCCCCTCGAGGTCGGCGA
>Ga0179593_1550332_pt1 | contig 18295 bp, 29 predicted proteins | sample CZODoug2_1_08_16_FD_185931 | JGI IMG/M metagenome (GOLD analysis project Ga0179593, IMG submission 185931) | Vadose zone soil fungal communities from Angelo Coast Range Reserve, California, USA - CZODoug2_1_08_16fungal (PacBio error correction) | ecosystem: Environmental > Terrestrial > Soil >... | reverse complement strand
GCCCCCCCCTTTCTGGTCGCCCCCTTTTTTGACAACGGATTAATGCGCACGTTTTTTGTTTTCCTTGCTCTGCGCGGGTTAGGCCTTCTCATTTTGCCCAATTTGGTCCACTCAACCGATCTGCCTTTCCTCTTTTTTTCTTTTTTGCTTTCCATAAGTAAAACACGGTTGTTCTCCCTTGACCTTGGCAGATCGAATCTCATGAACCTATCCTTTTTCCTTCAGTTGTTTCCTTTATACTCACGGGACCATCTCCACCCCCGCGGAATTTACTTTCCCCCCACTTTGCACCAAGGTGCTGATTTCACCCCAAAACACAAGCGCATTTTCACTCCTTTCCTCCTTTTCCCCTGTCCCCCCGATCCCGAGCACTTTCTTTTTTTTTTTTCGTGATACCCTTCCAAAAACCACTTTTTTTTTTCGGGTGATCTTTGCTTCCGGTGTCATTCCGGTATCCTTTTTTCCCTCCCAAATTCCCGAATTTCGGTCTTTCATTTTTTTCAATGTTTCGCCTTGATCGGCGTTCCCCCTTCGAGGTCTTTCTCTGCAAACTTAGTTGTTCCTTTGAAAGTCTCCATTCGCATTCAGTTCCCCCAGGGTTTCCGAGGAATGCCCGCTTTAATTATACACTTGCCGGGACTGGCTTGCTGCGCGTCGACGTATGGCCGACGTTTTTTTTTTTTTTGGTAAGACAACCTTCCCACCCGTCGGCTATGCGAACCTTTTGACGGACAATTGACGTGCGTGACGTGTCCGATTTCTTAAAATCTCAGATGTTCAGACCCCGATTTTTTTTCAGTCCCGAGCGTGGTTCTCGGTGGGTTATTTCCTCCAATCCGAAGCCCCCGCGCGCTTCATCCGTCCCCTTTGCTGTCCCCCCCCAGATTCCGATGTCCGGTTCCTTTTCGGGCAGGAATTTCACATCGATCGTTTTTCCCCCCCATGGCTATCCAACTGATTCCCTTTTTTTTGAACGTTCGGGCGGCTTTATACTCGTTGGCTTCCGATTTTCGTCCAGCCCCTTGACGACGCTGTGGGTTTTTTTTTTTTTTTTGGGTTCCCCTTGTCGATCACGCTCCCCATACGCCCCATGCTGTCCCTTATTTGGTCCGCTCCCCCACAATGTTTCGGCGCGAAAGTCTTTCCCGGTTTGAGGGTTCTGTACGTGCGGGTCCCCTTTTTCCGGTTTTTTCTCCCTGGGGGAACCCCACCCACCCCCCCAACCCTTATTTTCCTTCTTCTCGCCTGGTACGATGAGCTTTTTTCCCCTGGTGCGACCCCTGGTGTTCGTTCCCGTTTTTTTTTTGTGGTTTTGAGCGTCTTGTTTCGAGTCCTTGGTCCTTTGGTCCTCCCTGCTCGTCGCACCCCTACTTCAAGTGCCGTAGGTTTATTTTCCCGTTTCGGTGCGGCCAGTGGTTTTTTTTTTTTGACCGGCGCAAGTCCTTTTGGTAGAGCCGGCCTCGACTAGGCACCTTTATGGCGCTTCCCGGTTGGTTGGCGGATTCCCGGGTGTGTTGGCGGTTCGTCTTTAAGGCGTTAGTTCTTCCGTTCCCCCCCATCTCTTGTTTTCTGTGCACCCAGTGGCCCCCCTTCCAACCCGCTTCTCTTGGTTCCCCCGCGAGGGCCTCCTGCAACTCTTCTTTTTCCCCTTGTGCTTGTTTCGATGATTTATTTGAGCCCCCCCCCCCCTGGCGTTTTTCTCCCCTGGGCTTTATGTCTTGCTTTTCCACGCGGCTTTTAACGTCTTTCGTTTTTCGTCTTTGATTTGCGTCCTTTTCCAATTGGCGCACGCTCATTCCTCAATTTCAATTCTGGCCAATTTGCCTTTTTCTTCTTCCGCTAAGAGTGTCCAGACTCTCCAATCCCAGCTCTTTTCTTTGAGGTCAGGCCCCCCCTTTGGAACTTTTTTTTGAAGCCCTCCGGCGTTTCATTCACTTTCCGCCTTTTTTTATCCCTAGAAGGCTGTTTTTCTTTTTAGAGTTTGGCACCAAATTTTCCGTTTTCTTTTGACCCCCCTTCAACCGGAATCACGGTCCCTGTGGAAGGTCCTCACGCTTCAGTTTTCCTGGCGAAGCGGCTCTTGTTTGCTTCCTTTGGTGTTCCCCTCCATAGTTTCCCGGGTTTTCGCCCCCTCTCAAGCTGCTTTGCAAATGTTCCCGTTTTTTTTCCCGTGTCCCCTGTTTCCCGAGCACCCCCCCCTCAACTGGCAGCCTTCCAAATCGTGTGGAGGCCTTTTGAGACTTTCCTTTTTGCCCTTTCCCCAATTTCAATTTTTTTTCCACCCAACTTTCCTTTTTTTTTTACCTCTGAAATTTTAAAATTTTCCCCCCACACAAACCCGGCTGTCTCCATTTCAGTTGTTTTCCCCCTCCTTTACCAGTTCCTACACGCGACCCCCCCTTTGGGCCTGATTTGCTTTTTCTTTTTTCTGTTTAGTTCCCCCGTTTAAAAGTCTCACCTCCCTTTCACCTTTCCTTCGTTTTTTGTTGTTGTTTGATTTTTTTTTTTTTTCTTCTATGAAGACTGCCCCCTGTTTCCCCCACCCACCCCCCTTCTCTCACAATCACCGTTCTTTTTGTGCGTTAGAAGGTTTCCCCCTTGAAATCCCGAGACTTGCACGGAGTGTTAGTGTAGCAATTTTAGCTTTCCCCCATCTCTCTGATTCTTTTTCGAATTCCTTTTCCTCACATTATACCCAAACCCAGTTTCCCCCCGTTTTTCCTTTTGTGTCTAGTGTACCACAACCCCCCTCATACATACAGACAAGCTTCCTGAGGTCCCCCTTCCAAACTTTTTCCACCCGAAAAATAGATCCCACCCCTTCGTCCCCCTCGACAGCCCTTTCCTTGGCCCTGTCGAAACTCTTTTTTGTTGTGCTGTCTCCGCCCGGCCGGTATGGTGTGACCTATTTTTTTTTTTTTTCTGCCATTTTTCCCACGGGCACCATCTTCGTCGATGGCCTACCCCCTTTGCGCACGTCTGGCATTTTTCCCATTTCAAAACGACGTTTTTTGATGGCCAGTTTGAGACTGGTTTTTTTGTTTTTCCCCTTTCGATAACCTAGCCTGCGGCCATTGCTCTCCATCCTTTTTCCCAGCGCGCATTCTTACTGCATGGAGCGGGACCCACGAAGCGTCCCAAGCCCCCCCACCGGGGGGCGTTAACCATCCTCCCCTGGGCCGCCCCCCTACGTTTTTTTTTACCCGCTATCTCGGAACGAATTTTCTTGCCCCCGGGATGTTATGCCTAGGCCCGTTTTCCTTTCTTCTTCCCTTCTTCCATTTCAAGCTTGGTGTCACAAGACCCTTTTCCCATCGCCGTTTGACCGTCAGCCCCCGACAAAGCGATTCTCCCCTCCCCCGCCGACATCGCAACCCTTTTCCCAGCGCCATTTTCCTTTTTTCCGCAATGAGTTCTGGGTCTTTTCGTCTTGGTTTCTTTGTCAGGCGACGTTTGACCTATTTTCCACCACCCCTTCCCTCCTTCCCTTGTGACTTGTTTTCCTTGCTTGGTTTCCCAGGACGTTCGGCCTTTTTTTTTCCAGTCAAACCTCGAACCCACGCTCGTCCCCTGTCCTTTCCTTTTTTCCGGCCACCGTTTGATTTTCACGTTATCATGGGTCAAACCATTTCTGTTCCCCGTGCGCTCGCCTTTCCACCCCTTTGCATGAGAACCCTTTTCCTACTCCATTAGCTTGGTCCGTTCCTTTCTCACGCTTTTCTCAAGAAGTGTCTTTTGACGATTTAGCCCCGCCCCCTGTTGGGACTCCCCTCATTTGGCAGATGCGGCGTCGTGTACTCCATTTTCCCTGAACTGGAGCAGCAAGTTTTGTACCCCCTTTTGCCTTTGTTTTTTCCTGTTACAGTCGGCTTTTCACTGCCACCAGTTTCAGAACGCCCATTCCCTCTCCCCTCCAGTTGCATCAGTTTTCTGATCAATGCAGGCTTACCACCTTTTTTTACTGATCCTATTTTTTTTGATCTTTGACCTCCACTCGGTACTTTCTTCCGTATTTTTCCAGCCCAGACGTTTTTCTCTGACTTTTTTCCCCGTTTTTCTTGACTCGGACCTTTCGCCCTTTTTTTTTTTTTTCCATCGCTGTCTTTTACATCTTCTTCCTTCTCACTTTTTTCTCCTTCACGGCTTTGAGGTCTTTAGCGCTGCCCCTTTTCTCCAGGTTTTCTTCCCGTAGAACTGCCCCAATACGTTCGGCGTTTGATCTCTCCCGTCCGTCCCGTTTTCGAGGCGTTTTTGTGTTGCATTTTTTTGATTCCTTTTCTCGACCTGTCCACCCTGTTTTTTTCTCCAGTTTGGGTTAATCCCCACCTTTTTTCTTCCCCCTCCCGTGGAAGTTCTCATTCTGTCTTTGCTTTGTTGTTCTGGCTTCCTGAAATTCCCTAGGCGTTTCCGTCTTCGGGGAAATTATTACCCTTTTTGTCCCTCTTCGGTCATGTTTGGAACTCCTCTTCCCCCCTCCCCAGTCCCTCGTTAATTTTTCACCCTCCCCCGTTGAAAAAAACCAATTTTTCGTTCCCTGTCCCGTGCTGTACAACCTTTTGACCCCAACATGCTTGTTTTTTGTTTCTCTTTCATTTTTTGCTACTCGATTCCGGCTTTGGCGTAATCTACTTATACCCCTTTTGCTCCCTTCCGATTTTACTTTTTTTTTTTTTTCATTGTTATTTTCCAGGGATCAAGGAATTTTTCCTTCCTTTTTACGTGAGACCCCTTTTTTTTCCCCCAACACCCCCCCCCCAGATTTAACTTGAATCCCCGGTGGTGCTTTTTTTTCCCCATTTTTGTGGATGGGCCCCACAAGCGTACTTTCCCCAGGGTTTTGCCCTTTGAAGGTTCTTGTCCTACCCTTTGGCCTGTTGATTCGAGCCGACTAAGAATTTTTGTCCTTTCCCTTTCACCTGTTGGTTTCTTCCTTTTTCAAGTCATTTCTGGCCTCTTCCAATTTGTGGCGCGGTTGCGGAACCATTTTTTTCTGGGCTCCCTCACCGTCCGGTTCCCAGTCAACCCCGTCTTCCTCCCCCCCCTTTTTTTTTTCATCTTCGGTTGGGATCCATTTTTATGAACGGTCCCCCTTTTGAACTCAAATCTTCCTTTTCCCATGAAAAAACCCGGCCCCCCCCCCCCCAGTATCTCTTCAGTTTTTTAGTCCACCCTGTTGGTCGCTTTTCTTCACGGCGTTGAGACTTCCCCTGTGCTGATATCCCCACCCCCCCCACCCGGCTCATTTTTTTCAATTTGCCTGCTTTGACGGGGCAGAGTGATTTTCCGAGGGAGTACCCTTTTAGTTTTGATTTTTTAGTTTCACTGCCTACTCCCTTTCAAAATGGAACCCCTGATTTGTCTCTTTTATTATTTGCCTTCTTTCCCTTGACCCAGGTATAATGTTGCCGACTCCCCCCCCCCGTCCGAAATCTGTGCGGGCAACTGCCTCCGTTTCTTTTTCATTTTCTTGTGCTTACCCTGACATACATGATTCCTGGGATCCGTCAACTTCTTTGGTTAATTTCTCCAATCTCAAAATGTTCGTCAGTATGACCCCCTTTTCGACTCCTTTTCGCATTTCCTCCTTTTACCCCCTTTAAAATTGGTTCTTAACTTGAGATAACACCGTTGGTTTTTGGGTGTGGTTGTGTTTTTCTTGGTTTTTTTTTTTCCTTTTTTTCCCCTTCTTGTGCCCTTTTCATTTTTTTTTTTTTTTTTGTGTTTTTGTGTTGTTTTTTTTGTTTTTTTTTTATTTTTTGTTTTGTTTTTTTTTGGTTTTGCTGTAAACGTTTTTATTGTTCCAGGTTTGTCCGTTTGACGCAACCTCCTTTTTTTTTCCTTTCTTTTTTTTATTTTTTTTTCCTGCTCCCGGACCCCTTGCAGATGCTGACGTCGACCTTTTGGATTCTTTTTTCCCACTCTAAGATTTCACGTTCATTTCACCTATTTGTTTCCCCTTTTTTTCCCCCCATTTCTCAGTCCCCTTCCACCCCTAAGCAGGCCTTTTTTTTCCCGATAATCGTTCCTTGTCTTTTGGGTCCCTAGGTTCCTTCCAGGGAAGACGGGGATGTGGCAAGTCTTTTACTCCCCTTCGCTTTTTTCCCCTTATCCGCGATCTTCCCCGTCCCTTTCGCAGAAAAGCCCCTCGTTTTGTAAGTCTAGTCTGGGTTTTTATTTCTCTTTTTTCTTTCCAAATTCCCCTTTCCTTGTGTCCCTTTTGCTGCCATTTTCTGTTTCCGTTGTGTCCTCCTTGCCGAATCTCACCATGGCTGTCCGGTTTTCCCCCCTTGAGTTTGCGTTTGTACAATCCCCCGTCTTTCCTTTTTTTTTTCCTTCCCTTGAGTTCCTTTTTTTGATCCCCCCCCCCCTTAGCTTTGTCTTTCTTTTTTATGGGCACCCAAACCCCCAACCACAACGTTTTTCCCCTCTTCCCTGGTAGCAGAGAGGTTTTTTACAATTTCTTTTCCCCTGTGACTTTCCCACATTCTGTCGGGCACCTTGAGAGCTTCCCACGTTTTCGTTACCTTTGAGGGCATGGGCCTTCTTTTTTCCTTTTTTCCTGTCCTTCCTCAGACGGGACGAAGAAGGAGGGTTGTTCTTCCACTTTTTTTCCTCTTGGTTTTCCTTTTTTACCTTGTTTTCCTTCGACACTTTCTTGAAGCCCCTTGGTAGTCCTCCTTAAACTCTCTTTTTTGGCGCCAATGATTTTTTGCTTGATTTTTCCCTTGTTTTCTTCATCTTTTCCCTTTTTTATGGCGTACGCATTGGTAAGGCGTTTTTATTATCTCCCTTTTTTGATGATTCGTGTTTATTGTTCCCCCTTCATTCTTTCACCCTCCAACTGGATGACGCATTTAGCTCCGCCGACGGGAATCCCAGGCCCCCTCTGACTTAGTTTCTTCAAACGCCCCGTTTTGTTCCGAATTATTTGGGCGCCACCCCGGTCCCCCCAGTTTGTAGTGTTTTCCGAACATTAGTTTTGGGAGAAGGCTTCATCTTTCTCAGGGTTTCTGATGTTTCCTTTAGTCTCTCCTTGTAGCCAATTGGGATGGATTCATAATTTTTGCGTCCCTCGCGACCTTTTCTGAGTCAGAAATTTTCCTTGATTCTTTGCGCGTCTCTTTTTTTCCCCTACCTTTCCAATAGGCTCAACTTTCACTTCTTTTTTGCGTTTTCTTACTTTTCCTTTTTGTGTCCCACCTTTCCCCTGTACCCTTTGCCCCACACTGCCCCGCCGAGAAGCTTCGTTCCTTTTCGTCCTTTCCCTTGACAAAATCAAAAAGGTTCTGACTTCACCATCGGCTGCGCCCAAATGTTCGAAATGGTTCCCCCCCCCAGGCCTCCTTTTAATTTTTGAGGCCTTTTTTTTTTACCCGGTTCAAGGTTCGTTTAGGGGTTGGGTCCCCTTTGACACCTATTTTTTTTCCTGTGCTGGGCCCCGTATCGTTGCAACCCCTTTATTTGGAACTGCAATTCTTCCCCCTTCCCCCCCCCACCCAACCCAAGCCCCAGTTGTGAGTGCACTTTTTCGAATTTTTTTTTCCCCTTTTTCCCTCCCCAGGGCCTTCCTCAACCCACCCAGTTTTTTGTACATCTCTGACCCCCTTTTTTTTGCTTTTCCCCTTTCCCCCAAACAACGGATCCTTTTTTCGGTTTACCACTTCACTGCAGGTCCCCCCCGCTTTTCTAGTGCCGAGGTCAACATCTTTTTTTTTTTTCCTTCGTTAGTCCTTGTGCTTCCCAGCAAACACTTTCTCTTTTTCTTTTTTTTGTTTGAGCTTTTGCATGCGACTTCCCTGGCTGGTCCCCCCTCCCCCGAATCCCCTAATACCCCTCTTGTTTAAGGCCGGTTCGACATGACCCCTTTCTTCCAAAGGTACCTGAGTCCACCTTTTTTTCTTTCTTTTGTAGATTTTTTTCCTTGCACTTTCATAAGTATTGTTGCCATTACCTTTTTCCCTGATCTTTTATCGTCCCCCCTTTTCTAACAAACGCACCGTGCCTTTTGCAATTTGGTTTCAGCCCCCAATTTTTCCCCCCCCCTCTTCCTTGCCAGTCCCCTCTGCTTAACCCGGTGAACACACCCCCGTCCCCCACTCCCCTTTTTTTTCTCGGAAGCCCCCTTAAGCACTCTGCACTGATTAGTCCCCTTTTCCCCCCCCCCCTTTCCCTTTTCTTTTGTGTTTAACGTCGACCGCCGCATTTCCGGTTTGGCCGAAACCTTTATTGCCCTTGCCATCCCCCCTGTTACCCCCTCCGCTTTTTTTCTTGTGCTTGCTTTAAACCCCTTTATTTTGTCTTCCCCCCCCCTTCTGTTGTTATCAAATATTTCCGACCAGGTCTTTAGAGTCTTGAACCTTCCAGCGAATCCCTCGTCGTTCTTTGTCGATGATTCGCTTCAGCTTTTCCCCCCCATTTTTACGCGCCCCAGGTCCTGACTTCCTTTTTTTTTTCATCCTCCCCCCCTTCCCCCAAGAACAACCCCAAAAGCCGTCCCTTTTCCAATGGCAGTCTTCACTTTTTAAGTTTTTTTCTCACTTTTTTCCCTTACCTTCGTGATACTTTTCAGTGAGGTTCGTCTGGCTCGACCCTTTCCCCTGTCAAGTTCTTGCAATTTTTAATGTTGCCACCCACACCTCGAAGTTCCCCCCCTGCGTCCTATCAGCCCTAGCGATTCTCGACGCCATCGGTCGTTTCTTTTTTTTCTCCCCACCGACCCCCCCCAAAGGAAATCGGTTACGCACTTTGATTCCTCTTGGCTTTTCTGACGTTTTTTTTGCCGCTGCCTTCTTCAATACATTTTTTCTCAACGGCCCGTACGACCAATTTTCTTTCCTTTTCCTTTTTCCCTTTTTTGTGCCCTCCGGTTTTTTAAAGTTTTTGCGTCTCCCTGAAAACCTTCTTTTTTCCACCAGTTCTCCTCGCACATCACCCTTACAACGTTGGTGAATCTGCCTTTCCTCCTTTCAACCCCCCCCCCCGGGCGTTCAGTACTGGCCTTATCGAAGTCAACCCTCCTTTTTTTTCCACCCCTTTTTCCCTTTTCTCCCTTCCCCATCAGGAGGTGTCAGCCCTTGTGTCTGCCTTGCGCACGACAGGTTTTCCCGGTCATTTTTTTGATTTCTTCCCCACCATGGTTCGCTGGCCTGAGGACCTCATTTTCCTGATGCTTTTTCAGTCCCTGTGCCCAAACCTCCACTGGTTCAGTCTCGTGTCCTTACTTTGCTGGAATCCGACCCATCGGCTTCCTTTAGCCTTTCCCCCCCCTGCTCGACGTTCCTTCGCCCGTCACACAGTTTTCCTGCAGGTGTTGCCCTCCTTTTCAACCGGTCCACCCTTGAGGACGCCTGTCTTTTCCTCCCTTTCTTTTCCCTGGGCCCGCTGTCCGATTTTTTTCTCCGGGGCTTCTTTCTCCCCCCTTCTCTTTTAGCGTGTTGGCCTCCGACGGTCTTCCGTTTTCCCTTTCTTTTGGGTTTTTTTGTTACATATGAGATTTTTCCTGAATTCTAGATTCGTTTTCATTCTCTTTGTCTCTGTTTCTTACTCCTCCATTTTTTTAATTCTATTTTTATTTTTTTTACTTTGAAGTGAGAAAAATTCCTTTTCTCCTTCCTCTTCTTTCCTTGAAGTCCCGGCACTTTTACCGGGGCCGCGAAGTCTTATTATTACTCGTCCCAACCCCTCTTCCAATGTTTCCCCCCACCGTGTGAGAACTTTTTCGCCACCATACTCCTCTCCCTCCCCTGTTCCCTTTTCTTGTTGGTTCCCCCCCCGTTCATGAAAACCAGTTCACGTCTTTCCTCTTTCCCGTTATTTCGTGGAATTTTGTTTTTTCCCGGTCTTGCATGAGGAACCTTTTACATGTCCCCCGCCACCGCTCCCATTAAACTTGGTCCTTTGTATGGAATTTATCACGCTACCGGACTCCTACCTTTTCCTTTCGGCCCGGTAGTTTTTCCCCCCCCATCTTAAAATGCTCCCTTTTTTTTTTTTCGCCTTTTTCTAATTCTTTTTTCCCCCTGACTCTTGGCCTGCCCTGATGAGAGTAACCATCCATGTTTCAAGTCTTCTTCTTGGGCCTTCCGCTTCCTTTCGACTGCTTCGATCTGCACTTTATCCCGTTTTGCGGAAAACGGGGGCCCCCTACCCCCAAGATGGTGAACGAGGGGTCTCTCCCTTTTTTGGTTTTTTTTTTTTGATTTTTTAAAAACTGATGACCCCTTTCACCCACTGCCTTGCCCCTGTGAAGGTTTCGGCAATCCGGGGCTCTCGAATGCGGATCCTCTTAATCTTTGTTGTTTGTCTTTCTCGATTTTCGTGATAAATGCTCTTACCCCTTCTAGAACCCTTCAGGTCAACAATTCATTCGCTTTTCCCCTTTCAACTACCCTCGGTTTGAACCAATCCCCTACGTTCTTCCCTATATTGTGTTTTTTGGGATTCCCCCCCCCCCAGTTTCCAAAGGTTTTTCTTCTTTACCATTTCTTGATCCTTTTGGAATTCCGATTCTCACTCCGAGTTCAAGTATCATATGCCCTTACATCCCCTTTTTTCCATTTTTCCGGCACCTGAGGAGTCTTGAATCTCCCCCCAAAGTGCGGATACTCCCCCCCACCACCGAGTCACTGTTTTCTTTTTTACCTTGGGCTTTTCTTTTCTTCCCTCCGTAGTCTTTGGTCGTAATTACCCAACACTAGTCAAAAGGGCCCCCCCTTATTCTTTTTTTTCAGTTCTCTTCCGTGAAGCACTTGTTTTCCCCCCTCCTAATAATTCCCAACCCCCCCCTCTTTTGATTTTCCCTTTTTTCTCTACGGGAACCCCCTACCTCCAATCGGGTTCCCCCCTAACTTCCCAAGGTATCTTGTTTTTTAGCCCAAACTTACTTTTTTAACTGAACTTACCAATCTACCTCAGAAATGGTTTAGTCCTGGAGCCTCCCGATCGCGCCCATTTCCCATTTGACGGGTTTTTGTCACTGCATGATTCTTTTTTCCCCCAACGGTCCCGATTGTTACTCACGTGTCCTAGTCCTGTTCCCCCACCTGAACTTTTCATTCGAGCTCTCCCAGGATGGGGTGACGCGTGCCTCTCTCCCCAGATTTTTTAACACCCTCTACATCTGTCCCCCCTCCCCGCAACGTTTTTTTTTTCCTTCCTGAACTGCCCCCCGGTGTTTTCCCCCCCCCTCCTGGCTCATGCCAAGCGCGTTTGTTCGTTCTTTTCTTCCCCCCCTGGCCTATGTAAACCCTTTTGGTTGACTTTCCTGAGTTGCGTCAGCCTCCCTTCTTTTTTTTCGGTTGTCTGCATTTTTCCCACTTCAACTTCTTCCACCTTTTTGGATTTTCCCTGGAGTTCGCTTTCTAGTCCTGGTCAGATGTCGGCTTTTTATCCCCCCCCCCAATTTCCCCCATCTTGGCTGCTTTGGGTTTGGTCCCCATTTGATTTCCTCCTGAACTAGCAGCCCCTTCCTTTTATTAAAAGGGTCAAACCACGTCCTTCGTCGGATTCCCGGGACCTTACTGCGGCCAACTTTTTGGGTTTCTTTCTGTACTTCTCGGTGACCCACCCCTTTGAGTTTGATGATTTGCCCGCCTATTTTTCCTTCCCCCCCCCCGTATGTTTACCCCCAAAAAAAAAAACGTTTTGTCCTTAGTCGGATATTCGCGCCGTTTTTTCCAATGGCTTTTTCCAAGGAAGTAACCCCTTTTTCTCTTTCGGACTTTTCCCAGTCAGGTGAGTCTCTTTTCTTCTATGTAACTTGGTCTGGCTTTAATGTTTCTTATTTCAACCCCTCTCTTCCTTTTTTTCTCACTCGTCCTTCGTGCTTTTTTTTCTATTCGGTGGTTTTTTAAGTGTCCCAGACGCCTGCTGACCCTTTTACTCTTTTTGTTTTATCCGCACTTCTCATCGGAACCTGATTTGCGCTTTTTCCTTATTTTTTTTCTGTTCCCTTTCTTTGCACTTTTTTTCCGAGGAAGTCCGTTCCTTCCTGTGCATTGCTCTCGGTGTCCTTGGCCACATTATTCTTTCTTTTTTTTCCACAAGTTAGGAACTGGTGTTTTCGCCGTGCCTCCGTTCATCCCGCTCGTCCCTCCAACGTTACCCTGTTTCTTTCTGATTCTCGGTTGAGCGCCCTCTCACGACCGTAGTGGCGACCCTTCCTTTTCTCCTTTGCAGTTTTTTTTCTTTGGACGGTAGTCGTTTAGATGAGTCTAACCTGTCCTCTTCTTTTCGGGATTTTCCTTAGTGAAATTTTTTTCCCTGGGTTCCCATTTTCAGCTCATCTTTATTCTGCCTGTGGTACTTTTCCTACCTTCTCCTCCCTTTCCAAACGTTTTTATATATTAGGGTCAACGGACTTTGTTGACAAAATGCCCTCCGTATCATTTTCTCCCCTCCCTTCGCAAGTTTGTCAGTCAATTGTCTGATTTTCCCCTCTCTTTTTTTGGACGTCCCCATATGTCTTTCTACCCCTGTGCCCCCGACCCCTTGATTGACATGGGCTTCTTGTTCTCCCCCCCCGCGTTTCACCCCATTTTAATGCGAAGTGATCTGTGTTTTTTTTTTGTGTCTTCTTTTTTCCTCGTCGTTTCCGTGTTTTTTTTTTTCAATTTTTTCCCCCTTCTCTTTTTTTATAAGCTCTGTTTGTCCCTTTTTCCTGTTTGCAAATTTGTGTAGGTTAACACACACAGTGTGTCCCCCCCCCCACCTCCCACCAGTTGGAAGCCTTTTTTTTGAAACTTTCCTTTCTCCCTTGAATTTTTCTCCAATCCCTGACCCTTCTTCTTGACAGTTTAACCTTTTCTTCCCCCTCAATTTCGGTATAACTGTCTCGGTGACACCTTCCCCCCCAATAACCAGGGTGCATTAACACCCTCGCTACTTTTTCTTGTGCGGGATGGCTTTTCCCCTTATTGTTTTACCAGCTGGCCTTCTTTTTTTTTCCAGCCCTTCTTTTTCCCTTTCCCCTTTCTTTTCCACTCTCTTGTTTTTGTTTTGACTCTTTTCCCGCACTTTTCCTGTTTGTGACCCGCCCCTTCCCCATCAAGGCCGATGGGTTGTAGATTTTTCTAACAGTGTCCACTAGCCTTTACGGACGCCCTTTCCGTTTTTTTCTGTTCTTTTTTATCCTTATCCCCCGTGCGCCCTGATAAGTATTTGTCTCCTTTTTTTCCCGGTTCTTTCAACATACCCCCCCGTGCCCCAACGGTCTTTTTTGTCATTTCTTGCTTTCACCCCCCCCAAACACCCTTTTTCCCCAAGCTCAATTTTCCCGCTTTCCTTTCCACACCGTCCCCAAACCCGGACAGAACCCCTTCCAGAAACCCCCCCCTTTTTTCCCTCCCACCCACGGGCTTTTTGGACCCCTTGTCTCCTTTTTTTCCGTCTTCTCCCCCCGTGCTCGGTTACTATTCCAGCTTGCACAGACAACATTTCCGTTTTTTTTTGATTATTTCCCGAGCCTCGTTTTCTGTCATTTTTTTTTTCACACTTTTTTTTTTCCCCCATCTGAGAGTCACCGTTTTCTTGTCCCATTCTTTGATTTCGGCCCCCCCCTCGAAGATTCTGTGTCTTTTCTCGGTCCTGAGGCTGAATTTTGTATTTTTCTCCGCTGCGCACTTCCCCCTGTCCTTGGACTGCCTTCCTCTCCCTACCCTTTCCCCTTTCAAGCGCCCAACCTTCCTGGCCCCCCCTCCCCCCTGTCCCTTCTTCTTTTTCGTCCCAACGCTATATTCGTCGACTGGAGGTTTCCCTCCTCACTCGCGATTTATGCGTCCCGGTTCTGCCCTTCCCCCCTACTTTCGTTCGGTTTTTTTTTTTTTTTTACCTCCTCTTTGGCCCCCCCCTCCCCCAACCCCCCCCAGGGTTGGAGGAGAAGACGAACATCTTCCTTCTCCCCTCCCCCCTTCAAGTTCCTTGCCCCCGTTAACAAGGCCCAATCCGTCTTTTTTTCTTTTCTTTCGGCTCCCCCCAAAAGCTGCCCGGCCCCCCTTTTTCCGTTTCCTTTGCCCGGACGAATCCCTCTCAACCTAGACGACCCTTTTTTTTTCAGGCTTTTTTTCCAACGGCGATCCGTTAAGAACCCCTCTTTCTTTACAACTCCCCCTTGGGCCAGTCTTCCGTTCCGTGTAGATACGTTACCAACCTTTTTTCTCCTGTACACGATACATTTTCACCCCAACCCTTCCCCCCCGGAGGTTGTCCCGAATTCACCAAGTGTTTTTTTTTCCAGTTCTGACACTTTTCTTCTAACCCCCCCCAGTCCTACCCTCTTTTTTCAAGGCAAGGTCCCCGGTCCCCCGACCTTTCTCTCCCCTGGTCACGTGTTTCGCCGGAACCCCATAAGGGCCACAGGAATGTTGCGCTTTTCTGCCTGTATTCCCCCCCACCCCTTTCACCCCAGAACTTCGGTCAGTCGTCAATGGGTGCGTGTCTTTTACGCCAATTCCACCGTGGTAGTAAAATACCAGCGTGCTCCTTTCCCTGTACTTTTTAAGTTTTTTGCTTTCTCCATTGGCTGGGAACCTTCACTGCCGTCTCCATGAGGACTTCCCTCCCCCATCTTCTTTTGTTCGCTTTTTTTTTTTTTTCCTGAAAGTTTGGTCCTTATTTCTCCTTGTGCTTTTTTTCTGGGGTCCCCCCGCTCCCTCGTTCCCCTTCCCCCCATGGGTTTTTTTTGGCGTGTCCATTCTTCAGATTTTTCTTTTGACTTCTTCAGAGTTCCGCCGCTCTGCTTGTCTCTTTTTTCCTTTCTTTTGACCCCCCTTCCTTACTTTTTTTTCTTTCCAACTGGAGCAAAACTTCCTCCCTGTCCCCCTCCGTCTCTCTCGTCAGTCCCGGCACTTTTCTCTCAACTGTTTTCCTCCCTCGGTATTGCCCATTCTCGCCTTCAATTTTTTGAAAGTTACCTTTTTCTTTTCCACCTCTATGCCTCCTCCCCCGTCTCCCTTTTGATTTGCCTTGGGTTTTTTTTTTGGGCCTATAACAAACTGTTGTCCTTTTTGTAGAGCCCAGTCTTCTTCTTTTTGGGATTCTCTGGGATTTCTCCCTGTTCTTTTCCGTACCGTCACCTCCCATCCAAAGTGGGGGCTGACGGAGGTTTGGGCACCCTTCTTTCCCACCCCCCCCCCTTACTGAAACTACTCTCTTTTTTTTTGGCCCTTTTTCCCCAACTCTTTTTTTTTCTTTTCGCTTTGTGGGTGGCTTTTTGTCCTCACTTTTTTCCCTTTTTTCGATGGACTACATCTCTTTTCCCCCTTCCCTAGCTTGAACCCAAGCACCGGCTCCTTTTTGGCCCTCGTTTCTTTTTTTCCCTTCTTTCGAACTTCTTTTTCAAGTCATCAAGTTGAATTCATCCCCCCTTTATTGAATTACAAACCCCAATTTCTTCCTCCCTGTTTGTCTTGGGTACCCCCTTCTTGTGTCTCCCCCCCTTCCTGCGCACTGCTGGGTTGGCCCTGCTTTGCATTGTTTTTTCCCCTTTTCCTTTCCTGAGCTATTTTTTTCTCCTCCTTTTGTTTGTTTTTGGAGGCTCTATTGTGGCTCCCCTGCGTTCCGAAAAACGGATAGTGTCGAGCTTTTTGCCCCCCCCCTTTGACGAAGGTTAGCTTTGTTTTTCTCCATTCCCCCCCCCCAGCTGGTTGCCCCCCCCAGTTAACCGATTCTCATCCTCAGCATTTTTTTTTTGGCTTCTTTTTCCACTTTGACAAAAAATGTTCTTTACAAATGTATGAACCTTTTAACTTGTGTTTCCCCATGACCTCCAGATCGTCAATTTCTTTGCAAGACTTGGCCTCCCTCCCCCAAGGAGGTCATAAGTTCTTGCCCCTTCTGTAGGAGTCTTAATTCTTACCCCTGAATCGCCCACCACCCAAAGCGCTTACCCAGGAAGTTGTCCCCCTTTTCCCGCCCTCTGCAGTTAGTTTTTCGTCGTTGTTCGATTCTTTGTCTTTCCAAAGTCAAATTCTGTCCCCTTCTTGGTTTTGGATTTTGGCGTTTCGGACAGGCCCCTACCACTTTCTCAGGCCTCTGAACCTCAATTCCCCATCCCCCTTTTTTTTTCACATCGCATGTTTCCAACTTTTTTAAACCTTGATCGTTCCCCCCGCCCTACCAGTCGGATTTTTTTGGTTTTTTATCAAGCATTTTCCAGTTCCCCTCCCCCCACCGTGTCGTTTTACGCCATTACTTTTTTTTCTTTTTTTTAGGCATGGCTCCCCCTCCCCGCCATCTCAAAATTTCCGTTCCCAACTTCTTTTTCTGTACTCTTCTCCCCCCTTGGGACAAGTATTGTCCGGTTCAGAAGTTCACCTCCAACACCCTTTCATTTCGGGTCTTGGTTTCAATCAGCTTTTCCCTGCGGACCTCCCCCCCCTCTTTGGGTTGGGGTGGGGGGGTGGGGTCTTTCCTTTTACACGTTTTGAATATACTTCAATTTTCCTCTTGTCCCTTTTTCTCAAGCATTTGGTTTCCTTTTTTTCCAGGTAGAGCACTGGTTGGTAGATCCAACTCCTCTACGGTCGGTCTTCCTTTCCCCTTGTTTCTTGTGCCACTTTAGTTTTGACGCGGCCCGTGAAGATTTTTATTTTTGCAACGCTTCTTCGTCTCCTCGGTGGCTTATCATGCTGTGTCCCAGCACCCCCAAAAACTGATCATCCCTTTTTCCCCTTTTGTTCCTTTTTTTGTATGATTATCTGGTCTACCCGGTCCGTTACTTCCCCCCGTCCTTGATAAAAATTTCGAATTTTTTTTTTTATAACGTTCTTTTTTCCCTTGTCCCTCTTGCAGGCGCCCCCCCCATTGGTTGTCCTTATTTTTTTAACCCCCTTTCTGGTTGGGTCAACTTAGTGCGGAATTTCCGGTTTCCCTCTTTGTTTCGGGTGAGGTAACTTTTTTTTTCCGAAAAACAGCTAGGCACCTCTTCTGTGACCCCCCAACAACCCCCGTATTTGGACTTATCCTCTTTTCCTTCCCCCCTTTGTTGGCCCCCCCATGTTTGTCCCTCTGCTCCCACCCCCCCATTTCCCTGGCTTCTCCACATTAATGTGTTTAGACGGGGTCCTTGTTTCGAACTTTTTGTTTTTTTTTTCATTGGGTATAAGTAAGTTTTTCACCCCCCTCCTGTCCCTCAACTTCCCTTCGGGTCGTTCTCATTCGCTTGGGATGATTCTTTTTGCTTCCCCTTTTTGTCAGCCGGGCGACCGTTTTGAAATCTTTTTTCTATGAGACTCATCTCGCCCATTGTTCTGTGAGATTGTTGAGCCCTTTTTGGCTGGATGGTCCAGGGGCGTCTAGCTTGTTTAAGTTCTCTGTTCGGTCTTTCTCGTTTCCCCTCACTTTCTTGCTTTCTTGTGCCCCACTCTCCGTCCCTCCCCGATTGGGGGACCCTCCTTCCCCCTCCGTTTCCACGTTTTGTCCTCCGGCACCCCATTTTTTTTCTTGTTGGACAACGAAATTTGCTTTTTTCTCTGCGGTTTTTTGTATCGCACGGTCCCCCCTTTTGGTTTGGCGCGTTGGCTTTTAAGGCTGCTTTTCCCCTTTTTTTTTGATTTATTGTTTTTTCTTTTTTTCTTTCCTCTGCCTGCCAATTCCTGCTGTCCTAATTTCTCGCTTACTGAGCAATTCCATTGCAAGGTACGCGATATCTCCCTGCTTTGAAGAGTTCCATGATTTTTCCTCCCTTTTTCCCTCACTAGTATTGAGGTTTCACAGGGGGGGTTTCCTGTTCCCCCCCCCAATTGGTCTTTTCACGGCGGCTTTCTTTCTGTTTTCTTTTCCCGAGGACTGGATGGGCTTCGTTCTTTTAATTGCTCCAAGGTTCTGAACCAGACGGCATTCCCATTGTTCCTTTTCCTTTTGGTTCCAGTTTTTTTCCCTCCCAGTTTCCCCCCTGCGCAGTGCTTGCTTTTTTTGTTTTTCGATGCGTCAAGGTTCGTTAGGTTTTTTTCCTTTTTTTCCCCTCTTATTTTTTTGACCCCCTTTCTTGCACTTTTTTTTTTGTACTCGGGTGCCCCCACCCTTTTTTTTCCTTTTCCCCCCCCATCCCGTGGTGGAGGCACTTTTCCCCCTTTTTTCCTTTGTTCCCAAATAGATTAACAAGTTTACATTTCAACAAATACTATCCAGTTCCCCCCCCTTACGCTTAACCCTTTTTCTTTACACCCTTTTCTGGCAAAACTTTTTTTCTTCCCTCCTTTTTTGACACTCAAGGGTTTTTGTCCCCTCTGACCTTCCCTTTTTGTTCGGATGGTCATTTTTCCCCCCCCCTTGTCTTTTGGAAGTTCCATAGCGAAAA
>Ga0179593_1368314_pt1 | contig 18296 bp, 20 predicted proteins | sample CZODoug2_1_08_16_FD_185931 | JGI IMG/M metagenome (GOLD analysis project Ga0179593, IMG submission 185931) | Vadose zone soil fungal communities from Angelo Coast Range Reserve, California, USA - CZODoug2_1_08_16fungal (PacBio error correction) | ecosystem: Environmental > Terrestrial > Soil >... | reverse complement strand
CTTGGTAACGGCGACCACACTCCCTGCTTTCCCACGGCTCTCGCAGTTGTTTAATTACCCCGCCTGCTCCCCTACCCGTTCCGGCCACTTTTCAGGTGCAACACTTTCAGGGAGTTGGCAATGCGTTTTGCCGGGTCACTCATTCCCAAGTCTGTCCCCCCCCGGCCGTTCCATTTTCACATGCCCGGATTCGGAGTGCTCCAGGTAAGCCGTTTGGTCCCTTTTTTTTCCGAACTACTCCGTCCGCTGCGGCTTTTATCCAGCTCCAGCCCTTTTCGGGTAACCAACATAGCGGCCCCCAAGCCCGGTTGGTGTCAGGCACCGCCTATCGACGTTGCAGGCGGTTGGTAGGGCAACTTTAGTAGTCGCTTTCTTTCTTTACGTTTATTTTTTTTTTCTCTGCCTTTTATTCTCCTCTTCAGACCCGTATTCTTCCCCTTCTGTCGAAAGACATTTTGCGGAGCCCCCGGATACTTGTGTGATATCCCTTCCTCGCATTTTTTTTCTCCTTTGGGGGACCCCCCCTATAGATCACTTTCCCGACACTGGTCCCCCTCGATTGAACTAAGCGTCCTGGCCCCTTTGAGCTAATGAATGGCGAACACCCGCTGAACAAGTCTGTATTCCTCTTCGTTTCACCGCCTGCTGGTCTTCCCTGCTGCTTCTCTCCATCCTATTTCCTGGATTTTTTTTTCTCCTTTCCGGCATCGGGCGCCAAGGCATAGCTGAAGGGCCAATACTTTTAATCCGCTCAGTTTTTGCCTTCCAACGCTGGGTTTCCGTGTGGTGGGACTTGCCGTTGCCGCCCGTTGATTTTCGCCTTGTTTCGGCCAAACTGTTTTTTCTGCCGCTATTCCCCTCGGGAAACTTCCGCGTCTTCCCGCAGCGATCTCGGTTAGCCCGGACGGACCCGACGTTTTCCCGGGATTTATGGGAAGAAATGCCCGATCGCCGCGCTCCGGCGTACCGGCCCCGACTCCAAGAACTCATTCCCCCCCCCCTTGGCAAACTTGGATTCAAAAAGGATGAAAAGTTCTTTTCCATGCTTGCCCTTCCTCCAAGGTCTGTCGGGCACTGGCCGAGCCTCAAACAGACCAAAACCTTTTTGAGTTTAAATCTCTGGGAGCCCCAAAGTTACTGTCAATGACAAAGTGAAATTTAAGTCGCTTGTGGTTTTTTTTGGGTCCACCAAGGGTTCGATTTGCTCTGCAGCGGTTATTTTTCCTCCCAGTATATGGTTGCCGGAATTGGTTGACTTACCCGTTCCACTTCTTAGTTCTTTGATCCTTCCCTTTTTAGGATTGATCCTCTCTTTTTTGAATAAAGGGTGATAAGGGGTGGCTCCATCCTTCCGCCCTCCGGCGGCGTCTACTCCACGCAAGCCGGTGCTAATTCTCGCCCCCTATTCCTTCCTGACGCGCAATTCCGGCTTAGTCGCCTCTATGGACACGTTTGCCCGCTGGGTTTTTTCTTGTTGCGCCTCCTTATCTTCGCCGGATCTCCTAGTGTTTGTGTCTTACGTTCTGTCGTTCGGATCGGGCTAAGAAAAGTTCTTCGTACTCCTTCCCCCCCCCCTAATTTGCGATTCTTCCTACCACGATTTCACCACCTTATACTGAGTCCGACTTTTTTTCCCTGCCGACCTGTCGATCTGACGTTCGGGCTCTCCTTTTTCCTTTTTTTTTTTTGGCAGTATCAACCTTCCGCCTCTTTTCCTGGTCGTCATCTTCCTCTTCAGCGGGCCGCGATTTGGATTATGTTTGTTTTGTCGGCCGGTTGCCGCCTGATCTCCTTTCGTTGTGCATCGCGTTTTTTGCGCGCGTTTGAGCCGGATCCGGGTTGCCCGGTGGCCCCATTAGATTATTCCCAACGCGGCCTTGTCCCTCGGTGATTGTTCGCTTGATACCTTTTTTTCCCCCGGCCACATGTTGGCGGGATTCGTCGGATAAAACAGTTACAGTTGCTTTACCGTCCCTTCTCGCCTGTCAAGGTAACGTGCACCTCTTCCCTTCCGGCACTTGTCGCAACGGGCTTGCCCGCTTAGATACTGCCCAGCACCCCGTTCCTGTTCGTAGCGGCTCATACCCATTGCAAACCGTCCGCCGGTGTACAAGTTTCCGATGGGTTTCGGTTCGCTTTCTTCTGCCGCCCCCTATAGTTCTATCCTTCCCCCCCGCTTCTTTTGGTCCGCGGCCGCAGTAAGGCCGAGAACCCAAAAATAAGACGCTTCTATTGCCTTTACCTCGTGTTTTGTCCCCGGCCTAGATGCACGGCGCCCCCACCACCACTATTCTTTGCGTGTAGCTTTTCGGAACCTGTTACTTTTCTCTTCTGTTCTACTGACCTCCGTGGAGCAGTACTCCGTTTTGTTTTGACTGGCCGACGGCCGGAGATGCCCAATCTGGATCCCTCCTCGATTTTTATTTTTTTTTTCTTTCCGCAGAATTTCGCGACCTCAGGTATCATTTCCACTATATTTTCCCTTTTGGGTTGTTTATACCTTTTTTTCTTCACTCCCGGCCATTCAGCGTTCAGTGTTTCCCGCCAGGCCCCTTTTCAAATATGCCCTTGGGGCTTTGCCGCGCGCCCTTTTCCTCCAGTCTAAAACACAGCCCGTTTCTTCTAGTCTCGTCCGATTTTCACCAATTGCGACGATATATCGTACCTCCCCGCTTTTCTTATAGGGTTTTATTTCCCGGAAATCTTTGCAAGAGGTAATTCTTGGCACCCCTCTTTTTTTTTTCCCCGGTCTATAACCAGTTTCACGGAGTTCCCCGATCGGCCGTTCAAGAAACATTCTTTTGCTAGCAGTTGAACTTTCGCTGTTAGACAATTGGTCCAAGCGGCGACAGACATTTTAGGCATTGGTGTTACTCGGTTTTAAGTTATTCAGAGGGACCACGAACGTGAACTCGGGTGTTTTTGTCCAGGGGGAGCCGACGTCAATCTTGGTTGTGGGCCATTTGTCCTTCCTGGCTTTGAAGGCTTTTGGAGGTTTTAACGGCTTGCGTGTGGTCTATGCGTAGACCGCGGATGTTGAGTTTTTTTCCTTCCTCGCTCGTCATCAGCCACATGGCATGTAGGACCCCGATCCCACGTGTCCTTCATCATAGCCGCTTGAGCATGATTTGAGTCTGACAGTATTGACCCGCTGTGTGAACCCAAAGAGTCCCTTTTTCCCCCTTCCCGTCCCCCCAATACTGTTCCAAAGGCTCATATCATGTACTAGGCACCCCAGTGCCGTGAAGCGCTGACCCGCACTTACGAGAGTTACTTATTCGGTTCTTCGCGACGATGAATACTCACACTCGGATTTGATCCAGACGTAAGCCCTCTCGCCTGAGCACAGGCCACGTCGGAAGTAGGAAGTTCTTCCTTTTTTTTTTTTTCCTCCCTCCTCTTGCCTCGGCAGCTTAGCGCTTAAGAAGACTCTTGTCGGCCTGGTCCCTTTCCGACCACTACAGCCGGGACGCCCACCAACTTCTTCCCGTGCCTTTTTTTCCCCCCCCCGGCTCAGTACCTCGCCCGAACCCCCAAAACTTCCCGAGGTCCCATTGTCCCCTTTCCTCAGCTTCTGGCATGGGGTTTCCTGCTTGCCTGCTGAGTCGGGATAAGGAACCCCCCAGAACACGTTGCGGGTGGCGTCTCTGCGTCCATCTCTTCAGTTATTGGACCCAAGCAGCAACCCCCGAGACCATTCACCAGGGCTTTGCAATCGACCCCCCTGTCTTTTAGATCTCCACCCGCAATTCGACGACTCTCCACACTCAATCCTCGGACTGCGGCCCATCCCACTACCTTAGGACTACCTCAGAAGCGGAGTGTACCCCCCTACCACTATTCCCCTTGTCCGTGATTTGAGGAAAGGTGTGACCAGTACGTTTTTGTCTTTCCAAGGGATGGAAACATCCGGGTTTCTGTTGCTTGTGTGAGGAGTCGGGCTCCTGCTTGGTGAAGTAAGTGGGGAGCCGATTCTTCATTCTCAGGGCCTCCCCAAGGCCGTTTTTTGCCGTTTTGGGAATCTCAATTTTTCTCGGCCTATTTCCGGAGTTCTTGGTCCCTGTATTGAATTACCTAGGGCGATCTGCGCAATCGGCCGCGGTGAGGTAGGGATCCCCCGCACACTGCCTCCCGTTCCTTCCTCCTTACCACGTAGACGACTTGCCACTTGGGCTTCCGGTAAAAGGGATGTTGAGGCTACTCATAGTCATATGAAAGAACTTTTTCCTTTTTCCGCGCCTTCCCCTTTTTTTTCCCTAGAGTCGCCACAATAGGCTGCCAGCCAGCTTTAGCTGGTACTTGAGGCACTCTTCCTTTTTCCAATTTTTTTTTCATTTCCGCGAGGCTTCTCACGATACACCCCCCCCGTCGGTTCATCGGGCCCGCGCGATCATAAAGCATTGGTTGAAGGTTCGGACTTTTTTTCCTCCAGGTCCCCTACCCCTTTTTTTTCAAGTGTGTTCCCCTGCCTGCGCGTCCTACTAGTTGGGTCCTGATTGCGGCGCCCAGTTTCTGGACGGGATCTGAAATCTGGGAAACAAACTGATGCACCGCGTTTGTTCCCCTCCTTGATCCCCCTTTTATGTCGCGTGCCGCCGTCCTTTCAATACCCTGCCGTGCTTGCGCGAGCTTACTGCTAAGTAAAATCTCGAAGGAATCAGCCCTTTCTTGCCCCCCCCCCCTAACGAACACGACTAACACCCACATCCAGTGCCATAACCAATTCTCTCCACATCTTAGGTTTGAAACCCTGCCCCCCCCCTTCCTGTTTTGTCGTCTGAGTTGGATACACTGCGGGGCTGCTACTACGCCCGTTCGGCGTAGATTCTTATCCAAATTCCCCGACAACGAAGCTTACTTTGATGCCGTTTCCCCGTCTGTGATTTCCCCTTTGTTTCCCCCCTTTTGGGAAGGAGGTCGGAGGTCACCCTTGTGATCACTTTGTGCCCACGCTTCACAACTAAGTTCAATGACACCTTTTTTCTGCCCCTTAAGTTTGTTCTCCCCCTTCCCTTTTTTTATGTCCTCGTTAGAACCACTCGGAGATTGTTGCGGGTTTTTTACGTTAGTGCGGTTTTCGCCGGTAGCGACATACGATCCTCTCTATATAATATGTTTTTTTCTATCTCTCTTCTCTTTTTCCCCCCTTTCCCCCAGTAAAGTCAACCACACGGGCCTAGAACAGGGCCCCTTTCAGGTTGCGAACCGTGAACATACCCACCTTTTGCTTTAAACCTCGCTGGCCTTCTTTTTTCCCCCCTCTCGGTTCTTTTTTTCCCCTTGCTGGGGCCGACACACTTTCCGGCCGCAGGGCCCCAATAGACGAAAAGTTCTGCTGATTTCGGCACGCCGCGATTCTTGCTGGCACCTCATCCCCTCTTCTACTCCCTGCGGCTTTTTATCCACGCCCCCCAAATACTCCGCGTCTGTTCCTCCCTAGCGGAACAACACAGGACCTGGTGCTTCAGGACACGCCTATGATGTGCAGGCGGCATTGGTATGCCGCCTTCTTTCGGGTTTTGTTCGTTCATTGGGCAAGAGCTATTTCGTCGACTTCTTCGCCGTAAGTTGTCGCGCACTGGAGTTTTTTTTTTTTTCCCTTTCCCCTCTTTTTTTCGTACAGCCTGACGGCCCCCCTGCCTAAACCTGTGTGTGAGTCACCCGGCTTCCCCTCCAACCTCTTCTGTGGTGGATCCTTAAAAGTGGGAGAAAATTTTTCCTTTCGATTCCCTCTCTTCCCCTCCCCGCGTGAGTCTCCACTCTACCCCCCTGGCTTTATTTTGTATTCGGGGAAACGCGTAATGAAACGGAAAGAATGATATTCTTTTTCCCTCCCCTTTCACTCCTTCCTTCTTGTTGTTGATAACCCCTTGACTCCCCGGGAGCAAAATGTCGCTAATTTCCCAACACTTGAAACTTTGCGGCTCGAGACAGTACCACGCTCCCTTTTTTTTTTCCGGACGTACTTTTTTTTCTGTCCCCCGGAACGTTGCTTAGCGTCTTCCCCCACTCTATATGGCGGGCCGGCCGTCCTTCGCGAGGCATTAGGCGTGGTGTGGCACTGCCTGTTTTTTTTTGTTGGGATTCCTCGCTACACGACTGGGGGCCGCCAGAAGCTCGCGCCGATCCTTGGGTACCTGCAGATCGCACATTCCTCCGTACCCTGTGATTCACCCTTCTTTCAAAACTTAAGCTTTAACTTTCGGATCCCCCTTGCCTTCGCCAAACGTACCCGTACGGAGCCTAGTCCATAATCCTACAGCCCCCCCTGTTGAATATCAATGGTTTTGATCCGCCATGGTACTTGTAACAAAGTTCTCCCAATCACGTACGGACTATTGGTTCGTGTGGGCCACGGCCAAAGTGCCGTTTTTGTCCATTTTGTCGTTCTTTTTGCTATAATGTTCCCCAGTAAATTGGAAGTTATCCGCCCCCCGCGCCAATATTCATTGCGTTCATCGATATATCCTTGTATTCTCCTCTCGTGTTTTTTCTCCCTTTGGTTTCTCCTAATGGGTGATGATACTCGCCGTAGACTGCTTTTTCTAGACGCGTTTTCATCCTCAGCTTCCCGCCTAGACATTTTTTGCCTCGATCCTTTTCCTTCCTTTGGTTTCCAACTTTGATCGTGTTCTTTGTCTCTAATTAGGTAACAGGAATTTTCCCCCCTTTTTTTTCTTAAGATGTCGTTCCGTAGTGACTCTAAATCTTATTTTCGTACGCTTGCGCCTCAAAAGAATGTTTATGCGTCGTCCTCTTTCCCCCCCTTTTCTTAGGCCTGACATGAACCTGTAATACCTCGGGCCGAGTCCAGGTCAATGGTTTGTCTCCCCAGTCTCTGCCCCCATCTTCGATCTCGGATAACGGATTTTGACTTTCGTTGCGTCGCGGTTCCGGCCCGGTTTAATCTTCCATTACCGGCTTTTTTTTATTTCTCTTTCGTTTTCTCGCTTTCTATTGGGACGAGCTGGGTGACACGCTTTCATCCAACGCGCAGGCGCTTCCCCCGAGGGCTTAATGTTCCAGTTTTCCTAGTTTTGTATTTTTCCAGAATGCATTTGGCTGATAGTCCGATAAAACTCACGCAGGGTCCCATGTCTCCCTACTTTTAGGCGCATGGCCGTAGGAAAAACCGTTCCAGCCGTCAATACGGACGGGGAGCCAAAATTGGAAGTTGCATCTCGCCCCACTTTACCTGACGCACCCATTCCTGTGGAGTTTTCCTCCCGTTCCTCCCTTTTCCAACCTTATCAACCTAGTCTGATGGGATTGGTCTCTTCATTTGAGGCGCTCAAGACTCTTTCCCTTTCCTCCTTCCCTTTGCTGATTTTGGAGAGGTCGGACAGCGCACCTCCCCCATACAAAAATACGACGGAAAGGCCTTTAAAACTTTTGCCCAATCTTTTCTTTTTTTTTCGATTTTTTCCCTGAGACTAAACAGAAGAGGTAGCTTTCGATTTTAATAATTCGTTCGCCAAGTGTCCCGTCTGTGATATACTTTCTTCCATCCCCCTCTCTGGTTGGACTGAATAACTTCGCGCCCAGAGGATACCCCTTCCGATTTGTCGTTGCGTGCGTTTTCCCTCCCCAGTAATTTGACGACTTCGCGTTCCGAATAAATTACATCCTTCTCTTTTTCATAATCATCATTGTGTTTCTGTTCTCTTTACTTTCTGCCTTCTCGCGGGAGACTCGAAGAGTATTGTTGACAGACGCCGCCCCCTGTTCCCCCCCCCCCTCTTTAGGGGTGGGAGGTTATTTTTTCTCTAATCCTCTCCCTTCGGAAGTCAACCACAAACCCGACTGTTTTTCAGAAGTGGATTACAGAAAGACGACCCCCCCTTTCCTTCCCTCCCTTCGTGACCCAGCGAAAAGTCCATGTGGGTATTGCGCCCGTGAAATCTGCCACCACATGTAACTTCCTGGAACCACACTGAGTGGTTTTTTTACCTTCCTACCCCCCCCTTAGTACTATGTTTCTTCCCATTACGATCGGCAGCGGACCAATAACACCCGCCTCACTTTCCTGAGCCCGTTATTTGCGGTAGCTCTCCAGTTTCCTCGGCGCAGCCAGACTATGATTTGCGAGGATATTTTTCCATTCCAGCTGCACTCCAGGACCCGGGGTGCTCCCCCATCTGGCAGAGCACGTTCCTTTTTTTTTCCCCTTCCTGCATTGGATAACGGTTTTCCTCGCCCATGGCGTTTTAACTTGGCGGTTTCTGAAATCGGCACTGCCGTTTTCTTTTTTCTTCTCGATCGTAACTCCCTTCCGCACAGGCCATTAAAACGTATCAAGCTACCGTTACATCGCTCAGATTGAGCGCCTGAGTTTTTTCCCATCTCTCTTGGGGACCTCAAAACCTTTCACTCCATCCGAGCGGACACGCCAACAAAACCTTTTCTCCACATACAAATCGGAAGCCGTTTTACAGCACCTACCAAAGAGCAGCTTTTTCTCTACTTCTTTCAGTTTATCCCTCCCCCAGCTGGCAATCCAGTCCGGAGAGCGGCATGACGAGTAATTCCGTAGACTGACTTCGTGATTCCTTTCTTACCCCTTCTTCCTTTTGGGGGCCTTTTTTTCCACCGACGGCCCAAGATTTTCGACGCAGCCGTAAAGACTCTTTGCAGGATGACACGTATTTTTCCCCCCCCCCCCCTACCCCCTCTTTCTCCCCCCCCCCACCCAAAGGTCGATATACGCTCTTACCTCTCAAGAACACAAACGAATACCAGGCCGATATGTCATAGCTTGCCCCTTTTTTCTTCTATTTTCCCTTTTTTGAGGCAGTTGCGAGCAGACAAACGGCGTCTGAGTAGCCCCCCTGCGCCACCTATTCGGCCGATTGAGCCCCCTTCTCTCTGACCCTTTTGGAAACAAGACAGAGGAGGCAACCGCCAAAAACCATAGATCTCAGATAGACTCCGTTCATAGTTGGCGCGCCTGTATTGCCCCACTTTGATTTCGATTAGACTGGGAGACACGACCCCGCTCCGAGACTTCCACTTACTCTCTTTGCCCCAACGAGTCTCCGTGACTTTTGTGAGGGCCCCGTTGCAGTGGACACTGTTTTTTATGCAGATTTTTTCCTTTTTTGTTTTTTTTTCCTTTCGATTTTCCGGTACGAGGCTTTTGGACTGCAAGCAAAAGAAGCTTAAAATCCGCGGTTTTTATCTCCCCCCCCCCATTTTTTTGCCCCTTCCTCCTTTTCCCTTTTCCCTTTTCTTGGTCGAGGATCAGCCACGGATCGGTTTCCGAGTTTCTGGCGCCGAAACTCCAGGCGCGGTTCTTTCTCACTCCCCCTCCCTCCTCCCCGCTTCGCTCCCCCTCCCCCTACAGTTTGTCTGGGGAGTCACGGCCGGCTTTTGCGCAATTGACAGAAAATCGACACGCGACCCCACCGCGTTTCCGTTTTTCAACTTTCCCTCCCCCCAACCACTTCGTCCTTACAGCACCTTGGTAGCGTTGTACGGCTGCAACTGAGCACTCCTTTCAAATGTTTCCACAGTTGTTGGAATCGAAGGTTTGATTTTTTCTTTTTTTTCCCCCTTATCCCCCCCCCCCTTCTTAGGAGTAGGTTGATTGAGAGAGATCAGGGGTTTTTTTGCCGTTGTTCAGGAGTTTTCCGAATAAATCACAATTGTTTTTCCCTCTTTCTCTTTTTCCTTCTTTCCTTGCGGTTCCCCTAACCTTCTTATGATTTTCTTCCTTTATCAGCGTGATGGAATCGGGTCCCACATGAGCAGAGGTTTGCGGAAAGGCCGTTTATAACACCCCCCGTGGCGTTCTTGCCCCGCAGATTGTTACGCTGAAGGAAGCACAGCAGTTTGCCTCTCCTCTACTTCGAACCCCCTCCCCCCTAATCCCCTTCCCCAGGACGCCACTGGACGCGTTCCCCCTCAGCTGCCGTGCCATACCCCCCTTGTCTTTGCCCATCGAGAGGTCTTTTTTTTTTTTTTTTACCAAATTTTTGTTTTTTGCTTACTCCGCGGCTTTTGTCTTGTCAGCAGACGCCTTCGGCTCTTTATTAAACGCAGCCCCCTTCCCTCCCTTTTCTTCTTTCTCTTTTCCCCTGATACATGTGCTTGCTCTTGGGCCGGCTGCGGTGGGAATTTAGTGACACGTTCACCCGCCTGTCAAACCGGCTCCTTCCCCCCTGACCCCCTGTCTGCCGTTCTTGTTGATCATGTCCGTCACTTATGTTTGAAACAAACTTCTCGAGCTGTTTGGCCTAGCGGCCGGTTGGTTGACTTTAGTGGCTTTTCCCCTTGTAGCCCCCCTCTTCAAACACAGACTCCACGTTGTTGTTGTTTAGATTAGTTTCGGGTAGGCGAAAACTGCCCTAACGTCACCCACTTTCCCCTTTTTTCTTCTCAACATTCTCTTCTATTGGCGAACGATTTTAACCATAAAAAGGACATACTTGCCTGGCGCGCCCTCCTCGGCCACTTTCGCCGGGAGTTGCCAATGCGGGGTGCGTCATTTTCAACGCCACAGCAGTGTTTCCCCCCCCTTTCTCCCCCTTCCAACATGGATTGGCTCGGTAGCCTTCCGTTGGCTGGCCAGTTTAAGAATACTCGCCGCGGGGCTTATACCAACCCCCTCCCCCTTCCTCTCCTTATTTTCCTTTTTTTTCCAAAATACACAGGTTTCAGGAACCACGCCCGTCAGGCGGAATTGGTCTGCCGGCGGCGTTCGCGTTTTTTCATGGTCTTCCCTCCCTTTTTTGCAGTTCCTCTCTAGAGAAGATGTTGAGCACTGGCATTGTATTTCCATTCAAGCTTCTTGGGCTCCCTCGTGTACGGCGGCCCAACGACCACCTTTTTTTCTCTCGGACGAAGCCCTTTCAGTTCGTACAATTCCCCGGTCCCTCGCACACATTTTTTCCGCTCCGGAATCCGCGTCCCGCCCGAGAACTTTGGCTACCACCTCATGAGCGTGACCCAAACACCCCTCTCTTTTCTTTCTTCTTTCCCTCCTTCTCCTTCCAACTTTCACGGAGTATTCTCAAGCCCCTTTGCCCTTTCCGGATGGTGGTGCTAACACGAATTTCCACAACATCTCGTAATTGCCCCCCCTTTTTCCCTTTCCCCCGATACAGCCACTTAAGTTTTACCACGGCTTCTTCGCCGACGTGTTTTCCCTTTTTTGCCCGTCTTTAATCTTTTCTTTCTGTTTCCTTCCACCCTGTCCTTAGGCGGTTTCTTGCTTCGGGCCATCTTGCCCTTGGGGGTCGAGCCCAGCGTCTTGCTGTTTGTAGTTCTCCCCCCCTCCCCTTCCCCTGGATGCTAGCTTCTCCAATCGCCGCTCAGCACAAACAAAAAAACAAAAAATACCACAAACCAACAACAACCCCCCCCTCCCTTCCCCCCTGCGGCCAAAACAAAAATTCCCCCCCCCCCAACCACCCCCCCCCCCCCCCCCCCCCCCCCCCCCCCCCCCCCCCCCCCCCCCCCCCCCCCCCCCCCCCCCACCACCCCACACCATTCCCTGCCCCCATGACTTCCCCCCCACGCCCAGGCCACAGACAACCCCTTTTATTCCCCCCTTTTTTCCTTCCCCCCTTTTTCTCTTATGGTCGCACAGCTACTTTACCGTTTCCCGCACTGCCCGCAATAAACCCAACACCAACCACATCTGGGACTCTATGGATCCCCCCTTTCCCCTTTTTCACTTCCCCCCGTTTTTACCCCCTAGTAATTAGAGTGGTGGGTTTTCCCCCGCGCTTCGATTTTGTCCCATATGCTTTTTTTCGCCATTCTAATTGATTGCAGTAATTTCCCTTCTTTTCTCTCCTTCTGACTCCTTTGTTTCTGGAATTCTATCCTTTGTTTACTTTGCCCTCGGAGTTTTTTGTGCTCCAGGTATCTATACGGGTTTCCTTCGTCCCTCCCCCTCCTCCTTGGCAGTTTTATACGAAAGCCGTTTCTGTTTTCGTCCAGCGTCCTTACGCGGCCCTTTGGGCCCCTGAGAGCTATTCGTCTATGTCTGACTGCGGGCGGATTCCCTTTTTTTTTTTTCTTTTTCGTCACTGCTCTCCGTAATAAGACCCCGTGGTGGGCTGTCTTCCTGTCGTTAGCTCGGGTCCTTTTCAAAGACCTTCCTCCCCCCCTCTCTTTCCCCTCCATAGTTTAGGTCGTCTTTAGGCTCACGATGGACACCCCTCTACGGTACCGACATCCGTTCTGTGCTCTGTCTACTACTTATCGGGCCTGCCGTCCCTTTGGTTTCACATAGTAGATATGTCGAATCGCTCTAAGGGCTCCTCTGGAGTGTGTCGCGGTCCCGGCCGTTTGTTTCCTTCTATCCCCCCTGTCTTTTTTAGGAGGTGAGGGTTGAGTTTGAGGCGCCCAGTTTTTTTCCCCCCCTTTCTTCCTCTCAATTTCCCCCCCTCAGATGCATCCCCAACGGCTTCTTTCCGTGTCAGCGCTTTTTCTTTTGCAATAATCCCCCTTTTTGCGCTGTTTTCCCCCCTCCTTTCCCGCTACCAACTTCCTTTCTTGGACTCTTGTACCCCCCATACATGTCCTTCCGGAAACACCTTCACCTTCCACATTCCCCGGCATTTTTCCCCCCCCCTCCTCTTTCGTTTTTCTCCGAATGCATCCCCCGAGTTTGATTGGCAGTTGACCATAAATCTGAAAACCCCTATCCGCTGACACCCTCCCTTCCCTCTTTTATAGCTTCGGTGATTCACCGCCCTTCTGCTTCTACGTCCAGCTGAGCTTGGCTGGGTCTTCTTTTCCCTTTCCCTTAAGAGATAAAACTTTGACTCGTTTTTTTTCTACGGCCTTTACCCCTGTTTGCCGGGTTCCGATTGTGGCCTCGGCGCATTCCACCACCCTTCTTCCTTTTCTCTTTTCTTTCTCTCATCTTCTTTCGCAATGGATTGGATGTGATTACCATCTTCTGCTACTAGCTTTTGACGCCAAGCTCTTTAGCTCACAAGTTTTTTATCTTTTTCCCTTTGATGAACGGGGGCGGGCACGCAGCCCTCGCGACTTTCGCCGTGCAGAATTTTTTTCGTCCCTCTCTCTTTCTCCCCGTTTTGTTCTCTCTAGATGTTATTCTTCCTTTTAATTCGCGAAGAGATTCTGGCCCGAGCACCTCACGGTCAATTCCGATTCTTGTGGTGCCCCATTCTTGCTTATCACGTAATTCTGGCATTCCCACCACTCAACGGTCTAGAATCCCAGTATCAATCACATCGACCCAAGTGAGAAGTTCATCTTTCCCCCCTTTAAAGCACCAGATTTAGTTTTTTATTGGCAGGCCATATGCCACCCCCGTTCATTCAAATTTTGTTAAATGCCTTTGCGTCGCTTTTTTCCTCCGGCTTGCCGTCCGCGTTCCTACCACGCTGGCCGGGTCTTTGAACTTGCTTTCTAGTTCTGAAATGAGCCAGGCCAGGCCCCCATCGGCTATGCCTTTTCTCTTGTTATCGTTTTTCCACTTAGAAAAGCCAAAAAAAGGGTTAACTCGGTGGGTACAGGTATTTGCAGAAAGAATCGGCGTTTTTTTTTTGCGACCATTGTAGTCATTTCCTTTGCAAGTTTTCTTCACGCTGGTGGAATGTCCTTTATAAATCTTTTTTTCCCTGTGGACTTGCTTTTCCTCCCTCTTTCGCCGCCCCACGTTTTCCCTAGTCAAACAGTATCAACCCGCTGACCCTTTCACCGATCAGTTTGTGCATGCTTTTTTTTTTTCTTTCGATGCAGGTGCACCTCACCCCCCCCCCGACGTCGCTTTTCCTCTCCCGCTTCGAAACCGCCGATGCTCCAAGGGGTGGTTTCCCCTTTCGCCCCAAACGGTCAGTCATATGCCAGCACCCTCAAGGATCCTCTCCTTTTCGCTCGTTGAGTCTCATAGTAATTTTTGACGACTTTCATCACTCCCAGTCATTCTTGAGAGGAAATTCCTTAGAACGTCTCTAGTCCCGAGCCCTTTCCAGGTCGTCTTTTGGTGTCCATCGGTTCTGCCGACGACGGATCCACAGCTTCCCCCCCTTTTTTTCCTCGTCCGCAAGCATGTGCGTCCTGTGAGCCTTCCACTACAGCGGGACGTCCCCCCCTTGTTTCTTTTTCGCATGTTAGAGCTACCCCCCCCCTCCCTTTTCCCACCCCCGGATACCAGCTTTTTGCCCCGGTGATCCAATACAAATAGCCCTCGATACTTATATTTTCCATTGCCGTTCAGCCTCCCTCTTGCGGGCCTTATAAGCAGAAATTCGTCGTTGTCGTCTTCCCCCGCGCCTAATTTTCTTGCAGGAGGAGCGCACCCCTGTGTAGACCCTGTTGCGCCCCCCCCCCCCTCTAGGAGCCCCCACTTGATATTTCGCCTTCGAACGACCTTAATGTTGTCGGGATCGGCCCCTTTTTGCCCCGCCCGTCGACTGCGGAAAATACCTGTGAGGACTGAATCGACGCTTTCCCCCCCCGACCTCAATAGTCCGCCTTGACTTGGTTCTCCCCGGTGACCCCCAGTGAAAGTCGTTTTGCCTCCCTGATCCCCGGTTTTTGGTTTTATCTGAGGCGTTTGCCCGTGGTCCACGGGACCTCTTTTTTTTCGAATGCCCCCCACGCCTTGAATCATTTTAAACCTTTTTCTTCCCAATCCGTTCGATTTTTTTTCTAGGTACAAAGGTTGATCGGCACTAGTGCCTTTCTGGCGTCCTTTGGCCCTTTACACCAACGCTTGGCGGAGATTTTGGCGTCCCGGCACTAAACTGTCCCCTCGGTGTTCGGGGTACCCCCCTGAACTCCCCGCCCTTCTCTCAACCGACGCGCCCGGATTCCTTTTTTTTTCTTCACATGATCGAGGCACTCGATAAATTCTTTGACCGAACTTTGTTTTTTAACCCGCCGAAACTCACGGTTTCTCCATCTTCCCACAACATTCGTTTCTCTCCTCTGTTGTCATGCTTTGTACGAGTGAAATAGAGGCCTTTCAACTCAAGTGTTTCCCCGCAGTGCACGATTAGTTATCCCCCCCATCGTCCTTCTTCCCCTTCTTTCTTGTCTCCTCCCAGCCAGGGGTCCTTAAGGCCCCTGCGGTTACTTCCCCCATCTGTTTCAGTCCTGTGTTACTAAGTATCGCATGGTTTTTTTCGTTCCTCTCTTTCTCCCTTTTTTTGACCGTGATCTTGGAATTCCCCCAAGCAAAGGTGCCGGCCAGGCCGTCCTATCCCACCTTGGATCTCTCGCCGTCACTGGTTCTTTGCACTTGTGCAGGAAGAAACTCCGTGCATTCCGCCTCAGCTAGGCGGATACAATTCGATAGGGCAATATCGTCCCTTGTCCAACCCCCCCCCGCGTTCCTCACGTCTCCCGGCCAAGTGAAATTACGATAACCCCCTTATTTTTTATTAAAGCACCACCGAATTTCGCTATGAGTTTATGAATCCGCGGCTTTTTTTCTTTGCCCAGTTCTAAGCGTCGGCGATTTATTTTCTTCCCCACTTTTCAGTGCAACGGTAATCCCTTTCGTCCCTGGAGCCGTCTCCTTCTATGTGACTTTGCACGTCTTTTTGGGGACGGGCAGGTGGCCGTTTTTGAGTGAACCCTCAACCCTTCCCATTCAAGTTCACCCTTCCTTCTGGTTCCTCCTCGTGTATCAGGCAACTTTACAATTTTTATGGTCTGGAAACAAAATGATAGGTTTTGTTTTTGCCTCGCGGCCCGTCCCTTTTGTGGACTAGGGCGGTGTTCTCTTAGCAAGGACCCGTTCCCTTCTTTTCGCCCACTTCCGGTTGTTTTTGTTTTTCTTCTTCTAGTAGTCGGGTTTACTGCGACAACCCCTAACTTCACCAACGGCTGCTCTGTTTCTCCCTTTTCGCAGTGTTTGATGTAAACCACCTGCGTGCCTGTCACCCATCTTCGCGGCAATCTTTTCAGGTGAAACCTGGTTGGCAATGGGGCCTCCACCCGTTCCCCCGGCCCGGACCACGGAAGATTCACTGTTCCCCATTCCGATTCGTTCCCCTGGATCCGGACTCTCGTTGGCTGGTTTGGTTTAACTCCCGCCGACGCCCTTTTTTCTTCTATCAGCGCCCCGTTCCTCCCCCCTAACATTATCCGGAAAACCCATCTTCAGTTTGTGCTTTCAGGCACCCCCCCCTTCAGCTGTGAAGCTGGTATGGCTGCGGAGTGTTGTCTTTCGTTCTTTTCGATTCTTTTTCGTCTTTTTTTTATATTCGCCCTTCATTCGCGCAACTGGTCACGGGTAGTCTTACATTAAGATGGAGACGCCTTCCCCCTGCGGCAGTCACTCCCCGTTCCGCCTTTAAACCTTGCCCTACATTGTTGGGTTTCTCTTTCCCTGCTCCTCGTTCCCCTTCTAAAACTGGGCTTCCTGATTTAGGAAAACTTGCCCGCGGCTTTTTTGAACTTTTTTTTTCACCCCCCACGATTGAAAACCTTGTATCTGTCTTCTAAACTAGGCATGCCCATTTCCGGCCCTCCTGTTTTTCTACGCTCAAGCCTCGGTGCCGCTGCTTTTTGGGCTCCCTTCCTGACTCGGGCGCAACCTCGCTGACCCCACAACTGAACTTTTTTTCCCATGCCTAGGCAGCTTAAGACAAGTTCCAAAAGTGTGCGTGACGCCGCTTTGGTGCAGAACCTCTTAGATTTTTGTCGCAACCCGCCCCCCCCTGATTTCCTCTTCTGCGCGGGACTTCCCCTTTAATTTTAGGAAGACTTCACCCTCTTGAGTGGTTAGAGAAGGGCGGTTTTTGTGAGTTTGATTTAGCCGACGACCCGCGGCTTGTGCCTTCCGCTCTCCTCCCCTCCTGTGGGAATAGGACTCGCCTCCAAAGTGATAAACCTTTGATATCCAACCCATCCCAACTTTGAAGAAGTTTTTTTCCCAGCTTGCCTTTTTCACTCATCGTACGTCGCCGCCGTTCTCGCCTCCCCTACAACCCAACGTTGGAAAATACCACCCTTGATGTTACACTTTCCCCCCCCCCCCCCCCCACTTCACGACGCATTTGGTCGGGGGTTGACACCACTGCGCGGCTCTGATCGTTCTTTTTGCTTTAGCCCTTTTTATTCAACTGGGCCTTCTCTCGCCTTTAACTATCCTTTCTTTCTATTGGAGCTCATCCTTTTTGTTCTCCCGGTGTTTGGGTCGGGGATCCTCCTCCCTGATTTGCTTTTTTCTTCCTTCCCCTCCCCCTCCCCGTTGTCTGCTTATTGCGCCCCTTAATGAAGCGCAATGGCTCTATTCGCGCTTTTTTCTTCTCGTGGTCCTTGGTTTTTTCTTTCCGTTGTTTTCGGGTACTTAGCCGTAAATAGGTTGAAACTTGTTGGTCCCGTTCCCGGCTGTGTTTTTTTTTTTGTCCCGCCTCCCCCATGTCTTGAGTAAGCTGCGCGTCACCTTGCTCTTGGGGCGAGTCGGCGTTTCTTCCAGTGGTCCCAAACACCCCACTTTTTTAAGAGACCCTTTACCGCTTTGCTTATGTACTCGGTCGTATTTTTTTTCGTCTTCCTCCTGCCTTGACGCATGATACCGGAATCTTTTTCTTTATTTGCCTCGCCGCTTCTGCTTGCTGTCGAGTTTCAACGTTTTGTAGTCTTATACCCGGTTTTGATCCCTTTCTTTTTTGCGCTGTGTTTTATGTTTCATTCGGTTTTGGTTTTCCCCCCATCCTCTATTTAATCAAGAGAGGCATGGCGTTGATCGATGTTTTCCCCTTTTTTCCCCCCTTTCTTGTTTTCTTTGTTTGGCACTTCTTGTTTGCTGATTACGTCAGTCCGTATAAACTTCACGTCCCTGGGTCGATTTATTATCATCTCCAGCCTGCAGTTTCTGCCCTTTTCCAGCCCCTTCAACTCGGACAATTTGCAAACGCCCGTGACCGTGCCTCTCCCCCCAATCCTGGACAATCACCCCCCTGTTGTTTTTCGTTTTTTCCACAAAAGAAATCCGGTCCAAGCATAGGAACGGCTGTCTACATTTCGCAGCCTACGCAATCTTCAACGATACCCCCGGAAACATGAGCTTGGTAGGTTCCGAGGCGTCCGTACTTTCCGATTCCCCCCCACCTACTACGCGGTCCCGGCCTCAAACTTGGTTTTCCGGAATTACCGTCTGTGTGACTTTCCGGGCGCCCACTCCCCACCCCCCATGCCGTTGGTTTTACTCGTTCGCAATTGGTCGATCCGGAGTCTGTAAATCTTTCTGAGAACCTTTTTTTTTTTGGTGAATTCGCTTTCTTCTACCCCCGCTGGATCCCCTTCATCGTTGACTGGGCGTGCTGCTTTCCCCTCATGCGTCGCTAATCTTTTTTTAC
>Ga0179593_1580452_pt1 | contig 18297 bp, 28 predicted proteins | sample CZODoug2_1_08_16_FD_185931 | JGI IMG/M metagenome (GOLD analysis project Ga0179593, IMG submission 185931) | Vadose zone soil fungal communities from Angelo Coast Range Reserve, California, USA - CZODoug2_1_08_16fungal (PacBio error correction) | ecosystem: Environmental > Terrestrial > Soil >... | reverse complement strand
GGGTATTTTCCTCCCGCTTGAATGAGGCGCCTTAAGGCTTTTTTATTTCTGGCCCCCCTGTTTCTCCTCTCCCCATTCTTTGCCTCCCTTTCTAAGGGCGAACTCTTTTATTTTGTTCTTCTTTCTCCTTTCTTCAAAGTAAACCACCCCCCCCACGCGGTTTCGCCGGGGTTGGCTTGATGGACCTTTTTTTTTTTCAGCCCCGAAACTTTTTGGTGATTCGTTTTTCCTTTCCTCCGGACCCCCTCGTTGGTACTCGTTTTTCCCTGCATGTGTGCGAACCTTTCCTTTTTCCCTAACCAAGTGCATGCTCTCACGATCGCCCCGTCATATGGTCCGCAAACGCCAGCCTTGAAGTCCACCTCAAGCCTGGTTTGAGTTTTCTAGGAAAGACTGGCCCGTGACTTCCCGCGCACAGAATTGGGCCCCCGTGGCGCTTTCTTTTGGTTTGTTTGTTTCATCGCCACCAAAACCAAGCCCTCTTTGGTCTTCTTCTCGGTCACACACATTCCCTGTCGTTCGACAAAGCCCTTTTCTTGGCACAGCCTCCATAATTTTCCGAGGTTTTTACTTTCTCTGGCGGGTTGTGAAGCTTCTGATCAGGGTGTCCGGCCTGGTCGGGAGTTCCTTGTGCCTGCGATACCTTCCTAGTCATTCGCTGGAGTGAAGGTCTTATCCCCTTCCCCCTTATTCTCTTTTAGGCCTTTTAGTTCCCCAACACCCCCTCCCGGCCCAGGCGTTTTGTAACTGGATCATCAAGATTTTGGCGTTTTGATCTTTCCTAGAGTTTTTTTTTTTTTTCCCTTCCGGTTGAGGCCATCTCATGGATGTTCACTCGGCTCACCTACCCCCGGTCAAACTCTTTTTTTGAAAACACAACGCGTGGGCCGCTATTTTTTCCCGGATTTCACCATTTCCCTGTCTTTCCCGACAGGATCCGAATTTAGTCCTTTTTTTTTGATTACCAACGACTCTTTCGGCCCAAGGCCTTCTCTGAGCTCGTTTTTTTTTCCCTCCTTGTGGTTTTGCAAATGTTTCCTTTCCTTCGTTCCCTTTTCACTTTTTGATGTGTTTCGTTTTTCTCTTTTTTGTATCGAGCTGGGGACATTTTTTGGGGGGTTTGTACCATTTTATCACGGTCGTTTGGAAAAGGCAAAGTAACCTCCCCCCCCCTTCTCGGAGGAATTTCTCCGGTTTCCCCCCTGTTCCCCGTTTTTTTACCTTTTCGAACAGTTTTTTAATACATTTTTTTTTTGCCCGACGATGTTTGTTTCTAACCCCTCCTTGCTTCGGCTTTTCCTTTTATGGATTTTATGGTCTTTTTTTTTTTTCGAAGGATTATTATCATTTTGCTAGTGTTTTTCACCCATACATACCCCCCCAGGCCATTTTTTATATTGTTGTTTGATACCGGATTTCCGGGCCAGATTGATTCCCCCCCCCATGCCCCACGGCCCCAAGTCCCCTTAGTTTTTCTTTTTTTCTTCTCCCCGTTGGTTTTTCTTTTGTTTTGGAATCAGCCGCGACACACGCAATCTCCCTACAAGTTTTTTTTTGATTTACTTTCCCTCCCTTTTCTCCCCTTTGTTTCTGTGTTTCTTTTTGATGATCAAAGCCGTATGCTTTTCATAGTTCTTCCTATTTTTATGTCCTTTCCCTTCTTCCTTTTAGTTCCCCTCTGAGTCCCCATGCGGAAAGGAATCTTCCCCCCAAGTCCTCTTGGCCCGATTTTCGTGTGATCACAAGAACCTTCTCTCCGTAAGGTTAGCCTTCTTTTTTCTTTTTCGGTACATGAACAACCTAGGCTTTTTTTTTTAGACAACTCCCCCGGAGGCGACTTACTAATTCCTTTGTGGCCGCCCACCTTTTTCAACTATAATGTTATCTTTTAAAGGGTCTGATTGGGAGACGTTTTTTTTGTTCAAAACCCCCCCGCCTCTGGGGTGACCCTTTTGTGTTTTTTCATGGTTTTTGTTTATTCACGTGTCTTACCTGGCAGCTACCTTTAATTCTTCTTCCTGGTCACAAGTGGTAGGTCCTTTTTGCCTCACTTTTTTTCCTGAGCTATCCTTCCCCCCTACCACCGGACCCTCGATCGTCGTTCTTTTACCCTGCCAGCTCGCCCTTGCTCCCAGGAGTGAGGCTTTTTTTCCACACCCCCCTTCATAATCCCCACCCCTCGCGTTGCCGTAGGCGGGGCCACTTTCTCCCCTTCTCTTGTTCCCAGTTGCGCTTTCTTGCCGCCAAGCCGCGAGCGTTCCTTAGTTTCTTTTTTAGAAATGATTTCCTTTGTAAAGAAAACCCCCTTCATGCACTTTTCGTCCCCCCCCCTCACCCCCTTGAAACCCCCCTTCTTTTTAGCGGTCTCGCGACACGGGTCGATTTTTTTTTTCTTTTTCTCCCCAACCCCCCCTTTTCATCTCGGCAGACATCCCCAACGAGTGACAGCCGGAGATGACGTTTTTCCCTGCGTGACGACTTTTTTTTTGGTTTCCCCTTTTTTCAGCTTTTCTTTTTTCAGCTTTTCTTCCCTCGTGTTTTCTTCCTTTTTTGTTGAGGGGATTGGGTATCAATTAGACGGATGGCTTCTTTTTCAGACTTCCCGGCTGCCTCAATTTTTTTCTTTTGCTGCCGCGGCTCGTTGGGCATTAGTCATCGTCGATCTGCCCGATGATGGTCCCCCTTTTTTGTTTCCTATTTTTGCTTTCCCCCCCCCTTCGAAACTTTTGCGAGACTTCTTTTCCCCCTGCCACGGGGTTCCTGACGTCCGTTGTTTTTTTTGATTTTTCCCCCCGTGCTTTTCTTTTGTCTTCTTCCTTGGTGTTTTTCCCTATTCCGTTCAAGCTTCATGTCTGTAGGGCTTTTTTTTTTTTGTACCGCCCTTTTTAAATCTCGGAGTCGGACATTTCTTTCCCCCTTTCCTCAGGCGTTTCCCTAAACATTTTTTTACTGTTGTTTTTTTTTCCCCTGGATGGCATTTTACCCCTTCGTGGGCGGATGCGCATCCCCTTTGAAACATTTTCATTACCGTTTTCTGCTGTTCATGGGCTTTTCCAAAAAGCTTCTCATTTTTTGACCCTCCGACATGACGTCCCCAACTTTTGATTCGCCATTTTTATTTTCTCTTACCCCCAACTTTTTCGGTCTTCCTTGAACCGGCTTTATCACAATCTCCCCCGACGCCTGGCGCGAACTTTTTTCAAAAGGACAGACCTCTTTCCCTGGCTCGCGTCGCTTTTTTTCCATCTGGTTCCCCTTGGTTATTGCATCCCTTGTTTTACCCCCCGAGTGATGAAGTTTGCGGTGAAAATGCTGTGGCGCACTTTAAGCCAGAAAACTTTCATCCCCTGTGGTTCTCGGTGCTCCGGCAGCTGGTTTTCTCCGTGGATTTCGCTCCCCTCCGATGCCGACTTTTTTCTTTTCTTCTTTTACTTTTTTTTTTTGTTCGTTGATCGCGCTCTGCTCGTCTCCTGGGCGACACTTCATCGTTTTCCAATTCCTTTTCTTTTGCTTGGCGCGGCGGATTTTTTTTCTGCACTGGCCTTTTCGTTTTCACCTAACTTAGGGGTTTTTTTTTTTTTTTTTGTTTTTTGGGGGGGCCCGGAAGGAAACCTTACCACCCGGGGCGGTTTCTTGTTTCCCCCCTGCTTTCTTTTGTTACAGGCGTTCGTTTTTGCTCCCCTTTTTGATGTTCTGGCGGAAACCACTAGGTCGTTCTTCAGAACTCCTACCCCTTTCCAGCCAGAACTCCCAAACCGGGGAGAGGTCTTTTTTTGCGGGGTCGCTTTTTTTTTTCCTTGCTCTTTCCCCTATGGACATTGGAGGGTCCCCCTTTTATTTTAACTCTTTCTTCAGCTATAGAGACCCTTTTTTCCTTACTGAGGTTAAAACGTTTCTCTATTCCTTCCTTATTTTTTTTTTTTGGAGTCGTTGTCGCGTGTAGGTGCCACTCTTTACGTTCCAACCGTTTCTGTTTTGTTCAGTACTTTTGCCCTTCGGTGCTGGTCTCAGTTTACTCGAGCTCGTTTCCTTCCCTTTTCCTTTTTGGACTTCCTTAACTTTTATTTCTGTTTATTCCGGCTTTTTTTCCTCGTCCCTACCCCACCTGCCATGGGAAACGCCATATAGACCTCCCCGCAGTTTCCATTATGTTTGGGGGTATTTTTTCTTCCCCCCGGAGGATCGGGCCTTTTCTGGCCTTCTTTTCTTATCCCTAATGCCCCCACTTCGGTTCGTCATCTTTAGCGAAAGTTTTCAGTACTTTGTGTTAAACCTGGGTACTCCTGGTCATCCCAATCGCACCGGTACACCCCTCCGTGGGCTTTTTATGTTTGATTGTCTTTCGCCGTCATGAAGGATTTTTCCGCAACCATCCTCCCGAGTTCCTTTCTATCCACGCCTTCCAAGGCCCCGCTTTTTTGCTGACCGATAACGGCGTTTGATCTCGTGATTTTCTCGGTGGCTTACCCGTTTTCAACACCCCCCGGGTTGAGTTTTTTTCCGACGCCATAGTAGGTTTTCGTGCCTTTTTTTTTTTGGGCTTCTCCTTTCCCCTGCCCCACTCCTCCTTTGCATGCTCCTGCTTCCAATCTTTCCCTATTCTTCGCACCGGGAGCGTCCCCTTACTTTCGTGCTCCCCGTTTTGAGTGGACTGTTCAAGAAGACTTTTTTGTTGGCTGGCCTTCGTCGCATTTTTTTTTGACCTCCGTGCTTTTTTTTGTCCTCTGATCGGAGGCATAACGTATAGACGGTCCGTTTTTCTTCCAGCTTTATGGAGTCGGGCACGATGGTAAATTTTTCCTCGGATCAGGGTGGCGTTTGGCCCTACTTTCTTTCCCTTCAATCCCCAATAATTCCCCCACAGGGAGAGTGCAGAGCTACCAGTTTGCTTCGGAGGGTCATTTGATGAAAAACCACCTTGTTTTTCCTTTAATTTGCTGGTTAGGTTTCTAAAACGCCGGGGTTCTTGTTGTTTTTGCAAGCTGCGACCCTACGGCTATGGGTTAGACTTCTTTCACGCACCCCTTCTTAGGCGTCGATGGTTTCGTTATTTGTTTCATCGCCAACGTGCGCGCCCTGTTCCGGCTGGCACTCCCGCCCCCCCTTTCCATCCCTTGTGGCGGTTTTTTTTTTGGTTTCCAGGGTTGCTTTGTCGACACGCTTTCATCTTTTTATGGACCCGTTTCCTTGTCTCGACTCCTGAGATTCTGTGTCCCATTTATTCTCTCTTTTGTGTTTTGGGTTTTTTTTTTTGGAGATCCGAATTTGCACAGATCCCCCTTTTAGTTTCTCCCCGTTTTCTTTGGTCCTCGAGATGACGCCTTTGTACACCTGCAACCCCTTTTTTTCTTCCCCCTCAGCGGGGGAATTCCCCCTTGTTTTTTTGTAGAGTTGGACTCTGTTACACTTAGGTTCCCGCTTGATTTGCTCTTTTCCGTTTGTAGAGGGTACCTCCCACTCAGGACCCTACAAGTTTTTCTTTTTTTCAGTTGATGTTCTTTCGACCTTTCCTTGTTTTTTTGTTTTCAATTCCTTGACATCCGGGTATATTAGACTTTTTACCATTCATTGCTGTTTTTTTTTTTTTTCCTTCTGTCATCTGCCAGCAGCTCCTCCCGCTGATTCCCCTCCCTTAAGTTTCCCTTGATTTTTAGTGGGCCCCCCTTCGCCGATTTTTCCCAACGCTGGTTTTCTTTTGTTTTTGTCGCCTTTTTCCTCTCCCCCCATCTGCCCCGGGCGGGGCCCCGCCCGGTCCGCTGTGTGACTTTTTTTTTTCTCAGTTTCGGACTTTTAGAACGGTCTTTTTGAGCAGCGTCCTGAACAAGGTGTTCCCCAGTCACAGTCTCCTTTTTTTCACGCGTCTTTTCTCTTGCTGTCGGCTGACGCACACGTCCCCGTCCAACGAAAGACAGGGTCCAGTAGGGGGTTGTCGCGACCCATCAAGGATTCTCTCCCCCCAGAGCTGCGGCCCTCTCGTATCGTTCCGCCAACCCGCCTTCGCCTCGTGTTCTGGTCCCTGTCACCACGCTTGTGGTCCGGCCCCCAAGCGCCATTGATTTTTCCTTTTCCCACTGAGATTTTCCCCCCCTGATCGGGGTTTCCCCCCCCTTTGCTCAGGCCATTGTGAGACTTCCATTTTTTCCTCGGCGTTTGGATTTTGGTGCGATAACGGCCCACACCCTTCCAGTTGACGGGCGCTTAGTCACTTCCCGAGACGCCCTGGGGTTTTAAAACGAATTTTGGTTCAACCGCTTTCTCTTGGGCCAACCCGTGTGTGGCTCGTGTATGCTTAAAAGAAGTTTTTTTTCCCCCCTGTCCCCCCGTATCCCCATCCCCCGCCCGCCCCCATTAGTTAGGCGTTTTTTGTGTTCTGGTTCTTTTTTCCAAGGCCGTTTTCCCATCATTTTAGCCCTTCGACAAAGGAATGCGCTCCTCATATTCCTCGTCCCCTTCCGTTCCCACGTCCCCTTCTCGAGGCCGTATTAAACATTGCCCGCCCGCCGCAAAATGGCTCCCTGGAGCCCCTTTGCAAAGTTGCGTCTTTTTTCCCTTGGTTGAGCGGTTTTCCTTTTTTTTTGCACCACGCCGGGTACCTCTTCGGCGGAAAGCTTCCCCGGTTCTCTTTTTGTCGCCTTTTTTGCTCGGCCCGTGGCTTTTCCTCCCCCCTCTTCCGGACACCGAAAATTGGCCCCGTTAATCCCGGCTTGGTTTTTACCTCTCCAACCGTGTTTTGCAAAAGTCCTTTTACGCACGGCGAAGTTTTTTTCTTTACTTGTGCTTCTTTTCTTCTCTTTTTTTTTTTTTCCGCCTATTCCTCCAAAAAACTTTTTCTAAGCTGCTCATGTTTTTCATGGCTTTCAATTGTGGTCTGGGCGGGCTCGGCCGACCACCTTCTTGTTTGGAACCTCAGCTCCGTTTTTTTCCCCCGAGTTTTCCCCCCTTATTTCTAGACGATTTTCCCTAGAGGGTCCCGCCCCTTTCTCGGTCGGACATCCCCAACCCCCTGCACGGTCCGGATGACATGACACGCTCCATGTTCTCAAGTTTAGGGCCGTTCCCGGCGGTGATACCGGATCGTCATAAGGCTTCCGCGGCTGTCCTGAGAGTCTTTTCCCTGCGGTTCTTTCCATCACTTCTATTTTTCCGTGATGAGGTTCTCGTGTCCTTCCATTTTGGTTTTTTCAGTTCTCCTGCCGCGCCTCTTTCCGTTTTGTCCCACTCGTTGGGGTTTTTTTCACACCTCATTTCCCTGCTCCTTTGGCGTTCTCCGTGAATATCTTCTTTTTCCTGGTTGCGTTTTGTCTCTTTTTTTCTCTTTCAATCCGTTCTCGCTCTTTTTTTAAGTTAGTTTTACGAGTCCTGCGAAGCCCCTTTCACTGTCATTCCCGGGGATTTTTGTTGTCTTTTCTTCTCCGAACTTTCTCTTTTCGCTTCCTTTACCCCTTTGATTGTCCTAGATGATTCCTTGTAGGGTTTCCTTTTCCAATCCCCAGGAGATTTTAATGACGGTCCTGCGCAAGATACGTCACATTCCCGACCTGCCGGAGCCTTTGCGAGCGTCCTTCGCGCTTGTTTTTTTTTTTTCGCGTTTCCATGTTTCGCATCGGGACATTGCCTCTTTTTGGTTGCGGATTCCATCCACCGGCCCCCCGTTGGTATCTACCTTTTTAAACCAGCTCCGCTTCCTCCCTTTTTGCAGCGATTGCCCCTTGTTTTTGTCGGCCAGTTGTCGTGCTCCCACGCTCCCTCTCATTTTTTCCGCTTTACTTTGCCCTTTTTCGATGCCGTCGCCATGGACCGGACGCCTTTCTTTCAAGTTCCCTCTCCCGATCTTTTGCTCGATCGTATTTCTCTTCTCTTTTCCCCTCCCCTTTGTTGTTTTTTCCCTCTGCATTTTTCCTTTTGCTGAAAAACTTTCCATGAACATGGGGGCCCCTACTTTTCCCCCGGCCATGCCGACGGCCCCTGGAAATCGTCTTTTTACCCTCTCTGCAAGCGGTTTCCTTTTTCCTTCTGCTTCCCCCCCATGGCGTCTATTATTCCTTTGCCCCTTTCGGTGACGATGGACGTTTGGTAGTGGGAAGGCCCTTCCCTTGAAGGACGTGTTCATTGACTCCCCTTTCAAGTCCTGACTTTCTTTTTTTCGTCTGGCGAGGCCCCCCCCCAGCTGGTCATATCGGCGTTTTTAAACCTTGATTGGGGACCCCCCTACCTCCTAGTAGTTCCTGACGTTTTCTCGAAAGCCGTCATTTTTTGTTTTTTGCACAGAATAGACACCCTTACTTTCGGAGATCCGGTTCTTTTTTCCGGATTCTTTCAAGGTTCTCTTCTGCGTGGAACCCCATTTTCCATCTTTCATGGAAGGTTTTTTTTTCAACCTTTTTCGACTCCTAAGTTTTCTCCTTAACAAAACCTTCCGACCCCCCAGAAGCTTCTTCTGCCTCCCGTTTTGCTGGTTTTTCTTTTTCCACCTTGAAACAGAAGGACCGTGATCTCGGGGTGCAGCGCGAGTTTTCCATTAGTAGTCTTATCCGGACATCCGACTTTTTTTTTAAGGCGGCGGCCCTTTCTTCAAGTCCGAAGTTGTGGTACAGACTTTTTTTCCCCATTTTTTTGCGTTTTCTTTGATTTTTTTTTTCATTTTCCTAATCGGCGTTTTTCTCTCCCGAAACGTACGCGTTTGCCCCCTTGCTGATGTTTTTGACTTCCGGTCGCCGATCGGCTGCTTTTCGGATCTGAAATTTCGTGTCGGATTCCCAATTCCTCGTTCCCTGCTGATGCTTGCGCCCACCCACGTGGCTCCCCTTATGACTCGTTTCACCTTCCCCCCCCCTTGGCAGGCGTTTGGCGAGGGAGCGTCTCCCAGGAATTCAAGGCGATCGTGCGCTTTCTTCGCATCAACTCCGGATGAACAGGGTCTGATTGGCGGGCCCCACTTTCCCCCTTCACCCGTAAAGGTATCGCCCCCTCCTACAACCTCTGCTGCCGCGGCTCCTGCCCCGGCGTGTTTCCACCCTCCGGCGGCGCCTGGCACCTTACTTCCCTTTTTTTCCGTTCGCGCCCAAATGGCTTTTTCGCGTTTTTCCAAATATTTGCCGGCATTCTTGCTTTTGTCTCTCGGCGTCTTTTTCCGCGACCAAGCCCCCTTCTATTCACCTTTCCCCGACGAAGCCTTCTCAATCCGCTGAAGCTGTTATTTTTTCATTTGGTTTGAGGTGCTGCCTGGGCAGGTTCCTTATCTATGAGCTCTCCTTTCCGGTTTAGTTTTTCCTTTTTTTTTTTGAGCTTTCCCGTGCCTCATGGCCTTTGTTCCCCTCTTCGGAACTCCCCTTTGCATTGTTCTTCGTCCCCCCCCCCCCCCCCGCATGCTGTCCACCACACACCTTTTTTCCTTGTTAGGTGCGTCTGACGGGGACCTTTTCCCCCCCCCCTGATTTCCACGTTCCCACCCGGTTCACCGCGACTTGGTATCCATTCCGCCGCGGCTTTCCGTTTTAACCCCCTTCCCTAATTTCCCAATCCTTTCCGTGCCGGGTTTGGAGGCTTTTTCTGTCCGCGTCTTATCCAACCGACGTTTTTTTTTTTTTCTTCCCCCACTGACCTCCCCCTTATTTTCCCAAAGGGCTTGCTCAGATACTGGCGGTTCTGCCTAGTTTGCCCTGGGTCTTTCTCCACCCCCTTGAGCTTTTCGAAGACATCTTTTTGTTGGACTTTTTCTGCCATACAGGTTCTGTGCATTTTTTTTTTCAGTTTTTACCGCTTCCCCCACTCCGTTCCCCAACCCCTTTCAATTCCCTTTTTGCTTTCTTTATGACTTTTGCCGCCCACCTGAGCGACCCCTTTCCGGATTCGTGCTTTTTTGCGTTGCTCCCGGACCGACCTGCTTTGTCTTAATTAGCTCCCTTGGTTTGGTACTCCTGGACTGTTAGGTGCCCCCCCCCACCCCCACGATGTTCCTACTCCTTTTCCCTTTTTTTCCTTTTCTCGTTTTCGAGGGGGGCCGCCGGCAGTTTCAACCTTTCAATCGAAAGCGACCCAACCCAACTTGGTTTTCCTCGGTTTTCTGGGCCCGCCGCACCTCCCTTGCCGGTCGGCTGACTTTTCAAGCGGCGGGCAGCTGGTACCCCTGCATGACATCAGCGGTTCTTTGTTACCTCTACCCTTTTGCCCTCACTTTCCCGCAAAGCCCTCTCCGGCGGTAGCGGATCTCCACCCCGCTCTGGAGATGTGTGATTTGTTTTCTGGCTCCTGCCACCAACTGGTGTACGTTTTTGTTTTTTCCCTTGCCATCGACGTCCAGCAGTACATTGTCCGGCTTTTTTCCGAGGGTTCTTCCTTTTTTTTCCCTGTTCGGTTTTTTGAGACCGGTCTTTTTTTTTTGGTTCCGTACGGAATCTCTATCTTTCTTTTTCGTTTTTTTTTTTGAGCTTCTCCCGACATTGTATTTTTTTCCCCTCCCTGCCCCGCCGGACACTTTCTTTTTTGACGCAGTCCTGCAACCCTTGCGGCAACCTGTCCGCAAAAGGGTTCCATTTTGCGGTGGTGCCGGTCCCCCCCTTTTGTTGCGTCCCCTTGCCTCTTTTTGGCTCCGCCCGGGCAAAGCCTCCAGTCGTCGGGGCTTTGATCCGCGCCAACTAGTTTAGGGATTGGGCTTTCCTTTTACCGTTAAAGGTTTTGTTTAAGTCTTCCACTCCCCAAGCATTTTTTTCTCGATGTACCAGGCTGCGCCGCCCTTTCTCTCCCCCTTCAGGATAATCTTTTTCTTCTGAGTGCGGTTGGGTCGTTTTGACCGTCAACCTTTTTCGCCAGGGGTTGGTCTTGACGGCTTTATGGACCTTCTTCCCGTCTTTTTTCCTAAACGCTTTTATGGGACATCCCGGCCTTCCCGGAGTCCCTTCACGGGTATCTTCCGTCTCTCCAGGCGGGCAATCTCTTCCCCCTTTGCCGGCGTAAGTCCCAGTCCCTCGGAACCCTACTGGTAAGGTTCCAATTAGCTTGAATTCAAGCCATCTGAGCCGGAAGTTGGTGTGGGGTGCAGTTTTTTGTTCTTGACTTCCCCCTTGGAGGGACCCAACGAAATCCTTTTTTCAACGGCCTGCTTTTTCTCGTTTTCCTTTTGGTGATCGCTCCAACTTCGCTCTCTCGTATTTTTTTCTCCCCCCCAAGATGTCTCGCCACCCAGCGGCCTTCCGCCCCCACATCTACTCCATAGAACCGCGGCAGTTTTTCGGTTCCATCCGGCTTGGTCTTTGCCGAGCCCTGTCTCGGTCGTCGGGGGGATCTTTTTCCTTTTCCATGCTGGCTCCGATTCCATAACCATCATTCGACCCTCTTTTCGATTTTCCAGTATTCTTTGCATTTTGTTTTTTTTTTGGAGGTTTTCTTTTTTATTAAACCCATTACGGCGGAGGTTCTTGCTCATCCGATTTGTTTTTTTTTGACCGGACCAGATTTGTGGGGGGTAGTGTTTCTCGTGTTTTTTTTTTTTCTGTATCCAGTTCCCCCCCCTGGCTTTTTTCCCCGCCTTTGTCTTTTACCCCGCCGAAAACTTTTTTTTCCGCGGTCTTTGCATCGGTTTCTCTGTTCCCAACACTTGGCGTTTGTTCGTTCGCAGTAGACAAAAAGTTTCTCTGTATGGAACATTTTTGACCTTTCGGGGTTATAACATACCTTTTCCACGTTTCCGTCGATGATCGGTCGTGAACCCTGCGCAGAACCGGGTCCTCAAAAATGGGCTCCTCCCGGTCCTTTTTCAGTGGTTCTCTCAGTGGTTTGATCGAGCTGGGCCGTGTCTGGGTCACCACGGACTCCTTCCGTCTTTTCGCGGCCAAACTGGGGAAAGAATTCGCCTTTCTTTGCTATTTGTCGCCTTCTCGCCTGGCCAAGTGTTCCTCGAACTTCGTTGGAAAACCCTTGTTAATCAAGGTTTTTTTTCTGTTCTCCTGCACCGCGGCCTGTCCAGAGACTTTTTTTGCTTTCGTGTCGTCCTTTTTTCGCTCTGCTTTAAAATCTGTTTTGCATTGTTTTTTCATCCCCCGGTTCCTCCTTTTTTTTTTGCTTTCGTTGGCTAGTGCCTGCGCGGCGTCCTCTTTTTCATTCCCCTTCTTCCCTTGCTTTTTCCACGACCCCAAGTCCTCCTCGTCTTTTTTCGGTGACCCTTCCCCCCCCGATGGCGGAATTGCACCAAAAAGACTCCCCCTTGCGCACGGTCTCTTTTTTCCCTTAGACACTTTTTTCTTTTCCCCCTCCCCTGGCGTGTCTTCCCCCCACTTCGATGACCCTTTCTTATTCGCTTTGCTGGTTCACGGATTTGGATTGTCTTTCCGTCCGGCTTAAGGAGTGCTCGCCTTTTTTTTTCTTCTCTTTTCATCTCCAGCCTCCTTTCCCCCCGTGTTTCTTGTCGTGGCTGAACTTTTTCAGTTCTTTCGACTTTCAGTCACCTTGGTATTTGTCATAGTAAACTCTCGACGATTAAGATTTTGGGCTCCCGGGAAAAAGCCTTCTCGGGGTTCCTCTGGCCGCCTGTTTTGTTCATCTTTTTGTGGGGTCGGCCCCTTTGTTTGTGGTTAAGTCAGGGCTTCTCCAAGTTTTTTAACTTGTTTTTGTTGGTTTCTTTGTCGGCCTTCTTTTTAGACCTTCGACTCCAACCCCCGGTTGCCCGAGACATTTCTTGTTCTTTTCTGCATTTCGGAATTACTTTTGCCGTAAATCATTCCCCCTCCCAGCACGTTTTTTTCTGATGCGTCGCGGGCCCTTTTCCCATCTTTAGTCTTTTGGACCCTTCCCTTTTTGTTTTGTCGGCGAAGCTTCCCTCGTTAGTGAAATTCCCTTTGGGTCGTTTTAGTGCCGTGTTGACACAGCACCGAAAACATTACACGTCTTTGCTTCGTCCCACGCCCCCTTTCATTTTTTCTTTGCAGGCTCTTTTTCTGATTGTAAAACCCCGTTTCCCTCCCCCCTGCGCGCGCACGGCCACCGCGACCATATCCCCCTTCCCGATCGGTCACGCGTACGATTAAGGAGATTTCTGGCGGCCACTGTTTCCACGGTCTCTTTTGGACAGCCCCCGTTTTCGTCGCAGATTTTCCTTTCGAGATACAGCTTCTCTTTTTCTTTTAATACTTTTTTCTTGAATCAATCTCGTGGAGCGCGCTTGAACCCCTCGGCCGACCGACCCCCGTTTTCCTTCCTTGCAAATATCGTCCTTCATCCCTACTGCCTCCCTCACTTCCGATCTGTTGCTCCCGGGTTGAGTTTTGCGTCCTTCCGCGAACTGGCGCTCTTTCCCTACTCTGCAACCGGTAACCGCTCCGTTGACGTTACCCCTGTTTTCCGTTTTCTTGCTTTGGATCCTTTCTGGCACACGCTCAATGTCACCTCCTCTTCCTTCGGCTGGCGCGTTGGTCCCCGAGGTCAATCTCTTTTGGGCCCGCTTCTTCATTTTTTAAATTGAAGTCACTTCTGCAACCTTTTTTTTTCCCACTTCCGGTTTCGCAGGAATCTCTTTTTCTTCTTTTAGTTGTCCTTTTTAGGCCTGTTGCATCGGGGTCTTCCCCCCCACAAAGCGCGCCTTTGTGTCCATCCCGTTTACATTTCTTTCGCTTTTCTTCTTCTTTTGTTTTTTACTCCCCAAACGGCGTCTAGAGCGATTTGTTCTTTTACACCCTTTCCTCTTTCGGTTCGTTACTTGTCCTTTAAGGACCGAGATTTCGGTCCTTGCGGCGCCGCGTCCCTTTTCCGCGGTTTTTTTTTCTATTGCTACCTTTCCATTAACTTCTTCCTCCCAGGCAATGAAGTTCCTGCGTCAGCCACGTCCACCTAATTCACGGGCCCTTCTTTTTGGTTTCCTGTTTTTTTTTTTTCCCCTCGTCTTTTTTGTGACAGCCGCCTACCCGGCGGCAGCATTATGACCGTTTCCCCTTTTCTCCCCGGAGCTTTTCTTGCTTTCAACGTGGCTTCCCCTCCCCATTTATCCCACGTGTTCTTGATCTTGTTTGATGACCGCTTCCGGTGGCTCCTTTGATGGCCGCTTCTGTTTTCCCCCCGTTTTTTCATTCCAACACCCTGTACTTTTTTTTTGTTGTTCTGGCGTTGGCAGGCGTTTCTCCTTGGAACAATTTTTTCCCTTTTCTGTGATCTCCCCCAAGGATTCTCCCTCAAGCGGCAGGCCTGACCCTGTTTTTGATGATGTTTCTCTTCACCACATTCCCTTTGTAATCCTTCTCAGCCCTCCTCTCGGCCTAGCGCGGGCTTGCCGGTTTTTCCACTATCTGTACCCTTGGACATTTTTTTTTTTTATTCCCAGGACTTTTTGATGGTCATTAGCCAAACTTGTCTTGCGAGGTCGAAGGCTCCCACTACTCTGCCTGTGTTATCTTTTTTTCGATCGTCCTCCCTTGTGCGGCTCCCAAACTTCGCCTTTTCCCCCCTTCCGGACGTACTCCACTTTCCCAGGGCTGTTTTTAGGCTTTCATTTGTGGTGTTTTGGAGGGGCCCCTTTTTGCCTCTCGCTCGAGGGGCCTCCCCCAAGGACTTGAAGGGGGTCCTCTTGTGGATTTGTATTCCTCTCTTGTTCGTGCCGTGCCCTTCTTTCCCTGCTTGGACCCTTCCCCGTTTTTTCCTCGACCAGATCCGGCCCTCCGTTCCGTTTCATTTTAGTTTTTTTAGGGTGTCGTTTTCACGGGACAGGCCTTTTATGGGCCTGCTTGACTTCTACACGATCCCAACACCCCTTGGTACGTTTTTTTCGGACCTTCGTACGCCCCCGCCCCCTTTCCTCTTTAACCCCCCCACTTCGTCTCGGAATACTGGATCGCCCTGTTTTTGCAAGCGGTTTTTCTTCAACGGGTTTTGCGAGTTCTTCTCCCACCACCTTCCCCCTTGAGGTGGAAACCCGTCGCCCAACCTCTTTCATTAACTTCTTGGTCTCCCGATTCTTTATCCCTTCCCCTTCCCGGGACGGTGCTTTCTTTTCAGGAAATAGTGTGTCCTGACGCCTTTCCTGAAGGTTTTCTTTTTTTTCGGGTGTACAAATTCCCTTCGCCCTTCCTGTTTTGAGTCTTGCCGCCAATTTCGCGACCCCGGGCCTTTCCCATCAAGCTGTGTTTTTTTCTTCAATCCTCCTTCTTTGCGGACCTTCTTTTTCGTTTTTTCGTTTTTTGGAGGGATTGTTCCTGCCCGCTGCTCTGCGGGTCGATTACCCCTTTTTTCGACTCTCAGATCTCTTTTTCGTCTCCTCATTCCCCCTTTTGTTCTCGGTCCTATGGTAATTTAGCGGTGGCGCCCCACCCCCGGCGACTCTTGAGTGTTGTTCATTGCTAAGCCGTTACTTACGGCTTTACTCTCTTTCAGGGCGGCCGCCCCTTCCGGCCCCAGGAGGTCGCTGTTCGATGAAATGGGGCTCTGACCCTTTTTAGTTTCCTCCGTTTCTCCCCGCCTCTCCCCACCTCGCTACGATTTTCTATATTTCCCCTGCCTCTGGCTCTGTGCTTTTTTCCCGCTTCCGTTCCAGTGAGAACCCTCTGCCAAATGGTGATTCCGGCAGCCGCTCTTGACAGTCCATTTACATGTGGAGAAGATTTTTTTTTGTGGATGTACAAAGAAAAGGTTTCATAGTCCCTAGGGCCTTCGTGTTCAGGATCTTATGGAATAAGGTCGTTATGTGTTCCCCCTTTTTTTGATCCTTCTCATCTTTTGTTGAGGATTTTTTGATCTCCATGGGTTTTTTCCCGAACTTTAGTCATCGTTGGACCGTTGTTTTTCCCGATTTAATGCCCTTTTTTTTTCCTTTGTCGCCCTTTTTTAAATCCCACTTGTCAAAAATGGTTTTTCTTTGGCGTCGCTTTTCTCTGAACGTTTCCTCGCTTGGACTTGGCGCCGTGCCCATTAAATCACCACCCTCCCCCCCTCCTGGCGCGGTGTGATGCGCGTTCCCCACCCGCTTGTAGCGTTTTTTCTTGTTGTTTGCGGAGGCCAACGGAGGTTTTTTTTACAATGGACATTTTTTCCGCTGAAGGAGATTTTTCCTCCCCGCCGTTTCGCGCATGACGCGCTCACTTACTGGATCCTCTTGCCCCCTCGTGCCCCCCGATTCAACCAGTTACCCCCACGCCGGTCTGGTCCTTGGTTCCGACACGCCTTTCTTCATTTTTGCCCGGGGCGGGCACCTGAACTTTTTGATCCATTCCCCCTCCTTTGCCCCGGGACTGTACTTTCCAGCACGCCCTCTTTGGGGGCAGACCGAACTGTTCCCTCCCCCCTTTGCGCTGTCAACCAGACCAGCTCTTTGCTTGTGTCCTTTTTTTTTTCTTTCTTGCACAGCTTTCTCCTGATGTGTGGTTTTTTTAGCGCCCTTGTTTTTCCCTCTGATCGGCCCCCTCTTCCTTCTCAGGCGATCTGTCCGGGGGATTCCCCCTCCCCCAAACCTCCGATTTTCCCCGTTTCTTCCACCCTTTTTTCCCAAATTAGCACTCATTTTCGCCCCCTGATCGGAACCCTCTTTTGTTCGGGCTGTTAAGTAGAGTTGCTCAGGGTTTTCTCTTGGAGGGACTTTTTTCTTTTTTTGGCGTACCCGGCTCTCCCCCCCCCCGTTCCTTCCTTTTAGGCCAAGTATTCCCGCGATGTTTTTTCAACACGACGGCCCCTTTCTTACTTGAATAACGTTCGTGCTTTTTTTGACCTCGTGTGTGGCTCGTGTAGAGCCTTTTTCAAAGCAGGCCCATTTTCTTCCCCCGGTCCTCCACCCCCTCACCCTCGTCCTGACCCCTTTGTGTGGGGCGATGTCCGACTCCTCTTCCCCTTTTTTCACCATTGTTTTTCCGTTCCCCTTTACTTCCCAAAGGAATGCCGCGCTTTTGACATATTCGGTCCTCCCTGGCCCCCTTTCTTTTCTTATCGTCTTAAACCCCTTAGTTTCGCCCCGCACTTTCAAAATGGCTTCTTTGATTTCCGGCTAGCGGCCCTTCCCCACTTTTTTGAACCCCCTGCCGTTCGACAGGGGGTCTTGGCGGTGCCTTTTTTGGCGCACTTCTTTCCTAGCAACTTTCTTTCAAGCTAGTTCCTTCCCCTCGCAGTTTCCGAGAACCAGTCGAAACTCGGACTCAAATGTTTTTCCTTTTTTCCCTGCGCCCTCCTTTGTGTACAGTCCTTTCTTTTTGTAAAGTGCCGCGGAGTGTTTCTTGTAAGGATCCCTTTCTTCTTATGCCTAGTTTTCCTTTTTTTTCCTGACCATCCCCCCACCCCCGGTTTTCTCGCTCTCTTCCATTCTTGACGGAGACGCGCGGCGTCTCCCATGGCCCTTGTTCTTTTCGTCGACCCCCCTTTTTTGCCCCCCCTTCCATGTCCTTTCCCGTTTTTGGACGGTGGACTATTTTGTTGCAGGCGGCGCATCCCAAACGTTTCTCCAAGGGGGCGCACGGCCCTTTCCCGACACAGATTTCGCAATGGCTGGGCCTGGGCACCTCCCCCCCCTTTTTTGAAAGAATTCCCTTTTTCATGAATGAAAGGTTTTCCGTACATAAAGTGCTTTTTCGGCCTTTCGGAGTACGCACTTCTCTTTGTTTTTTGTATTTAGAGATGTAGCGGCACTCGTCCCCTGTTTTGACTCCAGCGAGAACGTGCTTTTTATTTTCGTCTTTTGTTTTCGGTCTTTCTGACTCATTTTCCCTTCTAGCGGTCCTCTTCTTTCAGCAACGCTCTTTTGGTCTATCCCATAGTCCCCCCTTCGCCTCTATCCGTTTTTGGGTGACTCCGCGGCCGGTATCGGTTCTTCTTTCTTTTTTGTAGTTTCCCCTTTTTCTGTTTCCGCTCTGGAGGGGCGGTGGCTTTTTGGTGTAGTAAAAGTCTTCTTTTCGTAGGAGACCTTAACCTGGATGTCCACGCGCTTTGCGACCTGAATTTTTTTTCCGGACCCCAACCCGTTGATTCTCTTTTTGCTTTTTTTTTTTTTCCCGCCTGCCGGTTTTCGTATTCCCCGAAAGCCTGCGGCGTTAGCGGTCCCTCTCGGTCCCTCTTCTGCTATTGGGTTTTTTTTGCCCGCGTTCCCAATCCGGTTTGAGTCTTCGTGACTTTGCATTTTCCTCAGGAAAAACCTTCCCCCGTTTTCGGTATTTCAACATTCCCCCTCACACCAACCTTCCCTTCTTTCCCGACCTTTCGATGACTTCCTTCCCGTTCCTCGTCTTCCCGAAAACTAGTGACCGCGCCATATCGGGCATCCTTCTCCTTCTTGACTCGGCCCCGATTTAGGTTTGTACGCTGTTATGGCCCTCTGTTCGTAATTTCGCGCGTGCTCATTGG
>Ga0179593_1647178_pt1 | contig 18298 bp, 22 predicted proteins | sample CZODoug2_1_08_16_FD_185931 | JGI IMG/M metagenome (GOLD analysis project Ga0179593, IMG submission 185931) | Vadose zone soil fungal communities from Angelo Coast Range Reserve, California, USA - CZODoug2_1_08_16fungal (PacBio error correction) | ecosystem: Environmental > Terrestrial > Soil >... | reverse complement strand
TCCCTTCTCGTTCCAGGAGTCTCCCTCCTCTTCTCCCTGCCCAGCCCTGACTAGTTCCCCTGTACCACCTTTACCTCTGGCTTTTCCTCGTTTCAAGAATCCCCACGAAAAGATTTTGTACCTTCCTCCCCCCCTTTGTCTATATAATTGTTTCCCTAGGTCGCTCAGGTTCCCTCCCATGGAGCCGGCTCTCTTAGAGCAATTGGCTTATGAGACCTCCCGCCTTTCTTTTTCTCTAGCTTTCACGCGCCGCAATAGCTTTTCTCCGAGAAGTTTCCCTTTCAAATCTCCCCTTCTTATTCATTAACCTCCTCTGCCTGGTAAGAGGCCTGGCCCTTCCCCCTGCTCTTTTCTCTCTCTCCCCATAACGGCGAAGATGTGACCGTTCGTGCAAGCCCCTTCGTTCCCTTCCTCCATCTGGCCCGTCCCTTGTACTCTTTTTCCCCGATTCCCCCCTTCCCCTCCCCCATTATCTGATCAAGGGCAAATCGTTCATCTTTCTTTTCTTTCTTTTAGGTTATCCTTCCGACCCGCAAGCAATGTTTCCCGAATAATCCCCTCCTCCGCGGAATTCGGATCCCCGTCTTAGTCTTTCTAATTCCCTCTCTCCCTTTTGAGCTCCCACCAAATCGTTCTACAGCAGGTTTCTTCCCCCGCGACTTTTTATATAGTCTTTCGATTCCTGCATTGTTGCAAAAAAATCATAGAAAAGACTGATGCTTTCCCCTCTTGTGCTTTCGCTGAAACCAGGTGAGCTGCCGCCTTTTTCATCTCTTCCCTCCCAGCAGTACTTCGCGCATTATGGACCACTGGACCTTTTTTTCCAACCTATCCCTTCCGTGATCTTTGAATTTTTAAACAGAGCCGCTCCCGTTGCTTCCTGAAGTTTACCGCCCCCCACTCCTTCCCCCCACTCCCCCTTCCCCTCCTCATGAAGATGCGCGGTAGGACGTCTTTAGCTTTGTGGCAGGGCCGGCTAGGCCTCTTTTTGAACCAAAATTCCACGTACTTCACTTGATTGAAATCCCTTTTTTTTAATGGCCTCCCTTTTTCCTCTCCTGTGGCAAGGTCCATCCCGCAATTGCTCCGGAATGACGGTCAACCCCACGTTCTTGAAACTCCTGCCGCCGAATTTTTTTCTCCTTCCCTCATCCCCTTTCTCTTTCGTGACATCTGTCTTGCAGTTCATTTCCCTTCCATCCCCTGAGATCTTTTATCCTCGGCCAGTCCCTTCGTCCAAAAACGTGTCCCCCAATTTTCCCTGACAACGTTCTGTAAAAGGTAGAGGTAGCCCCAGATTTCACCCAGCCCGGCCCTCCTATGCTGCGAATCTTTTCTTCTTTGTTCATCTTCATTAGACCTGTTATAAGAAAACTCTTTTTTTTTTTTTTTATTGAGTTTTCCTCTCCCCACGCCGGACCCCTTCCCTAACCCATTTCTCATGTCTCGTGAATTAGTCCGATTGACCCTGTCTCCCAGGTTTACCATCTACTTCCAGCCCTTTTTGAACAGACCCTTCTTTATCAAACGATCGTTTTCTTTTTACCCCCTCAGCCCCTTTTTTATTTTTTCCAAGTAGAATTCCTTTTCCGTATGCCATTCTATGCCAAGTTGCCGAACCCCCGCTCCTCTCACCAAATCAGATCAATACCCCCACCTCCCAAATCCTCGTGGTTGAAAGAATCCTTATGATAAGATCACTTCTTTTAACTGTAAACTTGCAGTCCCCTTTAGATTATTTTTCCCCACCTCCCTTCTTTAAGTATAATTCGCCAAACCATCCGTGTCTCTTCCCCCTTTCGACCCATTAGTCTTTCTCTGAACCCTGGATCCCCTTTTCTTTAATAACGCCACTATCGTTAGTCGGAATTTTATTTAAAACCTCCAATTAGTCGATATGAGAACAGCTAAGTTCCTCCTCTGATCCTCGCTCCCTCTCCCGGCTGACTAGTAATTTCAGTGGTCCTGCTTACTATCTTCTCTCATCAGTTGTTTTTCTCTCTCTAGTCGATTCCCACTGATTCCTCCCCCTACTACGGTTCTCGTCTTTTAATCTCATCTGTGGTAATTTCCGTTATCTTTTTTATAGACCCAGTTCCACGTCTGTGTCCCCCAATGAAAGGACCAATTCGCCTTTTCTCCACGATAGTGTTCTTGTTCTCTTACTTTCTCCTCGCTTAGCTCCAGTCGGCTTCGGTCAAGTGGAAACGGAGCCCCGTCCATGACTTTTTGCGACGAGGACCTGCTCCTTTTTGATCTTCCCTCCCCTCAGATCGTGCCGTCGTTCATCAGGCAGTCACTCGTTTCTCCGCTTTTTCTTAGGATTCAATAACTGTGCGAACTGTGACCGTCTTTAGGTTACCTCCTTTTTCTCCTTTTTTTCCTCGGGACCCGGTTACGATTTTTTCTGTCATCCCGTATGGCAAGGATGCTATTAGTGTCCACCCAAACTTGTCGCTTGAACCTTTTTCAAACTCTTTTCTTGTCCCCTTCCCTTGGACAGTTCAACGGGAGGTCATTCTCCTTACCCCCGGGCTTGCCCCCCCTACTCCGGTTTAACCATAAGTCCCGGTCGAACCTGGCCCCCGGATTTTTGTAGGGCTAGCCTTTCCGGCGCTTTTCCCCTTCCTCCCTACTCCAAGAGTTGGCCGAGAACAATTTTTCGAGTTCACACATTTTTTTTCGTCTCTGAAACCTTGCATAAAATATTCTTTCCATTTTTTCGACCAGGACCCGGGGACCCTCCCCCCCCCAGAGTCCGAACTCCTCCTCTGATCAGCATGTTCAATAAGTTTGCCGGGTGAAAATCACTTTTGCAGTCGACGACGGGCCGATCCCTTAGATAATGTTGTCCCCCATTAGGCATAAAGCCGTGTCCCCGTTGATTCGCATTTTTTTCAACCCCTTTCGGTCAAGACATGGTCATCCGTTTCACTACTGTGATAAGGAACGGTCCCCAGGAAGTTATTTGTCTTTCAAGGACTGGCACATTCGCTGCCCCTTGGTTACCCCTTGCTTTCTCCCCGCCATCCCTGTTTTCCAGTCCTTTCTTGTTTTTCGGGCGTCCATCCCCCCCCCATGTCAAGGCCCCCGTCACTTCCCGACTCCCCCTACAGCGCATCCTTCATTCGACCTGCTGGGATGGTTGTTCCCCCTTGATCTTGATTTCCCCTTGTCCAAGGTTCCCGAGGCCCTTTCCCATGCGGTGGTAGTGCAAGCTCTTTTCTCCCCCCCTCGATGTTTTCTCCAAAAGCTGTCCAGTTTGAGTCCCTGAAAGTTCCTTTTTTTCTTTCTAGCTCTTTTTCCTGGAAAGGCACACCCCCCTTTTCGCGGCAATGCGGCGAGGCTCAACGACCCGCCCTTCCGATCTTTTTTTTTTTGCAAAATTCCTTCTAGATCCGCGTCGAGATCCGGTGCCTTCGCTGTAGAACGGATTGGAATCCTTCAAGTGATAGTTTCCTGCCCCTCATAGCGAAGAAGGATGGCGAACTCCTGGACTTTCTCTTTCTTTTCGGCCCAGGGTGTTCGGTATGTCCGCGCCGAAAAGACTCGGACTTGAAGGACTGAACGCTTTTTTTTTTTAGGCTTTTCTTTTGTCCTTAAGGGTAGTACGGGGCAAAGTCCTCCCTTCCCCTCATTACCCCCCCCCCCCCCGACGGCTTGGACCAAGTCTTCCTTTAAGACATCGGCTCTAGCTTCGCTTAGGTAGGCTCGTCTTTTCAACCCCCTTTCGCTAAACTGTTTTAATGAAGTCGGTGATTTTTTGCTATTCCCCATATTTTCTTTCTCTTTGAGCACTCCTTGCTGACCCCCTTGAACGCGAGGATACGGTGGCAGCTGCTGTAGCATAGCACCTTCTTGCATTTCCATGTTTTTCCCTTCCTCGCTACCTGGAATAAACAGGATATCTTTGCATTCCCCTTTCTTCTCTCCCCCCCAACTTTTTCGTTCCTTCTTTTCTTAAACATCATGCGGGCTACAGTCCCGACCGATTGTTTCGCGGTGGGAAGGTCGTTTTCGGGCTCCCCTTTCTTTAATCCTTCGCGTCGGGATTATTTTCATCCTCCTCAGTGGTTGTGAGCCTCTTCCCCTCCCTCTGACGAGAGTACCCTTTCCCCCTCCGAGGTCATCAGGCCCCCCTCCCCTCCTGAACTAGAACTTTTCAGATTGCCCCCCGTATGGCTTTTTTGAGTTTTTGAACCCTCTCTTTTTTGCTAATTCTGCCAGGGTTGATGCCTCCTTTTTCTTTCCCTTCTTTTCCCTCCCTGAGGGATTCATCCCCCTTTCTGACACCCCCCCCCCGGGCTTTGGGACCCACTGGCTATCTTCGAGTTGCCCCCATTGACCACAAAGCCCCCTTCCGTGACAGCCCTCCCCTTCCGCATTTTGTCACCTAGCGTGAAGAGACTTCGAGATTATTCCCAATCTCGATTTTTTTTCTCTTTTAGACGGCAGAAGGCTTCTGGCTTATTTCCGACGAGACCCCTCCCCCTGCTCCCATCGAAATTCCTTTCTTCTGACCAGAGATGTTTTTTCCTCTTGAAACTGGCCTGATATCACTCCCCCTGATGACCATCCTCACTATTGAGAAAGGGACCCTGTTCACCCTCACCCCCCCCCTCTTTTTGTCTAGTTACCTTTCTTTGCGCGAATTCCTACGCCCCTGAAACTCGATCCAATCCCTTTACAAGTTTTTTTTTCCTTCTAGCGTCGGCATTTAATCCTACGATCTCTCCCCTTTTTTACAGCCGGACTTTTTCAGCTTCTCCCGACTCTTTATTCCCGTTTTTCTAGAAGGTGTTTTTTGTTGCTCAACACCACCCTCGACCAGCGTTCTCCTACCCGACTCTGTCCTTTTTTTTTCCCCAGTGTGCGATTGCCGACAGATCCCCCCCCTCCACTCTGTACTTCCATGGAAAGAGGGACTCCCCTTTGACATTTTTGTGACCAACCTCCGCCGTTCTTTCAGCATTTCTACCAGGCCGCATTCTTCCCCTTACATGTGGTACCTTTTATCATTTCAAGTGAGCCCGGACTCCCCATTTGCCGCGTCAAAGCACCCAACACAACCAGAAACAACCAAAAAAATTCCCACGTTTTTGCTATTGGGTTGGGCGGTTTTTGCCATGGCCCTTTTCCTGCTTTTCCCGCAGAAAATCCATTCGCCCCCCCCCCGAACCCTTTTCCCCCCCCCCCCCCCCCCTTTGCTGCCTCCAACAAGTTTTTGCGATGGCACCTTCCCCGCAGCGCGAAATTTCGAATTGCAGTCCTCACCTTTTTTTTTCTGTGCCCCCACATCGATGCCTGGGCCCTCTTGGTGTGCGAATCCTCTTCCTCTTCGCCAAGTCCTTTCTTTCAATGAGTCCGTCTTTTCAACAGTCTCCAGATTAGTCTTCCCACCTGGAACACTTTCCCAGCACCGGAGGGATCGGACCTCTCCTTCCCCCTAGTCTAACATACTTTTTCCCCAAGTTCGGGACCTCCCTCTTTTCTTTGAATTGAATTTTTTTTCTTTTTTGCGTGTTTCCGTTGTGGGTTTACATGTTTAACAAAATCTTTGGATTTTTTTTAAGTGGCCCCCTTCCGAAGCGGCTGCAGCGTGCCTACTCCGTGATTCAGGTCGCCAGTTTCGTCCCTTTTTTTTCCCAAGCCGGTGGCAATTCTCAACCAGTCCTCCCTTCCGATGCTGTGCCAATAGTTTTTTCCTTGGTACCGCCTTGCAGACCGTTTGACTAATTTGCAAGAGCATTACGGCTTTTTCTTTCCACGTCGCCCCATTGCCGGACGACGCCGGCCCCAGCTCCCCCCCCCCCCCCCTTTCTTCCCCCCCCTAACCGTTTTCAAATACGGCCCCTCTTTCGTCTTACGATAAGGCTTTGGCACGAGTGGCGTCTGCTCCTTCCCCGAAGCGCTTGTTGCTTTCCTCTGCGCAAAGCCGAGCTGTCCTCGAAGGAGTTCACCAATTCCATGGCGCTTTCCCCCCCCCTTTGGAAAGAAATTCTTAGCTACCAGCGACCTAACACCCCGATTTTGGAGTAGCAGGTTCTGTTTTAAGTTTCCCCCCCCCCCCAGATTACCTTTCGTCGATCTGCCCTATGACCAATTATCCCCGCCCCTCTTTTCTTCTCCGAAGCCTTGCTCATGTATAGAGTACCGTGGAATTCGCCGCTTCCTCATCAATTCCTTTTGTTGTTGAGATTCGCTTCTGCAAAGAGATGAGCCGGCCTCTCTTTGGCTTTTTTCCGATTGGCAGCATAGACGAAGTGTTCTTCCCCCCCCCATCTGGTGTTGTCCCCCCAATGCCTCCCCCGGAGACTCCCTCTTCTTGTGGTTGAGACCCCTTTCAGATTAGCGATGGTCGCTCCAAGTATTGTTGGCCCAACGTGGAATGACGCCGGAGGCAGGTTTTGCGCTCAGAAGTCTTCCTCCCTGCGTATTCAGCTTGCGCATCGTGCCCCCTCTTTTCTTCCCTTCATCATGAATTCCCCCCTTTTTCCTGTTTTTCCCCGCCCCCCCCTTGATTTTCTTCTCAGGATGCGTCCAACACGAACGCTTGCCGGTATGAATGAAGTGTGGCTGTCGGGCTTTTTTCCGGTCCCCCTTTTCCAACTTGGCCGCTTCGTTTTCAGTCCACATGCTGGCTCTTGCAACATTAGAAACGGTCTGCCCTTTGTCCAGCAAAAAAACGTTCGTCCCTTTCATTTTTTTTTAAAGGGCGGAGGTAATTGAAGAATGGCCAACAGGTTTTCCCCCTCCCCCTCGGTTTACACCCCTCATTCAAGCCATTCTTTTTTTTTTCCCTTTTGGATTCGTGGCCTCTGCGCTAACGATCAGAATCCCAAGTTGTTTTTTTCCTTTTATTTTCGAAGTCCCACTTCTCTTCCCCACAAGAAGAAAACTTTTCCTTCCCTCTACTTTTCTCCCCTGGAACCAGGGACCCGAGCTCCTCAGAGGAACTGTGATCCTCCTTTTTTGACTTTCTTCCCCTTGTTTCGACTACGGGCCGGAGCTTATATTCCCTCCCCCCCCCCCCAAAATCCCTTCCCTTCCCGACCCAAGTGTAACCTCGGGGATGGATCGTAGGCTTTTCTCAACACCCCCCCCGTTTTCTCTCATGGAGGGGTTCCACTACATTTTGGCTAGCACGGGATTAGAGATTTTTTTTCTTGACCCTGCCCCCCCCCCCCCTTTCCAAACTTGGTTTCGGAAAGTTTTTCTCCCGCTCGGGTTTTCCTTTTCTTTTCACGCTCCCTCCTGGTCCAATGGCCCCCTCCACGTACCTCCTTTCTCCCCCCTTTTTTCCCCCTCTCGCCCGCGCTTGATGTCCTCTATGAGTACCTTCAAGTGTCAGCCTGCGCAATTTCATTTCTGATGACGAGCGTCTACGCCTAACGTCCGGGATCCGAGTTTCTTCCCACCACCTTTCCCCTTGTTGTTCCCCCCCCTTTCCTTGACGGTTCTTTCCTTGGATCTTTCCCTTGCACCTTGTTTCGTCCATATCTCGGCCCTGGATGGCGTCCCTGACCTTCCGTCATCTTGTCTCTATTTTTTGTTTTTCCTCCCCCTTGGTCCGAGAGTCCGCGACGCCCCCGGTCCTCTTCCCCTTGCTCCTGATTTTTCCCTCTTTTGCATCTCAGTGCTAGAGCGTAAATGCCGCCTTTAAGACGGTGCCGGACTGTCGCGGCTGTTTTTTTTGGTCTTCTTCTTTGCAATTTGTGTAATTCGCGCCGAAGACCCAAATCGGATTACCCTTTTCCGTGATCCTTTTTGTCTTTCTCAGATACGTGAGGCCGCGTTTTTTTCTGGTATAGAGGTTTTCCCCCCCCACGCGTACGCACTCCCTCATTCACCCCCCGGCTGTTCACAAAACCCTTCCTTTTTTCTGGGCCTCGATCGGCATGGATAACCGGTTCCCATATTCCCCCCTTTTCCCTTCCCCCCACCGAGATAAATAGATAAATTTTGGTAATGACCGAACACTAATTTGAGGAGCCCCCCTACTTCCGGGTTTTTTCTCCCGAATTGCCGGTGAAAGCGATGCTACTTGCAGACTCTTTCCCTGTGTTGTTTTGTCCACATGGTTCAAGAATTCCAATTGCTCGTCCAGGTTCAAGACTCTGAGTTCCTCAGGAAATACCCCCCCCTGCTTCTCTTCCTCCCAACATGGACTTTGGTATTACAAAAAAATCTTTTTCTTGCACAGCTCAATACCAAACTTGGTGCTAGTCCCGTTTTATCTTTTCTTCTTTTCGATTCCTTCTTTTACTTGAGTCATAGGGCGAACTCCGTAAGCGTGCCAGGTTCTTTTTCTACCCATACGTTTTTTTTCTCTCTATTTCTGCGACCTCTTCCCCCTTAGTTGAGAAAGCTTTTTAACCCCGTGCCCAAAGCTTCTGATGACTGGGAATTTTTCGCCCTGGATGCATTTTGCGCCTTTTTTTTTTTTTTTTTTCCTTTTGTTTTTTTTTTTTTTTTTTTTCTTTTTTTTTTTTTTTTTTTTGGCCCTACTAAACGCATATTGTAATACTTTTCAATCCAGTCTATCCTTGTATTTTTGAGGGATTTCCTCTTTTTTTTTACCTTTTCCCCCCTTCCTGGACATATTCGAGCAATTGGTCTTCTGAACCATCCCTCTCTTGAAACCTTCCATGCTTTACCCCCCCTTTCTTCTTCTACCCACCCAAGATCGGGAAGAGGCATTCCCGCGATTATACTTAATTACCCCAGTCCCTTCCTTTCGAGTGGTTTTCATCAGACTGGCCCCCTCCCTTATCCCCTAGGATCGCAGAGATCCAGAACGCGGCAAGTCCTTCGTTTTTTTTTCCTTCCAACTTCTTTGAATTTACTTTCTACACTTTTCCCCGGACTCTATACCCTGACTCTCAAAAAAGTCATAAATTATTTAAATGGGACAAAGTTATTCTCCCCCCTTCCGGTCAGTTGTTTCTTTCGGCGAGAATTCCCCCGACCAGCACTGGTGCCCCAAGTTCCTCTCTCTCTCTTCCCCGGTAATTCGGCCATCCGTCTTCGCGCGGCCATCTCCCTTTAGCTCTGCCCCCATTTTCTACTGGATTCCCAGAGGACACTTCCCTCTCAATTATAGCGTCCTCTCAGGCCAGTGAGCACCCCCCTCTCCCCTCAAGGTCTCTCTAGACAGTGCCGATTATCTATGGCCTTTTTTTTTTTTTTTTTGTTTTTTTGACCCAGGTTTCGTTAACCCGAGCCCCAATTGGACCTAATCCCTTCACTCACCTGACAGTTTTTCCCTCCCCCCTCCCCTCCTTTTTTCTCTTTCTAAAGGCGACCAGAGAATCAGCATCTTACGGTTACTTGTTTAAGCCACCCCCCCTTCTCAGGTTTCCCGGAACTACCCCCCCCCTCTTGAACTCAGAACGGAGGAGGGCGTCCTTAGTTCCTTGTGAGGGTCTTTGGACGGCGTGGCCTTTTCCCCAGTTTCCTTCCCTGCAAAATCCACCGGGCACTTTAAAAACCCCTTTCTAAAGTTTTCGGCCTTTTTTAAAGTCCTGCAAAGGCTATCACTTCTGCCGGAAGGAGTCCATCACACCCCCCCCCCCCCCCCCCGTAGTTCCCCCCTCCTGAAATGCGGAATAGAATGTTCCCTTTTCTACGCTCTCCTCTTCGTGGCCTTTTGCCTTCTCTTTTTTTTCTTTTCCCAAGAGATAATTCCTCTATATGAAGCTCGGCCCGTTTCCACATTAACCTCCCCTAGTTCCCTAATCTGCGCGTCTCCCCCTTGGTCAAGGTTTTAGAACGGCTCGTCCGCCCTGTTCGTTTCATCCTTCTTTTTGACTAGATGTTGCCCCCCCCCTTGTATGGGATTTGCGGTCGCCGCTGACTTCATACGAATCCACACAAACTTGAAATTTCCGCTTTTATAGGTCAACTGCTTGCTGAAAGCTGGTGCCCCCCCTCCAGAACTTTCCCTTTACTACCCCCCCCAGGTCCCCCTCCGTTTTTTCCAGCAGCGTGCCGCTTTGCTTTTTTGCAATCAGAATCTTTCATCCTATTTTTTTATTTCCCCCAACGTCGGAAAGTTGCCCTCCTTTTTTTTTTCACAATTCTCTTCCCATACCCTACCTGAACACTCCCCCCCTTATTAGTGTTTCTTCGCATCCTTTCAGAAGGCGGACGAGTGGCACCTCCCTCCGCTTCTTTCCCTTGGCTTTCCGCTGCTCCGGAATCTCCGTCGCTCTCCTTTACCAATCCTTGGTGGCTTTTTCTGGCCCCGCCCTTCTTTCCCTGACAAGAGGTCTACAGTAAGCGTCATCCAGCATTTTCGTCCCGTGCTGAATTCCCTTTTATCTTCCCCCCCCGAAGTACCGTCGATCTGCGACCTACCGGTAAAATTCGCCACCGCTCGTCTATCTTTTTTCCTCCTTTCTTTTGATTTTTCCTTGGGCATTCGGACGATTTCCTGTCCTTTTTGAGATCTCCCCTACCTCCACGACCCGATCTCCCTCGACGGTCTATCGCTATAACTGGCGAATTTCAGGATCTGTGTTCCCCGACGCGGTAATTTTTCCTGAAACTTCCCCAATCGCGCTTTCGGACCCCTCCTCCCGATAGGGTTTTGTGTTGATGCTTACGCCTTAGAGTTTCGTTTCGTCTGCTTTCCAACTCCTCGGCATTTTGCGCCTTCTTCTCTTCGCTTTCCCTCCTTCCGGTCGCCCGCGTTCGGCAGTAGGTTAATAATGACTCTAGTTCAAGCCGCCCGTCTCTCCTAACGGATTACAAACCCCCAAGCCGTGTTGCCGTTGCTTTTTCCTCCCCTCTTTAGATGTAAGGAGGGAGTACCTGGTTTTCAGGTCCCACAGACGTCGTACTTCTGGACCTCTAAAACGGTCAACGATACCAACCCCCCCCCCCCCCCCCCCCCCCCCCTTTTTCCCCCCCAAAAACGCTCTTGGCACCGTTCTTCCCTTCTTTCTTTTCCTGAGAATTTCCCCCCCCAACGTGCTTGTCAGCCTCGTTCCCAAAGAAGTCCCCCTGGCGAAATGTTTGGATTCTGCAGCCGTAGGCACGCAACTTCCCTCCACGATTTTTGCTTTGAAACAGACTTTCCCCCTCCCTAAGCTTTCCCCCATGAAGACCCATCTTAGGACATCCTCTCCCCTTCTACTGAAAAGTCCAAGCGAGGTGCCACTTCCCCGAGCGCGAGGCCTGATCCCTCCGTTTTGTCCTTCCATTGATTCCCCCCCCGGGTTTCAGGCACGGGCGGAAGGCTTCATCTCTTGAATTCCCCCAGACAGCCTTGTAACTAAGACGGTCCTCGAGGAGCATCCTTCTTACAAACTCTTACGCTTTGGTCTTCGGTTTTGAAACCGGTCTTTTTTTTTTCGCATTCCGGCACAGAACCTTCTTTTTCATGGAAGTGCCCACCACACGTGCCCCCACAACCCCCCTGTATGAGATTACTTACCGCAGCATCGGCGAGTGGCGAACGTGGACCCGAAACTCCCCTCTTTCCCTTGCAACGCACTCTCCCCCCCCTCAGAACCAAATTAAATACAGAGCCCCCCCCTTCTTTTCAAACTTAGCCCGGGATGGACTTTTCCAATTGATATTGTCTTAACCAGTTTTTCCCCCTTCATGGCTTGAGCGTGGTCGAAGCAATCGTCTTTTTTTTCTTGCTCGGTTTTTCACCCAAAGCTTCCGGTTCGTACCCCCTCCCCCCCTTTCCGGAACTGGCTTTGCATAGATGAGTCTTCTCTCTTTCAAGCTTTCATGTCTCGGTAAAGGCACCGGCTGGCGGGCGAACTCCCTTATTCTCCTGTGTTGTCTCAATGGCCGTCGTATCCTCTAGATAACGTCGAGTCTTCTGTCCTGCTGTCTTATAACGTTGGATCGTCTGTGATAGGCTTCACTTCCTCGCTCCCTTTTCTTTTTGCCTAATTTTCGAGGGATGGAGTTTCTTTTTGCGGTCTCTTGAACGCCCGAAATAAAAATTAGGACGAACCTTCGACTTGAAACCTTTTCCCAGTTAGGATGGCCCCTTTTGCGTCGTCAGGTCCCTTTGGCCCCCCCCTCCTCCCACTTTTCCCATTCCCCACAAAAACCGCGTTCCCTGCCGCCTTTTTCTGGATCTCGCGATCATTTCCATGGTCCCGGTAGGTCTCTGCCCTAAAAAACTCGACCCCTTCCCACTTTTTTTTCCCTGGACTCTGATCATGAGTGCTCTCTTACGCGCGACTTCGGCTGGTTGTGGGTTGGAACCTCCCTCTCGAAGTGTCCTTTGCGGTCCTGGTCCCCATTGCTAGTCCTAGACCTTTCCGTTTCTTTCAGCCCCCCAGGAAATATGATAGAGGCAGAACCCTGCTACACACTCTTTCCTTTCTTCTTGCCACGCTCAACCAACATATTTTCTCTACTCCCGTGTTCATATTTCTGTTCGATGCCGTTTGAGTTTCAGAGTTTCGAACTCCTGTCCGCGCCTCTCCTCTATCCCCTCATACTCTGTTGTTGTGGTTCACCTTCTTTTCGACTCTGCACACCCCGGCAAGCCCCGCTTACCCCTTCCATGTCGGAACTTTTTTTCCCCCCCCAAGATGGATTTGCCTTTGGGAAGACCCTGTTTTCCCCTCTGCAATCCAGGGTGCTGCCCCTTTCTTCGCTTCATTAGTTCTCCCCCACATTGCTTGGTTTTTTCTCTCTCTGAAATTTGATTATTCTCTCTTCACACACCGCTTTTCCATCGCAAAAACTGCGAACCTTTTGTCTCGCTGCTTTTTCCCCTTTCCTTTGCTTCCTAATTTGAGCCTTCGCGATTCACAAAACCCTTTTTAGAGAGGTATCTCTTTGTTTGCGCCCCTTCAGTTACATTGCCTATAGTCCTCTCACCTCGTGACAGTTTATTAGCAAGCCGCTGTGTCTTCCCTTTGGGACATCTTTGCCCCTGCTCTCAAACTCTCCACCTCTCATAATCACTTGAATGGGCCCCCTGTACGTCCGATGTGTATTTTCTTTCGGCGCCTCCTCCCTATCATGGGGCCCACGTTCCCATCCTCATCCGATAGAATTATGAGCCCCCATCCTTCCTTTTCGCCATAAGTTTGCGATGCCAAATTCTTCTCCCCTTTTCCTCTGCACTAGCTTCCCTTTATGTCATCGATTCGTGGAGACAAAACAATTCCTCGCCCTTTCCGTTCTCGCCCCCCTTTCCTCCCTTCTCGTTTTTTCCCCCCCCCCCCAGTTTGGCCCGAAAAGATCCCTCCCCCCTTTTTAAGGAATATGCCCCTTGGAAAGATTGGTTGTCGCCCCCCAATATCGCTCCCTGACGAGTTTCGTGCCGACCGTCATCCTAGGCCCTTCCCCCTGAGAATTTTTCAAGTTTACGTTTCAATATCAGTGGCACTTCACCTTTTCTTTCAGTGAATTCATCGGAGGCGTTCGGTCTGGTTTAGGTGTCTGGCCTTGTGAAAGGCACATTGAGAGTTTTTCCAATCCCCCGGAACACTAGGCGGCGGGGAAACTACCGTTCCCCCCCAGTTTTGAAGCTACATGTGGCCATGTCTTTTAAACAGAGATCTTATGTCTGCGTACTCCCGGTTTCCTGACATAGTTCCTCCCTCCTTTTGTTCTTAGGCTTTCCTTTTCGCGCGTGACTGCGTCTGCAGGATTTGTTCACATCCCTCTTATTTACGTCTGCTGACCAGTCTTTTCAATTTCCCGGAACCTTTTATGGCATCTTTCTTCTCCCCTCTTAGTCCCTACTTTTTTTCCCGGAGAACTTCTCGCTCTGCCTGAGTCTTTTCCTTTTTGTCGCCCTGTTTTTTTAATTCCAGAACCTCTTACGCCAACTTTCCTTTCGCGGTGCCTCGAACTCGATAACCCTTTTTTTCCCCGGCGTCCAAGTGACTGCTAAACCTTGCTGTTCGCCCGGTGTTCTTCCCTGACAGCCCGTCAGACCGAGTTTTATGGGGTCTCAGCGTGCAGACCCCTTGTCTCTTTGCAATCGTCTTTCGTACTCTTTCCTTTAAAAAAAGTCCCCCAAGTGCGACGCCTGCCCTCTTAACCCATCAAAATACTTCCCCCAGGCAAATACCTTAAACCATAGGTTGGGTTGTCGGCCGTCTCTTCACTACCATCAAGGCGTTTGCTCTCCTATGATGTACGACGGCACGCCGGCTTTCTTCGCCAGCGAATCGCGATGTCCGCGTTTTCTTTTTCCGCTTCCCAAAAAATATTCTTTGCAGTCCACGTTCCCCATCCCCGAATGGAGACCAGCGCTCTCCGACCTCCTTTTCCCATTCAACCCCACCCCCCTTTTTTTTTTTTTGAGGAGTTTGCCGTTTCAGTATTGTCCCCCCAACTTTCTGCAAATCCTCCGGACACTGCCGATCTATTAAGCGATCCCATTTCTTTTATCTGGTGATTGGAATCGAGATTCTTTCTCTTCCTTTTTCCCGTTTTTCTCGAGTCTCCGAATGCCACGTTCTCCTAGAGGCCGGTAGCGCTACTTTTTCTTTTAATTTCCCCTGTTTGCGAATCGCCTGGTAAACGTCTTTCCCAATACTTTCCTCACTCCCCGCCACGATATCTGGGTGACTTTCCGGTTCCTTTTCCCCCCCCCCGTCGCTGGCCAACTGTGAACTTCGCACGGCAGGGAAGTTGCTCATTTCCTCTTGATCTTTTTCGCTAGTAGCTTTTGCGCATCGGAAAGCTCATTTTCTGAGTGCCACCTCGTTCTTGCCTTTTCCTCTGTATTTCATAATCCCGTCGGCCGACACCCACGCTTATTGACTTTCTTAATTGTCCGTCGGGAGGTCTGGCCCTGGCCGTACTTTTTTGTTTTTTGTTAATAAGTCTGCTCAGTTATTTGGATTTTTGTTGTTCGACGACTCCTTCAACCTTTGGAACGCTGATTTCCCCCTCCCCCGACCCTGATCTTGTGACCCGCTTCTTTCAAAGTGTCTTTTCTTGACATGCCCCAAAAAGGGCTTGAAGACCCCGGTTTCACCTGCTTTCAAATTTGGCCCCTTTTCCCTTCTGGTTCTTTTTTTTGTTGAATTCCGCACCACCTAGGTTAGAAACAAAAAAAAACCCAGGTTCGCCCCCTTTTTCGAACTCCCAGTTCTCTTTTTCAACAGCCAAGATTCAGGCAACTCCCTTGACTTCCCGGAACTGTGACCATGGTTTCTCTCCTGAGCCTTAAGTTTTTCCTCTTTGCCGGAAATGATGCCTGGTTCTTGCCGGAGTTTCTCATCTCTCGTCTAGTGAACCCCTTCACAACCAAGTGTCACGCAGCCTTCAGCATCAGCCATGCTTCGAACCCCCCCCGCCTTTCTGGCTTTTCACTCGGCATTTCCCGCTTACGGACAGTCCTTAGTTTTTTTTGAATTCCAATTCGCTGCACCTGTTCCCGTTCCCGCAGCCTCTTTTTTAAGTGGATTTTTTTCACGCTTCTGGCCTGGGCCCATGGCACAAGCCCTCTCCCAATCCAGCCCCCAGAGACGCCTTCATTCGCGGCCCTGTTTTTTTCGTTCCACTTCATTGCGTAACTCCTTTCTCAGAACAGTTAATGCTTTCTGCGCTGGCTGATCTTTTCGTCCGGGAGCGAGATTTTTTTTTTTTTTTACCACTTTTTGGGTGCCTTCCATATTACGTTGTTCACGTTCTTTTCGGCCCAGCTAAAATGGGTTTTGTTGAGACCCTTCCTGCTGCGGGTTTGCGGAATCGTCCTTCTTTTTTTTTTTTTTTGCTGCCCCTGGCCTTCGAGATCCTCCTCTCTTCTCTTGTAGTGCCTGCTTTTCTTTTTGACAACCCTGCAAGGCTAGGATAAATCCCAGCTGACCGGATTTGCCGCATTCCCGGGTATTTCGATCTTGATAGTTTTGCTTTGCTGTCGTCTGACATTCTCGTCACCAATCGCTGACAAGGCGACTGAACTTTTCTTTTCTCAGATATGAGGATTTTTGCCCGTGTTTCGTTTTGTCTAGAGTCAGGTTCCAAAAGATCCCCCCCCAATCCCAGCTTATTCGTCCTCCCCTACCCTTTCCCGCTTTTGGACTCGCGATCTGCATGTTACCACCGGTATTGTCCTTCTCCGGCTCCACCGCCCGATAAACGTTTCATGAAGTCGCGTTCCCTTTCAGGCGCGCTCGTGAGTCCCTCGAGGTCCCTCATGCTACTTTGCAGCTTGCGGTTTCCCATGTTCCACTTGATCTATAGACAGGCTCCCCCCCTTTCTTCAGCACTTCAATACCCCCCTTTTATAGAGGCAGACACTTTCCCCTTCGTCATCTGCCCCGCCCCCTTTGAGATACTATAATTTCCGAGAGGCCTGCTTCAGCTTTTGGGCGGTAGTTTCAGCGTGAGTCCGAATCTTTCCCGCCCCTTTTCTCTATCTCTTCTCATCATAAGTGTTTTTGAGAGATCTTTACAGGTCGCCTCACTTGAATACGGTTTTTTGCCCAACGTCCTATGAAATCCTTTAATTTTTTTGCTGGAAAGTATGTCCCCCCTTGTCTTCTTTTTATCCTGTGGCCAAGAAAACCTCCTCTTTTTTGTTCCTCGTCAATTTTATACTATTTCCTGAGGTAGGACGCTTCTTTCGCTTGTCTTTCGAGCAATTTGCTTCTGCGACCCCCCAACAGATGACGCCCTTTTGCATAGCTTTCAATTCCCGCATTTCTTTTCCTCAGCGCGCGAAGAGATTTGTCCTTATGAATCGCGACTTCATACCCAACAGTTGTTGAGGGGCCAAGAGCCTTGGAATGACAAGTTATCCCCCTCAGCTTCCTCCTCCCGGGAGGAATGGCCTTTTTCTTTTTTTCCTCGCCCTCAGGAGGTAAAAGTTGAGGAATTGCCCGACGCAACGATCAAATCCACGACACTGTTCAAAGAGTTCAAGTCTCTTCTTCCGCTTCTTCTGCGGAGTTCAGACCTCCCAATTTCAAGTGATCCCACCGGAATCGGCGCCATCCGTCTAGAGGCTTATGGACCATTTCCCCATATCACTTCTCGCCCCCCTTTCTACAGCAGTTCAAGCTCGCTGAAATTCATCGCGTTCCGAGGTCCCCCTAAGGGGGGAAAGTTGTGTCCCATCCGATGACGGTGCTTTTCGCCGCCATCCTTCCCCAGTCACGCTCTCACCCACGGTGACCGAAACCCTATAAGAGAGGCCCCCGCCCCCCGGACGGAATCACCGTCACTCTGTCGTGCCAACCTCTTTTCTCCGATTTTCCCCAGTGAGCCAGCTCACCCTTGTAGGCTCAAATGGGCATCCATCAATTGAACAGGCCCAAAATGAGATTAATTTTGAGGAGCCGGTATGTTCGCTTGCGCGTTGCCATGGGCCATGATGGACCCCCCCCCCTCAACTTCCCGCACCCGACTTCTTATTCTCTGCCACCCCAATTTTTCATGCGCCGCCATAAAGAAACTGTTGATTCGTGAATCGGAGACCCCCCTTCCCATTGCAATTTGTCCGAATTTGTCTCCCAGCATTCGTTGCTCCTCTTGATGTGACAATGATGTAGCGCACACAGTATTTCATAAGAGTATTAATCCCGCGTCGTGCCCAAATTGGTGGTGTGGGGGGTTGTGTTGTGACCAACACTTTTAAAGAACTTTTGAGACTTCTTGACTTCTGAGGCGTTCTCACCCCTCCAGTACTGAGGAAATGGCTTTTCTGCTTGCCCCTTTGTTCGACGCTGAGTGGGACTTTCAACCCCTTCCTCCCACAACTTGATGAGGACCGTCCATTTCCTGGATGCCAGAGGCCCTAATTGCAGCAGGTAGTGTGAAACCGCGCCTGTAACCCCCGGTTTTGAAATTTCCTTTCCCCACCTCTCCCCTTTTTTTCATTTCCGAAACTTATAGTTTTTAGATGTAAAGACCCGTGTTCGAATTTGCAATTTGCATCATTTCAGTAGGATGTGGGACCTGCCCTTTACTTCCCCTGCGATTACCGCAGTGCGAGCACTTTTTACATACCGAAGGCCCCTACACAGGCGTTCCGTGGTGTCGGCCCCCCTTTGATAATCACAGGATTGGCTCCGTGGTCCCAATTTTTCTTTGACGGAGAGCGCTTTGGCTCGCCCTGAATTACCCCTTTCGGTACGAGACCTTCTTTCCCGGCGTGCAGTGGGGTACCGTGTCCCCAGCCATTTCGACTTTCGTACCTCAATATTTTTTTTTCCCCCCCCCAGCCACTATCGTGGCGTCGAAGGCGACCGTTTCACAACACTCCTTTACCTTGTAGATAGCGCCCCAGACCCCGCAACTCGATTACTAGTCCGCTTTGAAGGCTATGCCTCGGTCCCAGTTTTCTTACTTG
>Ga0179593_1505173_pt1 | contig 18298 bp, 25 predicted proteins | sample CZODoug2_1_08_16_FD_185931 | JGI IMG/M metagenome (GOLD analysis project Ga0179593, IMG submission 185931) | Vadose zone soil fungal communities from Angelo Coast Range Reserve, California, USA - CZODoug2_1_08_16fungal (PacBio error correction) | ecosystem: Environmental > Terrestrial > Soil >... | reverse complement strand
AGTTCTTGAAGAGCTTTGATTTTCCTCTCTTCTGCGGGCCGCTCCCCAGGGGCCGTAGAGGTTCCGCTCCCTGCAGCCTGTTTCCCCCCAGGTTTTTTCCCCCCCTCTTTCTGCCTCTGATTTCCTCCCCCTGACGTTTGCCTTATCGATTTTTGCGACCGTTTTGGCGCTTTTTTGTCTTCCATACTTATTTTTTTTTTATGGGTCTGCGGTTAAACTCTATTCCTCCACTCCCCGTAACATTTTTCCCTCTTTTCTGCCCCCCCCTCTTCACTTTTTTCTGAGCTAGTGATTTACGCGTCTTCGGTTCTCCAGTGGGAAGACAGGGCTTAGGCGAACTTTTCCTTCTTCTTTCTCCCTCTCTCTTTACCATTTTTTCCTCGTCTGAGCTGTTTACCTTGACCCCTTTTTTTCCCTGCTTCGTTCAGGTCCCCTCCCTTGTTTTTTTTTCGTGCGAGTTTTTTTCTATCAGCCTTTGCGTTTTCTTTTTGCCCCCCTTTTCTTGTCCCCCCCCCCCCCCTGCGGGCCCTTTCTTTTCTGCTTTTCTAGGCACGTGCGACCATTTTCCCCCCAAACCGCTTTTTTCTGATACAAAGTTCTTTCCTTTCTCCTGGTCCTTTGGTTTGTCCCCCCACCGCCGATATTTTTGCAATTACGCTATTCCGCAACCCTTCCCCTTTTTTTTGCAACTGACCCCGCATTCTCTTCTAGCTTGTCCCTCATTGTCTGATTTTGACCCTCCCCACCCCCCCCCTTTTTTTTCTTCCTTTGAGGCCTTTTGAGATTTGGGTTTGGCTCCTCTTTACGGCTGAAGGACGTGGCCTGCACTTTCATTTCTTCGTACCCCTCCATGCTGTCCTTTCCCCTTCCCCCTTCCTCCCCCCAGCCAAAGTGTAACACGACCCCCTGGCAAGGAGTGACCCCCGTCCTCGGTCGCCCCAAGTATGTTTTTTCCCTTCCCTCTTTTTAAGGGAGGGAGCGACATTCGAAGTCGTACTTAGTTTTTTTTCCCCCTGTTTTGATGAACCCCTTCCCTTCTCCCCCTTTCTTTTATCCCCGGGATCCAAAAGAGATCTTATCTGCAATAGGACCCCCATATTCCCCCGTTTTTTAGCCTTGGCCCCTCCAACCCCGCTTTTGGAGATGAACTATCTTCGGTTTAGAGCTCACTCCATCCAACACCCCCCCTGTCCCGTAAATCGACCTCTTCCTCTAAGATCCCGCTTGCCACTTGTTTGCTTCCTTACTTTTAAGCCCCCCCCCTTGTGGTTTATTTCCCTGGTTTTGGGGTGATCACACCTTTTCCCCCTGGTCTCTTGACCCCTCCTTTCTTCGCTTTGTGTTCCTTTTTTCCTTTTCCCTTTTTTAAGTGAGGATTACCCCCCCCTTTCGATTTAGTGACAGACCCGGTCTTCCCTTTTCCTGTTCCCTTTTTTTTTCATGCGCCTTGCGCTTCCCAACTCCTGTTCCCCTTTCCACTTCCTTTTTTCCCCTCCTTGTGTGGGGGGAAGTTGTGACTTCCCCGAAATGCTGTTCATGTGGCAGCTTCCCCGCCTGTCTGCCTTTCCCTGGCCCCCCCTGAGTCTTCCCTCAAGACAACTTTAGAAAACTCTCCTCCCCCCTTAGGCGGTCTTGCAAGCGGCTTTTGTACCGCACCCCCCGTATAGCCCCTTCATGGTGGGACGTCGTTTATTTTATTCCAGCTGTTCTCCCCTGTTTCCACAAACGTGTGGGCTTCCTTCCTTTTTCACTTCCCTACCAATTTCCCTCTCCCCCCTGTTCCTCTTTGATAAGTTTTTAGTGCGTTTTTCCCCCCCGGACGAAAGCAAGAGGGGTTTATTCGTCCTCCCCCTACGATTTTTTCTTTTTTTTTCCCCCTCTTTTTTTTGCATAAATAGCTTCTATATCTAGCACCGCCCCCTCCCCTCTGTTTTTTCCATTTCCCCCTTTCCCTTTGATCATTGTGCGTTTAATCTTCTCCTGCTTTTCGTGGTTTGTTTTTTCCCACTAGCTTTTTGTCCCCCTTCCCCATTTTCGGTTTCTTGTAACCTTTTTGGGTTTAGGACCAAAATTTCCCCCCACCCCTTTTCCCCCTTCCTCTTTTCGGCTGCTCCTGTTGGAGTTCGACCACCTCCCCGTCGGTCCCGTTTAGTAGCACAGTAGGCGACTGCCTCTATTTAGTGTTTTAGCTTTGAGTGCCTTTTAGTGATCTACCCCCCCCTGTTTTTTCCGACACTGGTCCCGTCCCCAATAATACGTGAATCCCCCAGCTGCCACGGCTCCCCCTTGCCTTCCGTTATTTTCAGTGATCACACGCCCTCCCACCACAGTTTTGCCTGACTTAGTTACTCCTCTCCTTTTATTTCGGTTGCCTTCTTTGTTTGATCGAAATGGTGCACGCTTCCCCCCCATTCCTTCTCGTTCACTCAGAGTAGTTACAGCGGCCACCCGTTTCCTACTTTCTCACTTTTAGACGGCGTGTTGATGAAATCTTTTTGTCGCATCACATCGTTTCCTGTGATCACTTCTAGCTTCCCACTTTTGCCCCCCTTTCCCCTAACCAATAGTTCTCCCCTCTAACGCCGCCCGCCTGAAGTGCCAGGTTCCTTTTTTGATTTGACAAAGTATGAAGCGATACCAGCCTTGTTCAATGACCCCCCCCCCTCCACCCTCGGTCTGAGTCCTTCTGGAACGTCATTTTTTTGTTTTTCGTATTACCCCCCCCCCCCACCATTTTTTTCCTCTTTTTTGCTCTCCTCTTCATTTAGGGTCTTCTTTTCTTCTTTGCCTTGTTACCCCACGTAATCCTTTTTGCTGGACCGTTTTCTCTTTTCTGTTATTTTCCCTTTTTCCTTTTCTCCCCCTCCCCCTCCTTGTTTTTTTTTTATTTTTTTGAGAGGATATCTCAGTTCCCGGGCTTCTCCCTGGATACCCACGGTTGTGTTTTATTGACTCAGTGCTGCCCACCCCTCCCATGGGTCCTGCGGCGTCACTTTTCCCCCGTAAGTTAGGACCGCAAACTGTCCCCCCCTTTTTTTGTGACGTTTCGAAAAAAATCGGATTTCTAAGAGATTCCCTCCTTTATTGGCCTTTTTCACCCTTTTTTTCCCCGCTTTGCATGGTTTTAGAGTTTTTTCTTGGACGAGTTTTCCACTCTTTTTCTTTTTGGTGGTTTGGTGCCCGCGGTATTCCCCAAATTTTTTTTTACCCCTCCTTTTTTCTTTTTTCTTAGTTTCTTACCTCAGGAGTAAGATTTTCCTCCCCCAAGAACGACCCCCCCCTGGCCCTCCCTTTTTCCTTCTTGATGTTTGCAAGGCTGTACTTTTCTTTTAAACGTTTTTTTTTTTTCTCTTCCCTTTTTTGGTCGCTTTCCCACCTTTCGGGGATATTTCTTCTCGTTCACAACATGTTTGACTGGAATTCTAGGTTTGCTAGATAATCCCGATGCTGGCGACCCTTTTCTCTTTGGTGTTAGTTGTCCCTACCGTTGAAATCCTGGCCAGTGTGAGGAGGGCGCGCAGGTTTGTACCAGCGGGGTGTCTCTAGTTCCCCCGATCTGTGTTTTGGCGCCCAAAGGTGGGGGTTCTAGTGGTGTGGACCTCCCCTTTTAACCTCCCCCCCCAGCCTTACCCCCCTCACTACGGATTTTCTGCCTTTCCCCCCCCACCCCCCCTTGAGAGAGAGTTCCCTCCTGTTTATTTTTTTTTTTTTTTTTCGATTGTGCTGTACCCTTTTTTTCCCCCGAGCTGGTTCGTTGGGGACGGGTTTTCATCTTGCTCCTTTTGGGGTTCAACCCCGCCCCCCTCTTTTGTGTTCCCCCCTGGAGTTGCGCTTTTTTGCACGCCCCCCTGAGGACTTTCCCCCCCTTTCTACCGTATCCGTCCCCTACCGTAATCAGGACTCTGCCTGCTTTTTTCATAATTCCTTGGCTTCCTCTCGCTTTGACTCCACCGAGTTTTTTCCGTGTTTTGTGTCCTCCTGTCTGCGGTTACGTTTTTTTTTCCCCCTTTCTTTTTTCCGTGTTAGATAGTCTGCTGCTTTTTTTCATGGCCCTTTGCACACCCCCCTCTTGTCATTCTCTTCGGTGAGCCCCTTTCTCTGCGGGCTTTTTTTTTCTCCTTTTGGGTTTTTTCCCCCTTGTTTTTCTTTGGTTCCTTTCAAAACTTAATACGTTGCACAATTATCTTTTCGCTTTTTGGTTGTTGAGGGAACTTGGGGGGGGCACGCGGCTCCTGCTCCGGCAGCCTCCCTCCAGTGAGTTACAGCACTGCCTCTAGTGTCACGCTCCACTTCCGAGGTTTTCTTGACCTTTTTCCATAGGCTTTGTGCGGGCTGGACCCTGCACCGGTAACGGTGCGGGTACGCCCGTCGCGGGACGTGGACCTTCTATTGCACCGGTTCTTGGTGTTGACGTGTTTCCCCCAGGCCATTTTGTTTGTGTGCGACGTGTTCAGTGCTTTTTTTTTTGGTGCTTTTAGGGCCTTTTTGGTGACAGATGTTTTCTTTTTTTGTCCCATGGGCGTGTCAGATTTTATGCTCCTCTTGTTTTTCCTTCCCACCCCTCCATTGGTGCATCTGGGCGTTTCCACCCCCCTTCCCCCCATCTGTAGATTCCCTGTTCACCTTCGTTCGTCGATCGTCACTTGTTGTCCCTCTGCACCCCCCATTTTCTTGGTCCCTAGAAGCCCTTCTTCCGGGTGCCCACGGGGAGTCCTGTCGTTGCAGACTTACCGCACTGGTGCTCTCGTGACGTTCCCCTCTTGACTCCCAATGCCATTTCCTGGTGCGCGGTGTTAGAAATAAAAACACCTCCTTTACACACCATCTTTTTTTTGTCCGTCCCCCCTTTTTTGGACTCATCCTTTCACAAGGTATATTACCGCCCTGGGTTTGTCGTGTTAAGTTGCCCAAAGCTTTCCTTAGTGGTTTTAAGGTGGTTCCTCGCTCCCACTCCTAGTATTTTCCTCCACCCAAATTTAACCTATTTTTTGTCTCCGGACAATTTTTTAATGGTTGTGTCCACGATTTGTTTTCTTTTTTTCCCACAAATTAGAATGTGCGCTCTGGTATAGGTTTCGTGAGTTGATACGTTAATTTACCTGTCTCACCGTGGTGGTTTTCTCCCCCTTTTTTTGCAAATCTCAACACTTTTGAAGGCAGCCTTTTCACAGCTGCCTGACACCCTCAAGTTTGACCCTATCAATGCGTCGAGTTAAGTTCCCTCTCATCTTTAACATGAGGGGGTTGGATTGTCTGCTCCGTAGAGGTTATTAGTTTTAGGGAGTTGTGACAACCGCAATTTCTTGTTGAGGAGGGGGGACCCGGTCCAAGTTGTGGCTACCCTCGGGAGCCATATGCCCCCATGGGCGGAATAAGAATACCTTTTTTTGAAACCCGTCCCATTACCCTTTTCCGCTCCGTTGGGGTAACTCCCCCCCCCCCCCTTCGACCATTGAGACGAATGGCCACCCTGACCAATATCCCCTCCATGGTTTTTATTGATTAAATGATCTCCTGGAGCGGCTCCCCCTTGCTTTTTTGTCCCGTTGAGGAACTTCTTCTTTTCCTCCGTTCTAAGGGGGGATCTTATGGGTGCGTCCAAACCCCCCCCCTCCCTCCGAATTCAATTTTCTTTGGCATTCCCTCCGCCTTTTTTCTTTTTTTCTTTTGAGTTTAAAGGGTTGTTTCAGTTTTTTCTGGTCCCTTTCTCTTTCGACATTATGCTACCGCAATTTACCTTTTCCCTGGGGGATTTTGGGCCCTTTTCTTTGCCGTATGTTTTGGCTTTCACACCCCTTCTTTCCAGCTTTTTTTTCTGTATTTCACTCGGCCACCTCCGCAATGTTGCCTTCGCGTTTGCTTCTTTTTGGCCATGGTCTTTTTTTTTTTGCCGGCGCTTCCCCTGTCGAGCGTCCCCCTCTTCGCCCCTGCCCCGCTCACTTTGACCTTTTTTGGCCGATGGCCTCGGTATCTCTTTTTCTTTTTTCCCCCCTTCTCTTTTTTTTTCTGCTCGCCTTGTTTGAGTTCAAGAACGCCTGCGTGGTTCCCACCACCCCCCGCCCCTCCCCCTCATTTTATTTTTTTTTTGGGTCCCCTCTTTTTTCTTCCTTCGGGCCCTGGATTGTCTGAACCCCCCCCCGCCCCCCACTTTTCCCTCCCCTGTTCCCCCCCTTAGCAGCCTCTCGCCCCCCTTGTTCGCCTCGCTTGGTCCTTTGTTGTTTTTTTTTGGGGACCATTTTCCCCCTTTTTGGATCCCCCCCACCCCCCGTTCTTCTTCTTCGCGAACCTTTGTTTGAGGGCTTTTGGATTGAAAGTTTATTTCCGATGTTGTGCCCCATCCCCCCCCTCCTCTGCGGACAGCAGTTTCCCTATACTCCTCCCCCCCCCTCTTTGTCTTCCTCTGAGGCCTTTTCTTTTTTTGGCCTCCCAAAAATTTTGTTTCGTAACAGGGATTTGTTCCCGGTTTCCTTTTCCTTCTTTTTTTTTTTCTCTGATTCGTCCCCCAGTTCGTTTTTCCTGAAACCCGTGTTTTCCCCCCACATCCTGCATCCATGGACCTGTTTGATCGGAGCCCGCGTCCTTTCCTTTTCTTTTCTTTTTACTTTTCCTTCGTCTTTTTTTTTCGGAAGACCGGTCCCCCAGCCTTCCCCCTATTTTTCTTGTTAAATCGTTTAAATCTTTCCTTTTGAATTTCCTTTTGATTTTCGTACCCCTTTTCCCCCCCTGACTTGAGTGGAGGTCTGCCATAGTGACCCCTTCTTTTTTATTTGCTGTCCCAATTGGATTCTTGTCGTATTCGTCCACATGGTTTTCCTTAGGCCCCCCCTTTCATCTATTTTTTGCCTTTCCTTTCTCCCCCCCAGGCCCCCTTCCATTTTGAGAATTTTGAAGTGGTGCCTTTCCATGCCGTCTTCCCCCCCTTTTTTTCCTGACGGCCGAGTTTTTTTTTTCGGTTTCGGGTTCCCCTTATCCCCGTCTTTTACTCCTTGTTTTGACAACAAGGATTTGCAAGTCCCCCCCCCCCCCCCTGACCTCCCCCTTGTGCGTGTCCTTCTGGGGTGGCGCTTTTTTTTTTTTCCTTTATTTTCCCCAGTTTGCAAGGGGTTTTTTTGAGACGCTGCCTTTCCGGGTTCGCACGTTTATTGATTCTGTTGGGTTTTTTCTCGACTTTCACTCCTTCCCCCGTTTTTTTCGGTTGCTCCTTTTTCCCTTGAATTTCTAGTTTCCCTTTTTGTTCTCTTTCCCGGTTTTCGGCTCGAAACCCCGCATTTTTTCCCAAATCTTTTTTTCCCCCCTTTCCCTCCTTGGTTTTTGAGATCCTTTGCTCCTTGGAGTCGGTTTGTTTTTCCCCCTTGCTCACAGGGTCGAGACCTATCCCCCTTTCCTTCGGCTCCCCTCACCCCCCTGTTTGTTGTTTTCTTCTCTACCCATTCCCCTATCCTTCAATTCTTTGCAAGTCCCACAACGGTTCTGCCTTGAAGTTCTTTCCTGTTTTGCCCACCGCCCACGCCCACCGAACCGACCTTTGCGTCCCCCCGTTTTTCTTTTTTCTTTTTCCCCTTTTTTTCGCCGAGCCTTTTTTTTTTCCAGTCTTTTTTTTTTTTCCTGGTCTCATAACCCGAATAGGACGTCAAAGTTTTTTCCTTTTTATTGCTGGGTTTTCTCCTTTATTCTGGCCCCATTTTCTTTTCGTTCTTTTATCCCTTCCCTCCACCATTGTGAGAAAGGAGATTTTCCCCCGAAAGACCCCTTTTCCTCCGTTTCTTGGCCTATTCTCCCTGTTCCAGTCCTTTTTTTTCTGGGCTAAGAAAGTTTTTTTTTTAAGTTTCTGTATTCCAGTACTTCCCCTCTCTTCTCGGGCGAGTAGGGAAGGGTACTGATTGACATTTTACAAAACTTCCTTGTTTTTTTTGCTCCCCTCCCCTTTCCGTTCCCTCTGTCGTATGTTTCTCTAAAGAAAGTCTTTTCCCTTGGCAGGCCATGGATGCTCTGGTTTCCAGGGTTTGTTTCCTTTTCCCATCCCTTTCCCTTCCTTTGAGTTTAATCTGACCCCCTTCCCTTTCCCCCTTCCCGCCTGTAGGTTAAGAATGATTGTTCTTCCACCCTTGCCCTTGTTTCTCTCTCTTTGACTTTTTAGGGCGTCGCTTGAGAAATTTTTAGTTTTTTTTTTCTGTCGGACTTTATGAGTTTTGGTTCCTTTCGCCTTTCACCTCTTCTTTTACTATAAGGCTTTTTTTTTTCCTTCCGTTTCCTCTTTTTTTCTTTTTGTTTTTTTCGGGCGGGGGATGACTTTTTGTTTTTTATGCCAGGTTTGTTTTGGTGAGGATTTTCCCCCCCTCCCTAATTTTTAGTCACCGATGAGCCGCAACTGCGAGGTTCTAGATGGGGTTTTTTTTCCTTTGGCTTTTTTCCCCCCAAGTTTTCTTTTAAGTAGCGACACTTTTTTTTCCCATTTTGATAAAGCGGACGCACCACGTTTTTTTTTCTTTAGCCTTTCCCCTCTCATACTTGGGAGGGGCGTCCCGTAAGAGGCTCTTGAAACCTTTTTTCCTTTTTTTAATTCCCGTGCCGTTTTCGGCGTTATTGTTTTTAAGCGTTCGTGCAAAGCGGTCGTGTTTATGGACGGGGTGCTGTTTGCTTGATTGCAAGCGAGAGGTCAGCCCCCCCCCCCTTTTCCCTTCCTTCCTTTGATCTGTCTTCCACATAATGTTGGTCCGTCCTTGTTTTCTTTCCCCCCCCACCCGAGGTTCTTTTTTTACTTTCCTCCGTCCTCCCAACCTCTTCCCCCCCCCCTCCCGTTCCCCGGCATCGTTTTTTTTCCCGTTCCGCACCTGGTCGATCCCGGTTTGGCACACCCCCCCCTTTTTTGCTTTGTTTTTGGTGGAATCGTTTCTTTTTCCTCTGTGGCGGTCAGGGATTTTTTTGATTCATTTCACCCTTAGTTTTCTTTGATTTTTGTTTTTTGCGGCCGTCTAGCGAATTTGCGTATTGTGCGACCCGTGTTAACTTCAACTCTTTGTTCCCCCCCTTTGTCAACAAGCGTCTACCCCCCCCCCCATCGGTCCCCCCCTTTTTGCTCTTCCTGCCGCAAAGTTCACTCCCTACAGGTGTGATTTGTTCCTTTTCGGGTCGACATCGTTTCCCCTTCCTATCCCTCATCGTTCTTTCTCTTACCCCCCCTGTCTGACAACCCCTGTTCCCCCCCCATGAATTCTTATTTGAAACGCGCTTCCCTTCGCACGAATTTGTTTTTTTCCACGCTTGCCCCCTGACCCCTTTTCTTGGGAACCCCCGATCTTTTGTTTCACTCCCTTCGGTTTCCTTCCCGTATCCCCCCACGCCCAAAAAACAACGGCCCATTCCTTTTTCACTTTTCATCCCCCCAGCCCTTCCCCTTTTTTAGATCTCCCGACCTGCCCTATGGATCTGTCATGGACGTCCCAGGTTGGGTGACGTGGGGTTTTCGGAGATAACACCGCTCATGTCTCTTGATTTGGACGTGACAATTCCTCCTTTCGTTAATTTTCTCCTTTTTCCAAAAGTCGTGATTTTGTCCTGTGCCCTCCCGATGTTCCCTCCCTCACATTGCCAGCGCTTTTTTCCTGCATTTTTGCCCCCAGTTTACCCTTTTTGTGCCTTTCCCTTTCCCCCCCGTTCTTTTTGTTTGAACTTGCATGCCCCTTTGTGCAGCGTCTTTGCAACCTCTTCCCTCCTTTTTTTCGTCTCTGCTTTGACCGCTGCCCCCCGCTCCGCCCCGCCATTAGAAACCCCCCCTGATTTGTCCTCCCTTTTTTTTCTTCTGCCCCCGGATTGGCCCGTTTCCCTCTTCGAGTTGAGTCCGGCATTTGGGGCGGTGAGGTTCGGTTTCTGCCGCACCACTATTTCCCCATCCAACCCTGGTGTCCTCTCCTTTCTTTTCCTGCCCTTGTATCAAGCGAGTCGTTTGCACTGGATTTTCCCCCCCTGCGTTTTTCCCGCCTTTTTAGACGGGTCCGATATCCCTTGCGTCCTGTCTTCCCCTTCCAAAGACTTATTTCCAAATCCGCCCCCTCCCTGTACTTGACCAAGACACTGATCTTCTCCTCCCCGATATAGTTCTTCCCTGGTTCTCTACTTACTCCCCCCTCACCCCAGAGTTGAGCCCCCTAGTAAACGTTCTTTTCTCCCTTTCCTCTTTTTCTCTTGGAGTTTTGTTTATTCAGTATCCCCCGACGGGAACCTTCCACTTTGCTTTATTATCTTTGTTTCTTTCAGAAGATAACATGAGCCACCCCCCCCTAACTTGTTTTAGATGGTTCTCGTGGTGGCTTTCCCCCAGACAGACGGAAGGGCTTCCCGATCTGTCACCTTTCCCACGGTCGTCTTTTCATGTTTGGCCGACAAGTGATGATGCCGTTTTTTCTGGCGCGTGTGGGGCGTTGTTAGCACCCCCCACCTTTTTTGGTCGGTACCACCACCCAGGGACCCATTGGATCCCTGGCCCCCGCCCTGATCTTGCCGGTCCGTCAATAGGGCCTCCCAAATTCCCCTTACCATGGACCGTTTATGTGCACCTCCCCTGGACCGAAACCGTCATCGCCCCCCACAACCCGGTCTTTCCAGCCCCCGCTTTTCGTGCTCTCGACTTGCGTTGCCTTCACTGCTCTTTTCCCCGGTGGCCACTACACACCCCCCCCCTGGCCTCCCTTCCACAATACCGCGGCATCCTGGCCCATTCCTACCCCCCCCCTCTTTAGACTATTTTTTCGGTTTCTTTTGTTTTTAAAATCGGCGGTCCCTCACCTTTTCGGTCTTGATCATAGAGTCCAAATCTTTTTCCGGCCTTGTGGTCCCCCCCAAATTTGCCTACCCTCCCCTCGATGGAGGGACCGTCAAAACGGACCCTTAAGGTCCTTTCTAGCCACCCAGTTAAGATCTGTCTTTTTTTTCGTACGTCACCCCCAAAATTGAGTTTTTCTTACTACAGTCATGCTTTGATGACGGGAGCAGCGGCCCCTGCGATATCCCCCACCCTTAATACCTTGGACTTTGCCTTCGGTCAACGGGAGAGAGCGTGTAACATCCTTTTTGTTTGGTTGTTTTGTCATTTCAGAGACGTTACCACCCCCAAACCCCCAAAACAGAGACACAGTGAGAGGTCAGTTCCTCGTCTTGTTGCCCTCTTTGAACTTTTTTTTCTCCACAACGACTAGTGTTCGAGTTCTTTTAATAAAGTCGAGGGCCCATGTTGCTCCCAAACTTTTCCAACCGGTTTTGGCAGATGTTACCCCCTCCCAAATACTATTGGTTATTGCGCTTTTTTCACCTTTTTGAGGAGCGGGGTTGTGTTTGTCTTTTAAGAGAATAAAACTATCGTGTTTGGGAGAGTCTTTCAGGTTTTTTTCTGTATTAAGAGGGCTTAGCCGAGGGTTCTTGGTTTCCCCTGACGTACTTTTCAAGCCTCTTTGGTAACCAATAGTGATGTTCCCTTCCCGAGGGTCTCTTTGAGGTCTTTTTAGTTTGGTTTGTGTGCTTTTTGCATGATGAAACGCTTTTTCTTTCGACCCCTTTGGGGTGAAGTTAATTCGACCTCTAGTTAATCGTTTTTCGGTGGTTTAGGCTTCTAACCCACCTTCTGAACCTGCGGTCTGGGTGAAAGCTGGTGGTTGCACTGACGCCCCACCATTAGGGCTTTTTCGTGCTTGGGCGGACCCCTTGGTCGATTAGTCAGTGCCTCCTCCTGATAGCCCCCTGGGTTAGATTCGGGGCTCGAAAGACGTTTGCTTTCGCGGCGGACTTCCCCACACCCAACGCCCCTCTTACTACCACCCTCGTGCGCTTACCCACTCCCTGCCTAGGGGTGATCACCCGGCCGGCATGGTACTCCTCGACGCTCACTTCCAGAGGGGGCGCTAACTCCCCTCTCCCCCCAGTCGAAGTAAGACGGCCTCAACAGTCAGCCCTCTCAGCGGGGACCCTTAAGGCACTTGGTGATTAATCCTAGTCGGGCGGCGGCACCTCCTGTGGTTCAACGGGGGGTTGAGCCTTTCTCCCGCTTTCCGTTTGCGCATGCACATTTTTTACCGGGGGTGTAGGTTTGGTTGCGGGCAAGAAAGGTAATCCCCCGGCAACGAAATCTTTGCCGGGCTAGCTGGTCCCCCAACCCCAAAAAAAAAACACAGCCGGATCTGTTCAATTCCATTTATGAAAATTTTTTGGTCCCATACGACCACCCCCAAGTTGACCATGTTTTCTAGAATTGGGATCGTGGTTTGGTCTCGCGGTGGGAGGGGTCATTTTTCTTGTCTGAGTCATTATTGTCCACACCCCCGCCGGGGAATTTTACTTTTTTTAAACGTCAAAGCACGCCGCGTTTAACGTTGTCCTCAGAAAGTCCGGAAACTGTTTCCTTGCGTGAATTCTGTAAGTGAGAGGGGCTTGGTCACGGACTGAGTAGTTCAAAACCTTCTTACACGTGCTTTGACTCTTTGGGCGTGAAAGGGGTTTCCGGTATTGGAAGGAGATTTCCTCGATTATGGATTGCATTAGTTCCCCTTACAACTGGATTGTTTAGAGGATTTTCCTCTTGACCACTCTTTTAGCTTGGGATTCTTCAGGCGGATGGGGTGGTGATGACGTTGGGCTAGAGGTGATGGCTCTTAGGAGACTCTTGGCGCAGACGATGGTTGGAACAAAGAGGGCACCTCCAGGAACCTGAACACTTCCAAGACGATGGAGGAAAAAACCCCACCCTCCCCAGGGGGGGTTGGGGTTTCAGTAGGGGTGGTGGGTGTGGGTGGGTGCGGCAGTCCGCAAACTGCAACCCCGTAAACCAAACCAACAGTGGTAACGAGATCGAGCTTGTCGTCCGACGATGTGCTTTTATTTTTTTTTTCCTGCCCGGTGGTAGTATCCCGTTTTCCGACCAGGGTGGTCGTTTTGTGGGGAGGGGATTCTTGGCTTTTCAGGTGACTTTTTGGCCCATGGTTCCCCCGTTTTCGCATTAACTGCAAGGTCAGCATTGGGCGTCACCTGCACGCTGGGTGAACGGGCGGTGCCACCTTTCTGATCTGGGCAAGGATTTTGCACAAGAGGTGAGCTTTTAGGAGGTACGGCCTGGGGGTGGTTTTTTGGGCCTTTGCAAACCGAGGGGTGCCCCTCCGGCACTGATCGAGCGTTCACTCGTAGCGGAACACACCCCCCAAGACAAAGTCCCCAGATCTGTGTTGGTCACCCAACCTATCCCCAGTTACCTCGGAGCATCCGTTTCCCCATTCCCTGTCCCCCTTTCGTTACGAGTACCTTGTCCGTTGAACAACTCTTCTTGTTGTGGTGGAACTTGGATTTTTTTTTTTTTCGTCTTTTCACCTCGGTTTCCTTTCCAGGAGCGTTATGACCACCCCCCCATTCGGAAAAATGCCTGCGTGTAATACATTTGCTGCTGGGTGGTAGCTCTTTTTTCCCGGAATGATTAGATTGGGAGTTGGGTATACCTTTGTTGAATTCGAGAAGTGGCTTGATTCCCTCTCCTTTCATGCGCACTCTGTCCCATCATACTCCAGCCAGTAAATGTTGTTGTACTGATCTTCTTTGGCGGTGGGGTTTTCGTTTTTGTTCACAGTTTCTCTGTTATTCGTGGTTTTCATGGCCAAAAATCTTTTTCTTAAGGGCGCCTTGTCCAGTTCAAATCCCCACGCGGCTTTCCTGTCCGGCTTGGGGTCCGCCTTCACCCCCCTAGTGCCTTGAAAGCCCGTCCCCGCTCGATTCCCCAACGACTTTCGTGGTTTTTGGTTTTCTGATCCCCTGATTCGCTCGAGCGATTCCTTTTTGTTCCGTTGCGGACAGTTTTTTGGCTTTCCGTAGCTTGAGGGTGCCCGGGGTGGTGGTTTCCACCGCGCCTGAATTGGAATTGTATTTGTGAGTCTTGTCTTGAGCCGGTGGTGATTTGTAAACCGGGTGCCGCTGGGCTTAGCCCCGCCATCGTTACCTCTTGTTGAAGCCTGGATGAAAACACTGAAGTCTGTCGGTCCACCTTCGACCCCGGACTGCTGATGAGGCTGACCTGCCCTTGAGGTGAGAGGGGTCGAACCGTGTCTTTTCAGCCTTTTAAACAGAGTCGAATGGTCCCCCCCCCGGGAACGTGCTAACAAGGACATATTGTACAGCCCTTTTTGTTCAGTAGTGACGCTTTCGCCATGGAGTGGAAGTCAACTCTTCCCACCCCCCCCCCCTCGGCTCTTCTGCTTTTGCTTTTCGGTGGTGTTCGGCGCTTTTTGCCTCGTGCGCACTCTGGATTGCGACCCTCGTGCGCCTAGTTCCCCCAGGGGATAAGATATCCCCCTCTCCCCTGTCCTCGGAAACGTTCAGCAACCCCTCATCGGTAGTCTTTTGTTCGGCCTTCCCTCCTTCGCGAATGAGTGGGGTTTTTTTGGTGTGTTTTTTTGGGTGTCGACCTTCGCCTCCTCGACGTCTTGCCGTTCCCTGAGATCCGCCTCCAGCGTATTAGCTTTTCAGATGTCTGCCTCTTATGTCACGACAAGTCGGGTTCCGGTGGCGGTTTCTTCGTCCCGTTGCCCCTTTAGAACGGGAGGGTTGAGGGGTCCAACCCCCCCGTTCTCCAAGGCATCCATGGGCTGCGGAGCAGCCGGACTTTTTGTTCCCGTTTACTTATCCTTTCCCCGAGAGCCCTATACTACATGTGTAAAGTAAAAACGACTTTGTCTCCTCTTTTTTCCCCCCCTTAGTCATTGCAAATCAAGGAGGGGGCTTTTTTTCCTTGTCAACTTCGTCGCCCGTGTTTTACCGTGGGGCCCAGTAATTCGGCCTGTCCGCCTTGCCTTCCACGGTTTATTTTGAAACCCCATGGGACCTCCATTCTCCCCCTCATTTTTCATTTGGCCCGGCGGCGCCCCCCCTCCCCCTCTCCCCCGTGCCGGCTCCGAGCTTTTGTTGATTGATCCCTGAATTTCCCCGACTTACGATCAGCCCCAAATGCGCTCCGACACGACCTCCGGTGCGTCGGCTTTTACGGTTGGGGGGGGCTGGGCTTGTTGGCCGCCTCTTTCGGGGTTGTGGGAAGACCTTGACAGGGAAGGTCCCGTCCTCGCGTGCTTATCTTTTCTAGTTTCTGGACGTTCCCTGCTGTTCGGGCTCTCCGGGACTTATCTTGCCTGGAAGCTTATTCTCTCACCCCCCTCCTCCATGATCAATCCTCTTTTTACTCATCATAGTTTTTGTTTTTTTTTTTCTTCAGATCGATCAAGGATCGGTCGCCAGCCGATTCCAGTTCTAGAGGCATCTTCCTATGCTGCCCGACAGTTCGTGTCGAGCCCCAGGGCACCGAGACGTTGGCTCCAAACCCCCCTTCCTGTCCAGTCCGTCTTCGACCGGGGCTTCCCTTTAAGGGGCGTCCACAGCAAACCCCCCCAACCCCCAGTTAACTCCCTGGCGGGGAAGTTCCTGGTGGCGGTGTTGCTGTGTGCTTAAGAGGAAAGTGGGTTAGGAGTCACACAAGTTATTAGGTCAGGTATCTGAGGCAGCAGCCTTAACCGAGGTACGGCTCGGCAAACGACGGATTTGGTCTCGTGTCGTGCGCCGAATCTTTGTGCCACCTCTGAGTTTGCGGTTCCAATTCAGAAACGTGCAGGCACTTCTATGTGAAGGAACCAGTCAGCCCTTAGCGAACTTGTTTGCCGGTAGCACAGGGCGGACTACCTCCTTCCTGAGACCTTTTTCCTGATCAATAATGCACATAATTCGAATTTGGACGTTAAGTTTATGACGTACATGTGGTCACCCAAAAACTGGAGGGCGATGCCTGGGCAGTCAATACAGAAGGGTACGACAAGGACTATTCGCGGTCTCCGGGCCATGCGGTTCTGGGGACCCCGGTTTTCGGTCCCCCTGGATCTCGAGCCCTCGGACCGGCCCTTACGGCCGCCTGGTGCTGGACCCCCTTCCTGCCAAATTGGCAAGTGCGCCTTCTGAAGACGTCTTGTTGCGTACTCTTCGGGCGCAATTCCCCCTTTAGCGCGGCGCCTCCCTCCGGGCGTACCCTTCGAACGGCTTAGGGATCTCCCGAGCCGGTTTTCGACCTTGCCTCCGGTTGCGGACCGGGGGGGGGCCGTGCTTTTTGAGATTTGGTGTCCCTGCGGCCTCTTTTTCGTCCCACAATCCCGTACAGTCCCGCGCTCGCCCCCCCTGGCGACGCGGCTATTTTGTTTCCGTAGGCGTCCAGGGCTTCGGCAGCGGCACTGGGGGACCCAGCGGTGACTTCCCTCGGCTCTTCGCCCGGTTGGATGGGGTGTTATTTGCGTTGCATTCCCGCGTTGGCGTTGCAGGCAAGCCCCGCTTGCCCCTTGTGTGTGAAAGGTTTCTAGCAGCCTTTTGCAGCTGCTTTGCTGGCGGCGGTCCCCCCCTCGAAGACGGAGGATTACGGGCCGCGGATGCAAGACGAGTTCCCCCTTGCCACTTCAACCAAGTCTTCCTCTGCTACCGTCCGCGGCGGGGGGTTGGTGGGTGCACCACCCCCCCCCCACCGGTACGGGCCTTCAGCGGGCCCTTGCACTCTCCTGGCAACGGACCTTATCGCTTTCGGAGCTCAGGGGATCCACGCCACCCTGTGTTTAGGTTGCGGCAACCTTCGAGCGGGGGTGGGCTTCGGTGGCAGGGCGCAGGCTGGTCTTCCTGTTCTTAGTCCCTCTGCTGTGGTATCGGGGTTTGCTGGCGTACGTCCTGCACGTTCCACAAGAATTTTTTCCCCTCGTTCTTGACCCTGCGATCGGCGCAACCACAAAGGACCGGAAGGGATGTCGGGTGGCGCAGAGAACCCTTTAGAGAGCCCCAATCGCTATGAAACGGGACTCCACCAAGCCCCACCTTTTGTTGGTAGTGAAGCGCGGGCCGATTGCCCCCTGTGAAAGGTCTTGGCCGCCTTAGTCCAAAAGATGGTCTCTTGAAACTATAGTAGCTGGCGAGTTACCACAACATGGCGGGTGGTTTTACCCAAGACGACGAAGATTTGGTCAGAGAAATTGCGTGAAACGTATTTCTGTGCGAGTGGACCGTCACCTGTGTGTATTTTGCAGTTGCGAACCCCATTCTTGGTTTCTGGAATTTCTCCCCCTCTCGTGAACTTTCCCGAGCAAGTGAGGACTTCCCACCCCCTCCCCAGTGCCGTGACCCCCTGCTCCCCTGCTGCCAAAGGCCACGCATCTCCTCCAGGGGCCTTTCCCACCTTCTCATGTGTGGCCAGTGTGTACGCACCATCGCCCCGTATCAAAACGCGAGGGCATTGGTCTCGCCTGACGATCACCTCGCTCAGAAAACAGCAAATAGGGGAAAAAGAAGAAAAAGTTTTGCTTTCTGCCCAGAGGCGAGAAAAGTCTAGGGTTTCCGCGTGGGTTGTCTTGGGAGCCCCCTCATGAAGGGGTGAAAAAGTTGCGAGCGCACGATCCCTGACCCCCTGTGTCCAGATCGTTTCCCGCGCTGATCCCCCGCGTCGCTTTGCAGCGGCCTTCCGCGTTTTCGGCCCTCATGTCAGGCCGGCGGTAGCGCACTTACATACCCGGAGCCGTTCCGCCGGCCGAGTTTTCTTCCCGCACCAATCGTAGGGCTTCGGATGATTCCGCCGCGTTCGCATACCCCGACCCAGTGTGTCTTCGTATTACCTGATCTCCTTCGGGCGGCCGTGCTGTGATTCCCCAGGCCCTCTTTGCCCTCGGGCGTTCCTTCCCCGGACTTCTTTATCCCCGCACCGCTAGAGCTTTTTTGTCGCTGGGCGGGTGAAACCCTTCAATGCAGGCTCGTGATTTTGGCCGTAGCGCAGTCGCCTTTTCGTTGGGGCGGCCTGGCCCCGGCGCTCCAAACAAATTAAAATGGTCGCCCCCCTTTCCCACGGACCACAAGACGTATTACCGGGCCGTCCATACTCTTCACCCTGCGCCACTCCCGCGCCCCACAGTTTCGCCATTGTTTTCGCGGTTGCACCCCCCCGACGAGTTGGTCATCGACCACGGGTGCCCCGCTCACGCCCGTTTTCACGTCCCGGCGGCACTTAAACGAAAAGCGGTTCTCTTGAAATTCGCTGTGCAGCACCGCCGAGGTACTCAAGGCGCGTACCCAACTTTGTCTCCCTCCCTCGGCGGCCGCAAGAACACATATCGTGTAGACTTCTTCCCCCCTCACGCGAGGAAGTCAACGTGCAGCGGAGTATTTTTTTTGTCCGTGTTCCCATTGACGTTTATCCGCAAGCTCTAGACCGGCAGGCAGTTTGCTCGGATCGTCCCCACAAGTATTCTGCGGTCTTTTCGTACAGGTG
>Ga0179593_1261730_pt1 | contig 18298 bp, 25 predicted proteins | sample CZODoug2_1_08_16_FD_185931 | JGI IMG/M metagenome (GOLD analysis project Ga0179593, IMG submission 185931) | Vadose zone soil fungal communities from Angelo Coast Range Reserve, California, USA - CZODoug2_1_08_16fungal (PacBio error correction) | ecosystem: Environmental > Terrestrial > Soil >... | reverse complement strand
AGGGCCTTTTTTTTTCCCTCCGCCTGGTGCCCCTTCCCCCTCGACCCCATCGTTTCCTTCCCCCCACGCCACATTATGGTTAATCCGTCTTCAGTTCCCCGCGTTTTGCCGGATTTTGACGACTTTCGAGTCTCCTTCCACCCTTCTCTCCCTTTGCCATATCTGTCGTTCCTCCGGGCTCAGTCTCTGTGGGACTGTTGACTTTTGGTGGATTTTCCTTGAGAGGTTCAGCATCCACGGGTCGCTTCTTTTATTTCCCTTCATCTCTCCCGTCCCAGACCTACGCTGCTCATCGAGTTCGCACCCTTTTGGCCGTTGGTGGGTCTTTTTTCGTTTGTATTTCCCGTTCGAAATGTTTTTTCTCTGGGCACAGACTGAACGGCTTTACACAGCTCGAGCTCAATATTTCGCCTCCCCAAGTCTTTTTTTCATCTTTCCAGGGTTATTTTCCTGTCCCCCGACCTCTCACCGTCAGGCAGTTCACTGTTTTTTGTAGTTCAAGCGTTTTTTTTTGAAGTTTTTCGGTTATGGTCGTTTTGCTTGTTTCCCCCTTTATTCACTTGTTTTTTTTTGATGTGTTCCCTCCCCAGTGACTTCAGTCGGGGCGGTGCTTTTTTGACGGTGAAGGGTTTGTCCGAGGCGGCCTTTTTTTCGCCCTAACCTTTTTTTTGCCTTTAGTCCAAGGAAGATTTATGTTTTTAGATTCTTTCTTTTTTTTACTCTTGATCTCCGGCTGTCATCGGGCCGGAGTTTTCAACAATTTTTTTTTCCTGGTCCGATGGATCCTGGTTGTGCGGTTGGATGACTCTTCAGGTAGAGGTTATTTTTCCTTTACCAACTCCGGTTTCTAAGAGCAACACCCCTGGTACTCTGTTTTTTATGCCACCCCTTGGCTTTGAGCTACATTGTTTTCGATGTTTTTTGCCCTTGGTTTTTTGGGTTGGATACTTGGTGTTTATTTGCTCGGCTCCAACCATCATCTTCGTTCTGTTGCCCGACTGGTCCTTTGACTGTGCTTTCCTTCGGGAAACTCCGGGCGCTTACCCGCGCTTTTGTTTGCATGCTTCCTGTTTTCCTTTGAAACTTTGTTTGTTCCCCGAGCTCTATCCTTTCCGGCCTCGTCTTTCCCACCTTTTGTTTGCACTTTTTTTGGATCGTGATCGGCTTCTCCCTCCCCCCTTCCCCGGCCCCCTCGTTTAAGTACTCGGCCCCTTAACCTTCTGGTTCGGACCCGAAACCCCTTTTCCTCAGAGTTGTAAGTTTTGGCCTCCTTCCCTTCCTTTTTCGATCTGCCTTCGGGGCCTCATCGTTTCTTTAATCTCCCCCACACGCCTTCGGTTTCACCGTCATCGGCCGTTTTGTAATTTTTACTTTCTTGTCGGCCGTTTGAGTAGGTTTTCCCTTCTTATTCAGTCTCCTTTCCCTGGCTCTCTTTTTCCATCGTGTTTTACGTTCTTTTCGTCCCTGGAGGGTTTCTGTCTCCTTGAGATTCGTCCCCCCACACAGGTTTTTCTTGTTCGTTTTGAATGTTTTTTTCCTTTTTCCCCTTTTCGTAATTTACCAATTTCTCCTTTCGCTTTGTAGAGTACTCTCTCCCCTTCTAATTCCCCCCAGCTCTTTCTAGTTTGGAAGTCTTTTTCTTGCGGCGTTCTGCGTCACCTTGTTGGACCTTCTCGAGGCGACTCGTCTGGGCCCCCTTTTTTGCGCCTCTCGGTCCACACGTCGAGTTTGTTCTCGACGCGGATGTTTTTTCACCATGCCTTTTCTCGAGTCCTTCTGCGCCCATGTATTTCCTTCCGGTAATTTACTCTTTTGGCTTTTGTCCCGCCCTTTAAAAACCCCCCCCACCTGTTTTTTGTGAACGGGCTTCAGCCACGGGTTTCGACTTTCCGTTTTTTTCTTCTCTTCTCCCCCTTCGAGCATCACACCGTAGTATCGCCGCAGCGTGTCTTCTCAGAGATTTTGACATCCTTTTCGTTTTGGCCCGCGTCTTTCCTTTCCGCCCCTGTACCCCCTTTTTCCCTTTGGTGGTGGCCCTGGTCCTATTTTTTTTTCTTACGCTGTTCCCCCCACCGTCCCCTTCTCCGGCTTTTATGCGTTTTTTTTTGTTTGGTTAGTTTTTATCGTCTTCGGGCGTTTCTTCCCCCTCGTTCCATCTTTTCTTGTTGTATGGATGGTTTTTACCTTCCTTTTCTTCGATGATCCTCGGCCTGTTCGCAAAATCCCTATGTCGCCTCATTTTTTTTCAGGCTTTTTCCTTCGCGGTTACTAAGTGCCCTTTCCTGTCCCACACCAACAACCCCCAAACAAACCGTGTCCTCCTTTTTTTTGCTGCCGCCTTTTCAGGCGGCGCATTTTGCCCGGTTATATCCTTGTATTACCTTTCTTTTTTTGTTTTTTTTTTCTCCCGTTTGGTACTATCTTTTGTTGTTTTTTTTATTTTCCCCATCGCTTCGATGTTCCTCGGAGCTCACGAGGTTTTTGCCCCCTTGGACCTTTTTTATCGTTGGTCCCTCCTGTCCCGCGCCTTTTGCATTCACTTTTTTTTCGCGTTGTTTCGTTTGATGGATTTTTTTTTTTTCCTACCCCCGTTTTTGTTGTTTTGTTGCGTCTCGATTCCCTCGCCGGTCGACTTCTCTCTCCCCTTGATGTCTGTCGCTTTTCTTTTTTTGTTTTAGTGGTCGACCACAGTTCTTCCGTTGCGGTAACTCACGACGGCTGCTGCTCGATTGCCTTTTTTCCTTTTCCATCGACCACAAGGACAGAGCACTACCTCCCGAGGTCTCCGCACGATTCCTCAGCCTTTTCCCATGGTTTGCTCTCGAAGGCCGTTTAGCTTTTTGTTCCCCTCGCGCCACTTTTGGCTATGTGGAATTGCTGATTACCACCCGGAGTTCCGAATTAGCTGCCATGCAGACGCGCGATCGAATTGACATCCCCCCATTTTGACGACATCTCGCTGACTTTCTTTTCTCTCTCCCCAGCCATTTTCATTTGGCAGTCTTTGGATGGTCTTGGTCCTCATTTTTAATTACAGGACCTGCGTCGACGTTCCCCTCCCAACTAAGTGGCTTTTTTTCTCATCCTGGAGAAAGGACGTTATCTTCTGTCCTTTCGCCTTGAACTCCGTTCGTCTTCCAACCAAATTTCCTTTCATTTTTGATACTGGTTTTTTTGTATCCAGTCCCACGTTCTGATGACCCTGTTTTTTTTCCTTTTGTCTGCGCGCTCTGCGGATTTCCGATTTTGAACCCCTTTGGTGTTGACTTTTTTGCCCCTCGGCCTTCCTCTTTTTTTACCACGTTACTGAACCTTCGGGCCGGAGGACTGTCCCTCCAACATTTTTCTTCAAGGGGGCGTGCCCCCCCCTTTTCTGCATTGGTTCCCTGCTTTTCTCATGGCGCTCAAGTGAACCCGTGAAGGTCTTTGCTTTCGCCGCTTTTTGGATCGTCACGGTTTTTTGGGACGAGGTTTGAGTTTTGCGCCCGGCAACGAATTCCCTCCTCCTCGCTCATCCCCCTGATGCAAACACTTGTCCCCCTATTTTTTTTGCTACTGCTGCCGGAGCGCTCTGTCCTCGGTGTATGTTCTTTTGCCCACTGTTCTGCGAGTCGCTCAAACCGGTTTTTGCCGTGTTAAGTACTTCCGACGGGGCACCATTCCCCTACGACGATTGTTTCACCTGGTTTTTCTTCACTGCCTTTCCCCTCAACCCCCCTCGCGAACCTTCTCCAGGCCCGGAGCTTTTGCTCGCCGTACGACTGCAGGTACCCTTACTTTTTTCCCCCGACCTTGGGCTTCGCCTCCCTTTTCCATGTTTTTTTTTCCCCTGCTCCCCGGTCAGCGACCAATACCCCGACTTTTTTCTACTCGGCCCTGGCAGCGGCATTTCTCGTCTTCTTGTTTGCTTTTTCACAGTTTACGTTTTTTTTCTTGAGTGCCCCCCCGGCTTGATCGCAGGGGTTGCAACGACGGACGTTTTTCCCAATCCGCGAGCTTAAGGTCTGCGTTCCCCCTGTTTCCCTCCGGATTCGGCTTTTACTTCCGGACTTCAGATCCTTGTCGGAGGCAGCGACTTTTTCCGCTGAAATGCTCCCCCACCGCAGTTCGAACCCCTACCGATGGCCGACTTTTCTCTCCTGGCTATGCCAGGTCGGCAGCGGAACCTTTAGACAGACCTGGCCACGGTCTCGGTCACCTTTCTTTCTGAAATGTTCCCGTCTCGGGCCTTCCTTTTCCAGCGGGCAACAAGAAATTCTCTTTTTTTTCATCGACGCCTTCAACTGTTTTTTCCTAACCCCGGACGAGATTTTTCTTGGACCTTGATGGTGCAGCTCGACTGTGGTGATTTCCCTTTTCAACTTCAACTCCCAGGACTCTAACCGCCGCACGTGCCCACCGTGTTGCCCCCCAACCGCCTCAGTAGGCTTGATCTCCTTTGCGCTTCGCTTTTTTGCATACTTTCCCCCCCCTTTTCAGAAGGGTGCATGAATTTTTTTTTTTTTTTCCGGGTTACGGTTCTACGGTGCTTGTTCGAAACGGCCGCCCGCTGGTTGGTTACCTCTTTATTTTTTTTGGTGCCAACTTTTTCACTGCTGAATTCCACCCTTAGGACATTCTCTTTCAAGTGCACCTCAAGGGGTTCATTTTCAGACATCCCTCCCGGCAGCTGGTCGGGTACTACTCGCTTGACGCTTTTTTCTTTGATCGTTTTCCCGGCCGGACCACTCCCTCCCGCTTTGCGAACATGTTTTATGTTCCCGGAAGCCCCTGTTTGCGCTATCCTTTTCAATGATCTTAACATCACTGTTCCCTCCTTGTTCGTCTGCGTTTTCCCCGTCCGCGCCGTCAAAACATCAAATTCGGCCACCTAAGATGGTCTCCTCTATGCTTTTGTTTTCGAGGGGTCTGGTCGTGCTCTCTTTTTTGAGTTCATCCGTGAGCACCATTTTTTTTTTTTTTTTTTCTTGAACCGCGGGAAACCTGACCCCTCCCCACTTGTTCCTGTGTTTCTTTTGCATCCCCTTTTTTTCTCGTCGAGATTCCAGTCTGAAAGTTGCACTCTGTTAGTTTCCCCGATCAACCGGGTCGGACTTCCTTCCGGTACCCGAACAGAGTTGTGTCCTTTGTCCCCTGCCCCTCCTTTTCTCGTTGAGGCCCCGGGCCGTGTTGGGCGGCCCCTGATGGGCTATCCTCAACCACAATGACGTCGCCCATTGCGTTTCCACGTGCGCCGCTTGGCCCCCCCAACCCACCCCAGGACATGCATCCTCTGGGCGTGTACAGACCTTTACCACTTTTTGGTTCTTTTTTTATTTTGGTTTACGGATTTTTTGGAAGATCGAACGCGTCCCCGCCTATACCCTGCCCTCAGTGTTCTTTTTTTTTTGACAACAATTTTCCTTTTGAATTTCCACTATCTACTTTGAGGGCGGTTTCTTCTTACTGATGCATTCCCCCCTTGGTCCCGTAGTTCCTGCCCTACTTTTTGCGGGCTCCTTTGGCGGCACCACGTCTTAACGACGGATCGAGGTCGGCCTCACAACTGCCATGCGATAGGGTGGCTGTCTTTTTGGCTATTTTTGGTCTTTTCCCGTCGTCGCTCGGTCGCCGTACGTTTTTTTTGATGTCCCCCGTCCTCTGCTGTCAGTACATCCCATTTCAGTTTTTTTTACCGTCTTTTTCATCCCCCTCCTGTTGGTCCACCCCTGGTTTTTTCAGCTCCCTTACGTGGGATTCGTGGTTTCCTTTCATCCGCGTTCAAGGTCCCCACTTGGTTAGGTAAACCCGTACGCTCAGGCGGCGATCACTATCCTCCACAGTACCCAACGTGCCTGTGTTCTCGGTTTTTTTCCCCACTGACGGTTTTAGCAGTGCCCGTCGTATCCTCTGTTGTACCAGAAGTTACACCGCTTTTCGCCTTTCGGACGTCCATCACCCCATCCCCGTTTTATTATTGCGGTTTTGTTCCCTGGTGGAGCCGCACCCCCGTAGGTTTTTTTTTCGAGGAACTTGTTTAGAATTTCTGTTTCCTTGCGTATCTTCGGTTTTCCCCTCCTGGAGTTTGCTTCGACCCAACCCTTCGCAAACCCCTTTGAAACCCCCTTTTCCCTTGCATGTGTGTTCAATTTTTTTGTCGAGGTTGTGCCCCAGCCCCTCTCCTACAATTTGGCGGGGAAGCGTTGTGTCTTGATGGCCAACTCCTTTTGTTGAATCGTCTCTTCTTTTTCTTCCTTCCTCCTTGTGTTTTTTATTTTTTCCAAGTCTTTCTGCTGCTTTCACCCTTATTTTGGAACAGATGCCGCTTTGCATGGCACCCGCCTAGTTTGCGTTTTTGTAATTGGCGGATCTTTTTCTTGACGGAGCCCCCCCCCCCATTCCCGAGTTGTTGCCCCCATCTAAAATTGATGTTTGGCCGGTTTTTGCCGCCATCACGGTTAGCGTGCTTGATGTACAGACCCACCAACCTTTTTTTCTTGGGTTCTTTGAACCTCTTCGGTTTTTGTCGCTTTGCTACATCGTTCCCTGCTCTCGACCGCCCTCGTTGACCCCTTTGGTGGATCCTTTTTTTAACGGTCGTCGTCACTGGCTTTGTTTCCCTGTCACGCCTGAAGACCTTTTGTTTCGGTCGCTTTTGTGGTCTTTCTTTTGTTTTTAACCGGCTTTCGGGCGCGGACCGGGGCCCCAAGATTTCTTTTGGACATCTGCGTTTTTCTGAGTCCTTCACCCGAATACTTTAAGGTATGTTGGCGTTATTTAAGCCTCGATGTTTCCCTTCCTGCGTCGATAAACCCCCCCTCATCCTTCCTCGGCGCCTCTGTACTGCCCCGAAGTGTGATGTCTCTCCAGTCAGGGGTCGTGTGATCCTTGGGTGCAGCGCTCTTCATGTATGTGTTTGACGCCCCGGCGGACCCATTCGACGCGTCAGTTTTTTACCACTCTTGTTTTCCAATGCTAATACTCAAAGTCTCCCGCTCGATTGCGTTTCGTTGTAGCTTTTTCTTCCTTTTTTTCCCTTACCGGGTGATTTCTTTTGCACGTTGCCCTGCCCTTCATTTTGTTTTTTGTCGGCGGGATTTCAAAATGCTCTTTTTTCTTTTTTTTCCTCCCTGTTCGGGGTGTTTTTTCGCTTTACGCCCCCGCTAGGCTTTGTAGTCTTTTATTTACCTCGCGGTTGCGTCAAACGTGGCGTCTGGGTTTCCCTTTCTTTGTCTTGTCGTTTCGGTCCTATCCATTCCCAAGCTCCGCGTCTTCCGGCCCCTTAGGTCAGTTAGGTTTTCTTTCAGGTATTCCCTGTCCTGGGTTCGGGTGTTGCAAGTGGCACGCCCCCACAACTCCGTGCGACGTGCCTCCGAGCTTTTTTGGCGTCATTTTATCCAGACCTTTGTGATTGTAGAGCTCTCGGGGTGACGCCCACAAAGAGTGAAACTGTGGCAAGTGTGCCAGTCTGTTCTTCGTTCGGTTTCCCCCCCCACTCGGAGCCCAAGGCCCTTGACCAAGATCTAATCGGTCCGGGGATTGCATTCGTTCCTCGCCCAGGGTTTTGCCCTAGTACCGAGCCTCGTGCTCGAATGCTTTTGTTTTTTCCCCTGCCTGGATGAAAAGTGTGCTCTTGAGTACACTATTTTGTTTTGTCGGGTTTGTACCTCCAGGCTTCCAGCATGCACACCAACGGTTTTTCCCCTTTGTGGCGGATTGCAATAACTTCTTTTTTCTTCCCGCACCCCGTCTTTTTTTCCCCATCACCTTTTTCCGTTTTGTTCCTTCGCCCAGCTTTCTGTGGCTTGAAGTCGTTGTGGAGTGTGTTTTTTGGACATTCTTCTGTGTGTCCTGTTTTCGCGTTGCCCCTTTGCTGCGCCTTTGCGCCACCCCCCCCTGGTGTTTTCCCTGATGAACACGGCCCGCTGAACCGACCCTTCGTTTCTTCCCATGCCCCTCTTTCGGTGCCCTCCCTCCACCCCTGTTTTGCAGCTTGAGGGTCGGTTTGTCGGTTGACGTTACGTATCCCCTCTGTTTGCTTTCCCCCTGGTGTATGTTCACGCGGCTGATGCTTTTTGCTGGGGGTTTGGCGGGAAAACAGGTGAAAGTTGTTGGAAGGACTGCCCGTTTCAAACGTCGTGAGCAATTCTTCCCCCCTTGTGAGCTATGTACGAACCCCCCGTGACTTTATGGTTCGGTCTTTTTGGACTTTATTTTTCGGATTCCCTCGGCTTTCTTTATTTGTTTCGCCCACCCCGTTTCTGACTTTTCAAGCCCTGTGATATCTTTTTGTACAGCCCCTGTTTCGGTCTTTTTTTTCTTGTTGTTGTCCTCTGGATTTAAGTTTTAGAGGCTAATTTCCCGTACTATGCATCCCCTCTTTTGACGGACGGGGTAAAATTTTGCGTTTTTGCGTGTTTGGTTTTTTGATTGTACCTGCTTGGATGTCTGATTGTCGTTGAGGTTCCCCCCCCTGGAACTCGATGTATCTTGGTGTTGGCCTGACATTTCTCCCCACCCGGATCGGATTACAAACCATCGGTGGCCATTTTACCCCGCCAGATCCCTTCCGTGGTTTCATTTGGCTGTGCATGCCCTTCTTCACCCTCTGATCACTTTCCGTTTCCGCCCCCGTTCGTCATCCCATTTTCACCTTGCCAACGGCCGGTGATTCCCCCCTTAATCGCCCCCAATGGTTCCTAAATCGACCACGTCCCCGTTCCCCTTGTGTTCCCGCTTTTCGGCTTTAGCTACCCCTCAAGTGACTACCGTAAGCGATAACCACTGCTCACCCTTTCTCTAATTATGAGTGTTCTCATAGGATTCTTCTTACCCCTCCCCGTGATCCCGCCCCTCTGTTCCCACATCTTCCGTTATTCGATTTCCCATCCCCTCCCCGCGGGCCCCCCCCGTCAGCGCACCTCCCTACTGGTTGCTCCCCCCTCTTTGCCTTCTATGCGTCCACCTCCGGGTTAGCGCCTATAGTGCGGTTCTCCCCTTGGGCACTGTTGTGTTTTCCCCGGGCTTTCTCATTGTCCGGGGCCTCGTCGCACCACAATTCTAGGCTTTTTCTTTGCACTGAATGGATTTGAATTCCGCATGAAAGCCATTCTTCCCAGTTTTTTTGCTTTTACAGAGAGTGGCACCTCTTCTGCCCTTTTTTTCCCAGTCTTTTTTTTTCCCTTTTTTTGGGTCCATTTTTTTTATCTTTCTTCCTAGAGGTCCCCCTTATGGATGTGGTGTTTCTGTCGTTCGTAATAGCTTTTCCGCTCAATTTTCCGCCGCCGGAAGTCCACTTCCAGTTAGACCAACGACCCAATTTTCGTCAGTTCTTGCGACAGACCTCGCTCCTTCAGGTGCTACGGGCATGTCAGGTGGAAATCCTTTTTCTCTCTTGTCCCTCCTTGTCGGGCTTTAAATGGCCTTTTGCACCAGTCGCCCCCCAACTGAACGGCGTCTCCTTCTGTCTCGTGATTAAATATTGTAATCTTCTTTTTTTGCCCGTGCGGTCTACGTTTTTTGTCCGGCTCTTTTCAATCCGTCATTCTTGTTCTGGCCCCCTTTTTTTTTTATAGCGTGCTAATGTGTTCTTTTTGATCTTATCTACCTATTTTTTTTTGGTTAGGTCGCTGAGTGTTAGTAATGACCACCACAGTTTTTCCCAATTCTTTTTGTTTGGCCTTTTTTTCTTGTCTTTCTGAAAGTTGAATTAATTATTCCAATTCGATTTTATCGACCTAGACGCCTCGTTCAGCTTTTTTTTTCTACCACGCATTCCTCTCGAAGTCAAAGCCTCAGACCTTCCCCACGTTGACCTTTTTTACCCTCCTCACCTAGAGAGAGTCCCTTTTTATTTTTTTTAGTGCCCTTCGGATAGAATCCCTCTTCCACCCCAAGTTCAGCACTTTCGTCCGTACTTCCCCATTTCAAGGGGACTCTCCCCCCTCTTCTAATGTAGGTTCTGTCCTTTCTTTTTTAGATGTGTTACGATTTTCTTTGGGTTTCAACTCCTTTTTTTTTTCAAGTACCACTGGCTGGCGTCTTTACTTTTTTGTTCAGCCTGGATCCGACTTTTGGCACCCCCCTGATATCCTTCGCCCCTTTTTTTAGCGCAGTCCAGACCAGCTCCCTATATTCGCCCGACGCACTGCCCTTTTCTATGCTCACTTCTGTTCTGCAGTTTTACGTAGCCCCCCCCCCCATTCCCCCCTTTTTTGGACCGTGTGATGTCCTCTGCATCCTCTACACCGTCTTATTCCGTGCCTTCGAGTTGCTTTTTTAGTTAATTCCCCGGGTCTTTTCGTCCCCTCTCCTATCCTAAAGTTTGTCTGGCTTTTCTTTTTACTTTTTTGAGGTCTTTGAGATTTGAGATCTTTTGCTTTCCCGTTCAACACCTTATTTATCGATCATTCTGTTGGTCAAGGGCTTTTCGGCTTTTTTTTTTTTTTTCGCGGGTAGTCCCTTCCCCCAACACTGGTTTTTTAAACCCCAACCTTTGAACATTTTCGCGCCCAGGGCATTGCGCTTTCCTTTTTCGACTGTCCTTATTTCTATCGTGGAATACCTCTCTCTGTTTTAGCTATCCCCTTTCGCTAACCGGTGGTTGTTTGAAGTTCGACCACCCTCTCTTTTTCATTGCGCCTTTATTTTTTTTTTTTTTCCTTTTACGGTCTTCGGTTTTTAGGGAGCGGCCCGTGCAATCGGTTTTACCAGCGTCGTTTTTAGCCTCTCTTTTTCTCTCTTTCCTTCCTTTGTTGTTTTTTTTTTTTTCGTATGTCTCCGCCTCCTTCCCGTTTGGCGACAGACTTTCCCGATGTGGCCTGTCCACTCTCCCCCCGCGTTTTTTTTTTTTTTTTTTTTCGCGTCGATTTTTTTTTCGTTGATGTTGGGAGATGAGGTTTTTTCCCCTTTTCTCCCCCCCGCTTCCCCCTCCCCTGTCTCTCCTCGACCTCGAGGTCCTCCTAAGTTTTAGACCTCTGGGACTGGCTCGCGTAGGCGTTCCCCGTCGCTCCGTGACATTTCTTTTGATGATACGCGATCCTTCCCAACGCTGCCCCATCAGGATCGACCCCACATAAACTCGCTCCTGTTTCCTACTACCCTCTTTTTCCCCTCTCCTCCCTCCAACCACCACTCAGATCCGGCAGCTGGGCCCTTCTCGTTTTTTTTCGAGGTGTCCCCCCTCCAGGATGTTTTTGATCCCCTCCCCTGCCCCATCCCGTTTTGCGACTTGTGTTTTGGCCGGTCTCCTTTCTTCTCTCCCATCTTTCCCCCCCCCCCAATGTTTCATGGTGCTTTTTTACTGCCGGCATTGGTGTCCCCCCTCTCCCGATTTTTCTCCACATGCACTCGTGCTTTTGGCCCCTTTGTTTTCTCGAGTTTCACCGCTTTTCTCCCTTTGGGCCTCCGTGTTTTGCGCTTCTTTGGTTTTTTTCCACGTCGACCCCTTTTTTTTTGTGTTTGCGGCCCCTCATCCCCCCCCTTGTCATGTTTTTTCTTTTCAACGCGTGCAGTCCCCCCCAATCTCCTCTTCCGCACACCTACTTCCTCCCTTTTCGCCCAGCCCAAGTTTTTCACACTAGTAAGTTATTTCCTTAACTTTACCCAGCCCCCGCTTCTCCCACGTGTGGATTGCGTTTCCTTACAATGCAACAGCTTTTTGCAGATGCCCCCCTCGCTTTTCCCTCTTTCCGCCTATTCGTTCCAACAAGTTTCCCCTCGACCGGTACCATTTCCGTTGGCACAAACTGTCGAGCAGTCGGCTCGTTTTATGCCGAACACTTTTCCACCCTCTACTGACTCCAATCTCGTTTTTTTTTTCCCCCGTCCAGTACAATCGACCCGGCCCCTATGCCCTCCCCTACCCCCAAGCCTGTACGACCCCCCCCTTTTGTTTTTTACCACCCCCTCTACCCACGACATTCCCCCCAATTAACCAAATCTACTAGCTTTTCTTTTTTCCTTTTTGCGCTCTCCTCCTGTCCGGGTCTTACCCGGCCCTTCCGTCGAGTAAATAGACCCACCGTCCTACTACGGACGTTCGCCCCCCTTTTTCTCGTGGTCCCCGCGGACTTTTTTGCCCGACAGCCTTCCCCTTTCTGAGCTTCGCATTTTTTTTTTTAACCCGCTCTCTTTTCACCCTGTCTTGACTGTATCCCCCACTTCTCCGCCCTATCCGCCCATACTATCCAACTTCACCCTGCGATCTCTTGTAGCCGGCTCTTTTTCTTTCCTTTTCATTTTCTTCGTCTCGTCCTCTTTCGGCGGCCCCCGTTTTTTGGGCACAGTGGCTTCTGCCCCTCCGAACTTGCCACCGGCCTTGTGTTTTTTTTCCCCCTTCCCCCCGAGGCCGCCTTCCTCCTTGGTTTTTTTTTTTTTTCCCCGTTCTCTGTTGACCCCCCAGGGTGTCATTCCCTTGTTTACAAAGTATGGCAGTGACACCCCGAGGCCAACGTCTCGTTGCCTTTTTTTGGTCACACTGCCTGGCCTTGACTTTCCCGTCTCCCCTTTCCTTTCACTAAGCTGTAAACCCCTCCCGTTTTCTGCCTTTTCCTCCTCTATTGGCCTGTTATTTCCTGTGCGGCTGCCGGTCTCATTTTCCTGCCCTGACGCGTTTTCCGCTTTGTTCCCTTTACTCTTTCCACCTTCTTAACCTCACCCCTGGATCTCCCGCCTCATCACCCCTCAATCCTCCTTCCAAACATTTACTTATGCTGAGCTCTGCATTCCTTCTCTTTTTTCACACTTTTCAACTGAGAAGCCTTCACTGTCCCTTCGTTGTTGAGGACGTCTTTCCCGCATATGTTTGTCTCCGACACGTCTCCCCCCTTCGGGACCTTTTTCCCCCGCCAGGTCACGTGGCACCTTTTTTCCCCTGCTCCTCATGTTTGCACATTTTCCCCGCTGTCTATTACCAAGGCATTGGCCTTCCTCCAACCTTTTTGCCCGTTTTTTTTCCTTTTTGTCCCCCTCGTGTCGTCTCCTGTGATCGTCGCCGGCCCCCCCCCTAAATCACTCGACCCCCCCATTTCGCGTCTGCATTCCGTCTTTTAGCTTGATGCTTTCAGTCCTGTTCCTCCCATTTGAAAAGACTGGTATTTTGAGTGAACGTAATGGGTGCCCTTCCCCCCCTCCAAGGCGGCACAAGTCAGCTGGTCTCCCATCTTGCATTGTTTTCTGTTCTGTTGACTGTCTCAGTCGTTTCGTAATCACCACAGTAGACCCCCTTTTTTGTCTGTTGCACCCCCCGTCGCCCCCTCCCCTCCACACCCCCTTCCTTTTGCAACCTTTTTACTCTTGACGCTGTCCTTCGTAGTTTGCAACGGATCTCCCATTTGCACTCTTCTTTTTTTTCCTTTCCCCTCCCTTAAACAGTTAGGACTGTCTTTGCCCCAGCTTTTCTTGTCAACTGGCCGTTGCGGATTCTTCTGTTCTGCTTCGCATCTTTTCTTCCTAAGGTCACACCAACCCCTTCCTTTTTTTTTTTCTCGCCGTGCGGCCCTTTTGCGCCGTTCCAACCGACCTGGACCCTTTCTTGGTGTTCGCCTAATTCCCCTTCCCTACCGGGTCCTGTAGGAGGCGGGTTTTTTGAGCTCTTCGACACGATTCTTTTTCTTTCTCTCAACGCAGCATCCCCCCAGCTCCCCCGCACTTTTTTCCCTGTCACCTGCGCCTTCGGGTTGAGAATCTTATCTTTTTTCTAAGTTTGTATGCGTCCCTTTTCTTCTTTTCCTCCTGTCACGGACCTGCCTTTTTATTCCTGTCCCCATTCCGTTCTTTATGGCGTCCCCCCTTTGATCAAGTCATGTTGATCTTTTTCTTTTCTGTTTTCGCTTTTTCCTCGTCACTCCAACTGACCTTGCTCTGTCCCGTTCGTTCACTATCGTTAGGCGTGTTGTAGGCCTTCATCGGGCTTTCACTCTTCGTACCCGTCGTGCCTCCCCCAGATTTTTTTTTTTTCTGGCTGTGTTATTCATGCTCCGTCCCCGTCTTGTCCTAAGGGCTCTGACCGCGCCCCTTCCCTGCCTGTGTTCCCCTGTGTCCTTCCTCGTGGTGTAGCCCCTTCACTTTAACTCCTTCACTCCCCCTGCTCGTGTTGGTGCTTCGCCTTGAGTATATCCAGCGTCTCCCCTAGTCACTTTTTTTCCGCGTCTTCCCCCCATTTTAACCCCACCACACCTTCACGGTATCCTCCAGCATCGGTAACGCGGGGATTTTTTTTTGTTTTTACCGTACGCGGCTGTCCCCGTGGAGACTTGCGATTTACCACACACCTCACCTTCCCCGTGCTCCTTCGTCAAGCTTGATTGCCCCCCGGCGCATCCACCGCACACCCTATCAGGCCTACGACCCGTCACCTGTTTTCTTTTTTCTCCTCACCCATTTTGCCTTTGTCTCCCACGACTTTTTTTGTCTAGTCCATTTGGACTCCCCCCGCGTTCCGACTCGAAGTGGTTCCGCGTCCACGCTGTTTTCGCCAACCACACCCACCCGACCCCGCCATTTTTGAATACCCCCCCCCGCTATCCATTCTTTCCCTCACACTTGGGAGTCGTATTTGTCACTTCCCTATCCACTCCCATCCTGGAGGGGTGATTTCTCCGTGTGCTTTTGATGGTCAACCCTTTCCTCCCTTTGGTTTCACCTTTTATCCATCTCTCTCTTACTCTCCTTCCTGTTTGTGTTTTTTTAGATCGCTCCTTCCTTTTTTCTCACTTTTGTTGTTCCAAATGGTTCCCCCGTCGTCTTCCCGCCAGCGTTTTTGTGTTTCTCCTGATTTCATTATCCCCCCCTGACCTTTTTGCGGGTATTTATGCTTTGCTCGCCCTCGCATTGGACGATGTTTGTTCACGTGGGGGGTTGGACATGGGAGGACGCTTGGGGTACTACGGGTTGGGTTGGGACCGCCCCGAGCCAGTTAAATTATTCACTTATAGTTCGCCACTATAATTTTGTTACTTTGGCCGCTGCCCTTTGGGTGTTCACTCAGTTGCTTGGCTGAGCATGTCTCTTCAATGCTGTCGTTTTTATGGTAGTTTTTCCCCTTTTTTTTGTTACGGAATCTTTCCGTTCCTCGTCTTTTGTGTACCTGTGTTTTCTACTCCTTTTGAATCCAGACCCCCAATTGTTTTTGTCCTGCGTTGCACGGGTTCTTGTCGAGTTACACTGTCTTTCTTGACATTTAGGGCTTGTTCTGTCGTTTTGGTGTAGTACCCATGTCCGTTTGGTTCTCTTTGTTCTCCTGTATGACTGTTGTTTCCTGTTGTTCCCTTGTGAGGCCGACCGTGTTACCGCCCCGTTTTTTTTTGATTGGTTTTACTACCCTTCTGTGGATTCCCCTGGATCCTTTTCTTGTTTGTGTCCCCACCTGCACAGGGCTCAGCTGCTGCGCTGATTGGGCGCAGTGTTGTGCCTCCGGTTTAAGCGTTACGCCACTCACCACCACCGTTCCGTTTCCCCAATGTTTTTTTTCTCGCGAGTCCTTACCGCCCCCCCTTATGTATGACCGAGGTCAGATTTTTTCGAACGGATGGGTAGCTTGATGCGTTTATGGGAGCTGTTCACCACCTCCCACTTGGGTTGCCCTTTTGTCCGCTTGCACTTACAGCTGCACCGCTTGTGTGACGTGGTTGAACGGCTTCCTTCGCCCGTTTCTTAACACTCTCTCGCACAGCGCCCCCTCCACCTGCGCCCGTGCTTCGAGGTTCAGGTTTTACCTGGGTGTGTGTTATGACCCTCTCACCCTTTTTCTGTTTTTTCGTTGAGAACTGTGGCTTACCGCCCCCCCTCCCCGCCCCCGTAAATATTTGACGTACCCACTTCTTGCTCACGGTATCGTTTGTAACTCCGTTTCTTAACGCACTATTCCCACTCTCTGATGAGAATGACTTTTTTTTTTCTGAGTGTCCGGCCTTCCTGCCTGCCTGTGCGTAACCCCGTTTGTTTCGTTGTACCAGCGCTTTCTGGTGTGTAGTGATTCTGCTTCGTTTTAAACTGTTTGCGCATCTTTCATATTCCTTCCCCATGTTTCTATGCTCCGCCTCCCCCCTTGCATTCAGGTAATATTTTCCCCGTCGTCCGTCCCCTGATCATTCCCTGTTTTTTCGGTGTCAGGGCTCACCGTGTTGCTCCCATGCCGCCCCGAGGTTTCTTGATGTTTTTTTTTTCGGCAAGAGCCTTTTCAGGCTGGCGGTTCCACACCTCCCTTCCCCCCTCTTCACTGGTCCTTTCCTCCCCTTTTTACCCCGCAGTTCAGGTCGTCATGTTTTTTTTCTCTGGTTCGCCCCTTCTTCGCCCTTGTTGTTGTTTTCCTTATGGTTTTAAGTTCGACGTGTGCCCCTCGTTTGTCTCCCCCGGAACTGAGAGTTGGCCGCGGTCATTGGATCTGCACCCAGAGGATCTAGTTTTTCCTAGGCCCCCGACTGCAAGGTAGGCTCGAATTTTTCCTGTTATTAGACTATTTTTTCAGGTGTGGCCACCCCTTGCTTTTTTGTGGAAGGGTCGTCTTATTTTTTTTTTTTGCGCTGTCTCCGTTTTCATGCCCTGTCACCCCCTTTATGGTGCTCTTGGGATTGCCAACAATTACACGCGAGTCTTACAAAGACCTCGCCGTTCTGACTCGTCTCCCTTTCCTTCTTTTTCCCCCCGCGCACTTTGATTTTTTCGGTGGCCCATTGCGAGCTCGACCCCCCTGGCGGGGGACCGAAAGCCTCCCGTTTTTTCCTTTTCGACCAAGTCATACCACGTCTCCCCCCCCCCCGTACTTTGAGCTTTTGATGGATTCTTTCCGTCCTTGCCCTTTTTTTGCACCTGTTTTGGACATCCTTGATTTCTTTTTCCCCGTGAGTCCGTCGTATTCAGTGATGGCGTTCGAAGGTCAGTCCCCATTGCTGTTTCCGTGTGTGCTTTCTTCTATGCGTGTCATGAACGGTGGCCCTCTTCTTTCCCGGGCTCTGTGCTCCGACCTTTGGAACGTTCAAAGTTTCGATTTTCTTTTTGTTTTTGGGCCTGGTTAGGTTGCGTGGGGCTGTCCCCCGAGTTTTGTTCCTGGGAAGTTTGTCGAACTCCTGTTGTCCGTTTTTCCGACGGCCTCCTTGCAAGCTTTCTATGTTGTGTGTTCCGAGGGATTTTCTTCCTTTGCTGCGCCCCGATTTCTAGGGCTGGGCCGGATTTTGAGGGAAGGTTTTGGCTGGGTGTTTTGATTTTTGAGGACCTTTTGCGCGGTTTAGAGCTTTTTTTGTGTTTTTAGAGGTCGTTGTTTTACTTGGAATTCGACGAAGTTTTTTTTTTTTTTTTTTTTTTTTTTTGGTTTTTTTTTTTTTTTTTTTTTTTTTTTTGTGTTTTTTCGGGTTTTTTTTTTTTTTTTTTTTGTGGTTTTTTTCTTTTTTTTTGTACGTTTTTCGTGTTGTTTCTCCCCTTTTCCAGTTCTCAGTGGCCCCTCGCGCCATCTGTGTCCCGGCCCTGTTTCTAGGTGCGTTTGGAGATTGATTTTTGCGACACGTGTCCCCGGTTTTCAAACATGGCATCCAAGTGTTTTGAAGTTTCGTTTTTGCGTCGTTATTTCCTTGGTTGGGCTTTCTCAGTGTTACACACCCTGGTGCGGCCCTGCTTCCCTCCCAACTCCGGCCTTTTTTGAAAGACCTTTCACCCCCCGCTCGGGGTTTTTTCCTGCCCCTTGCCGACTTAACAATTTTGTTTTGTGCGCCTCTTTTTCTTTTGATTGGGCACCCGGAATATTAATCATTCTTTTCTTGCTTTGGTATCTCACCCCCCTGACTGGTTTCCCGATGTTCCTTCCCTTTTAATTTTTTAACGGTAATACCTATGGGACTCCCCCCATTTCGACTCCTGGAGAGCCCCCTAAAACTCTGGCTGTTTCCGAGTCCGCTCTTCCCATACTGCCCATTTCCCCGTGGCGACCCCCACCAAAAGCGTGTTTTTGGAGGATGGTTTTGGGACACACAAACACGTTTCTTTTGTTTTGCATCCTTACCTTAGACCTCTCTGTATCCGTATTGGCACCAACTTTTTCAAGAATTTTCTTTTCATTGTCCTTTTGTGATTCGTAGTATTCTACCCCCCCCCCGTTGCGGCTGTTGCCATTATGTCCTTACGCTCCCTTGTTCTTGTTTCCTCATTTGCATGCAGTCCTTCTGCCGTTCAATGTGCTCCTTTTTGGTCCTCGAAAAACCAAGCGGCTTTTTACACCAACCAACTCCCAAGTTGCTTACTTTTTCTGCAACCCCTTCTATCGTTTTTGGAGGTGCTCATTTTCTTCCCTTCCATCACCGTTGTTTTCAATGTTTTGAGCCATTTCCTG
>Ga0179593_1343301_pt1 | contig 18299 bp, 19 predicted proteins | sample CZODoug2_1_08_16_FD_185931 | JGI IMG/M metagenome (GOLD analysis project Ga0179593, IMG submission 185931) | Vadose zone soil fungal communities from Angelo Coast Range Reserve, California, USA - CZODoug2_1_08_16fungal (PacBio error correction) | ecosystem: Environmental > Terrestrial > Soil >... | reverse complement strand
CCGCCCAGCCCCCACCGCGTCCTTTATTTCCTCTCTCCCCCAATACTATTTTGTCCCACGCCTCCGACATGACCCCTTCCCCCCCCAATTTGCCCACCTGGAAGAATACGAAATTTTTCGGCCGCCCCGACCCGCCAATTATCTGTTTTTTTTTTTTCCCCCGCTCGTTGCTCCTACGGCCCTCTGCTTGCGGTCCCCCGTTGAGAGTTCTTTTTCTTTTCTTCTTAAAACTTTCATCTGTCTTGATTCGTGGACGTTTTTTTTCCCTTTCTGACGGATGTCCTTCTTGATCCGTTATGAACGAAACCCCCAAATTGCTTCTCCAGCCTTTTTTTCCCCTCGCTGACCTGAACAATTTCTCCAATTTTGGACTTTTGCTGGGGTGAGTAAGATCTGACTTGTCTGGCACCCTCTCTTCCTTCCCGATAGTCCTTCAGCGTTTCGTGAGGGAACTCCGGTGCCTTTATTCAGCTTCTCCTTTTTTTCCCGGTGACAACTCTGTTTTTTTCCTATATGCTGTTCCCCCCTCTGAAGACTCTCTATTTTTTCCCCCACCAAAGTTTTCCACTCAGTAACTCTTGCTCCTCAACTTCCCCGCGCCACCCACCATTTCCTTTTTCTAAGCAGCAGGCCACTGTTGTGTTTGGTTTTTTTTTTTTGGGGTTTTTTTTTTTTTTTTTTTTGTTTGGTGGTTTCTTTTTTTTTTTTGGGGTTGTGTTGGTGTTGGGGTGTTTGGGTTTTTGTTTCTTTTGGTTTTTTTTTTTTTTTGGGTGGGTGGTTGGTTTTTTTGGTTTTCTTTTTCCACCATACTTCCCCATTTGCTTCGTTTCCTTCCCCTCGAAAAGCCCCATCCCCCTTTTTTTTTTTACGAGTCAGCCAACGCGGCACCCTTATCTCCCCCCCCCTCCAGTAATCCGTTTACCCCAGAACCCCTGTTCTTTCTTCCATGGACATGACTTTTTTCACCGACACGCGTAACCCCCTATTTTGAGAAACCCTTATTGTAAAATAGTAGAACGGACCTCCATACGTCTTTGTTACTCGTTTCCCCCCCACTGAGAGATTGCGCTTCAGTAGTAATCCCTTTTTACCTGATTGTTTAAGCGTCTTGGTCCTTTTTTCCCACGGGCCACGCCGTCCTTACTTTTTTTGAAATCGATCCGAACTTCCCCCCCTACGAAGCGGCGATGGAGGCCCCGCTCATATGGCAGATTCCTAAGGCTGGTCCATACCGTTTTTCTTTTCAAACACTAGTGCCCGTGCTTGATCTTTTTTCCCGTAAGTCTTCTTCTTTTTTTTAACCCCGGCCCCCACGCTCCATCGATATTGCTTCCGACCACATTTTCAATCTCCCCCGACTAGCAAAGTGTTTTCTTCCTTAGTAGGAAGACCAAAGATCTCACTCTCGAAGTTCCTCGTAACTATCTCCCCGGCCGCCCCCCTGCCCCCCGCTTCGTTTTGACCTTTACCCCTCGCCCCAACCAGCTCTTCGCCCTGTGATCTCAACAATTCCCCCGCCCCGGTATTCAATTTAGTGATGTCCCACCTCGACCTAAATCTCGCCTTCAACATCTTTCCCCTTTCCCCCCCTCCCCCTCTAGCTCCCTGAAAGCCTACTCTCTGGAAACTACTTCTTTCCCCCCTGGGGCTAGCATGACTTTTCTGACTTTTGCATCCCCCCGGAGAATTAAAATACCTTTTCAACCGCCCTTTTGTTTTTTTTTTTCTTTGCTCACTTCTTTTGGGATTGACACCTGCTAGAACCCCGCCAATCTTCTTTCCTTTCTTTTTTATACTTCCCTGAGTTAATGTCCTTCCATGCGCGACCCTTTTTTTCAAAACCGGCCTTTTTCTGGCACGCTCTCTCTTTATTTTCAAGGCTGCACTTCTCTTCCCTCTTCTGGAGATGTCCCCCAAGGCTATTTTCCCCCGAGAATTTTTTTTGCGAAAGCCTTTTTATCGCGAACCGTCTCCTCGCCAACGCAGTCTTCTGTTTCTTTGTTTCCAATCCTCCTTTTCTTTGTCAAAGACTTTCCCTCCCCCCTTAAGAAGTCCCTCGAACGCAGAAGATTTAGCGGTTCTACAGAGCAATGAGCTTTGACTTTTGTGCCGCTTTCCCGAACCGCCATTCCCCGATTCCTGTTGCCTACCATAGCGCCACCAGAGACATTGATTTCTTTTTTTTTTTGACCCATGCTTCCCACCATGTGAAGAACCCCGCGTCTTTATTCCCGTTTTGGAGGCCCCGTCCAGTTCCGTTTTCCAACTGTCGCCCGATACAGGTCTTTTTTCTTTCATTTTAAGACGTAACTCCTGAACTCCCCTTTTTCTCTCCGTCACCATTATCTCGGCATGCCCGATAGGGCAAAATAACCCGATCCCTTTCCTCCCATCGAACCCCGAATGCGCGTTTTCCCATTACTTTCGCCTGCCCCTTTTCTTTGACTTACACTTTTTCCTTTTTTTTCATTCGTGAAACCGTGGTTTCGGTTGATGTTCGATTCCTTTTGCCCCCTGGAATCGGACAACGGTTCTTACGACAGGACGATTTTCCCGCCATTTCCTCTCCTCAAAGTTCCTTTCCCCTTCGCGCGAACCCTTTTCCTCCGTCCTTCCTGGAAATATCTCTTCTCTGTTGTTGAGAGAGGCTGTTAATTGTCTTTTCGTCGGCTGGGAGTTTTTTCTTAGATTTTACAATATCCTCTTCATGGATTTTTTTTATATAATTTTTGTTTGGTCCTCTGCCAAAGGTGCCGGCCGTTCCGCCGTCCTGTCATCGCGACCACGTTCCCGATTCTCTGAAAGGAGTATTTTTTTCCCCCCTTTTTTAGACCCCTGTGCTGTCAAAGTCATTTGAGGTTTTTTAATACTATCGCTGGGCTAAGCTCTTTTTTGATGCAGCTTATTGGTCACCTCTCTTCCTTAGATCCTTTCCTCAAGTTGAGACGCTCTCTTGGCTATTTTCCCCTCCCTTCTGCTCAGGTGGTTTTAATTTCCCGTTAGGCGTATCCCCAGTTTCAACTTAGAGCAGGCTATAAGCAAAATTGCGGTACTGTGAATTTTTTGGAACTAGTGTCGGAATTTTAAACCCCCTTTTCTCCCCCTTTCTTGGTTTTTGGCCTTTTTATTCCCCCAAGGACCTCTATTTTTCGTCATTTCATGTTAGGTTTCTGTGCTTTCCAGTAATCTTTCCCCTCTTTTGTCCTTCGGTAGATGTCTATTTAATTCGGGCTCTTATGGTTGTCTTTCCATTCGAATTTTCTTTGATCCTTTTTTCCCCAATTTTACCGTAAGTTTACTTGACATGGAAGGTCTACCGCTTTGAGGCGCCTTTTTTACTTTTTCTTTTTGACACTTGCTTTTCGCGGGACCCTGCTTCTAGAGGAAGAGACTTTTGCGAATAAAAGTGTCCCCCTTTTTTGCCCCCGGAAGCCCTCGCCTTCTAGCTCCCTGGAAGACTCTAACTAGTTCTTTTTAGAGATGTCGTCTATGCTCCACTGAACCCTTCGCCGCTTAGCGAATAGAGGGTTCCCTACTATCGAGTTTTTTTCCCTGCCCCTAGGTTTATTAGCTTACACCACCCTAGTACCTTCGGTGGATGACAATTTCTTTTTCCCCCGTACTCTCCGCCCCTCATCAAAATGTTCTCCCCGCATACCACCCCACTTTTCTTCCGGATTCCTGTTGTTTTTCATTTGATTCTTACCGAGCTTTTTTCACCATGAGAACTCGTTGATTTTGCGTGTTTTCTGGTGGGTTTTTTGTGGTTGTTTGTGTCTGGTAGAATTATTCCCTGGTTTCGTTTCTTGATAGTCGCTAGGTTTCTTTTTTCGTTTTTTTTTTCGCGAGCTTCCCGGGTGTAAAGTTCTCCCCTCCCCAGCTTTTCCTTACGGCCGTTGAGTCGAGATTGAGGCTCGGCGTTAGTAGATTTTTGATCTCTACCCTTCTGACAATTTTTGCTTCTTTTCTGCCGTTGTTGACTTCGGGGATACGTTCTCGACGTTGCAGTGACCGGTTTTTGCCCCCCTATCGATCCCCCCCCTTCAACTCCCTCAGCTTTTCCTTCTTGCTTTCCACTTTTTTTTGGTCAAAGTCGGTCTTCCACTGGCCCCTATGAATTTTTGAACTTTTCCCTCCGATTACTGATTCTTTTTAGCTTCCTTGACGATCCTCCCCCGGCTAAGAGGCCTGGAGAGAATCGCCTTCTTTTTGCACTCACCGGGACTCCCCCCTGGCATCTCGGGTTTTTTGATCCAGTTAGCTTCCCCTACTCATGTACGAATACCTAGTTTACCTTTAAGTTCATGTTTTCCCAATCAGGTTGGGTTCCATCTTCGTCCTTTTTTTAGATATCACTGAAGCGCGCGTTTGGGCGTGAGCTTCTTATATTTCCGTTTTTTCTAGTTCTCCCCCTTTTTCCCTGGCCCCCTATTCTTAAATTGTTTAATGAGGTCTTGGGCTCGTTACCCTTTGCATTGGATTGTCCCCGCTCGAACCTCCCGAGTATGGGGGTAGTTGTCAGCCCTTTTTTTTTTCCCCCTATGCCTTTGTTCTCCTCTTTTTAGCGGGGTTCTAGTTAACTTTCGTCGGGTGGATCGTCTCTCATTAATAGGTAGCCCTTTCTCTCAGTTTTCTAGCCATTAATAGGTTCGTGTGACGTTGCAGCCCCTCGGACCCTCAAGTTCTTGATTGGTTGCTCCCTCACTTTTCCCTTATTACCTCTTAGACGGGTTGTGTACCGACATTCGATCTTTGCCTTTCGGCATCCCCATTTAACCTTCGCTGCTTTGTCCCCTCATTTCTTTCTTTCGTCCTCGCGGATTTTCACAACCGTTCTTAAGACGGGGAACGAACTGTCTTTTTCCTGAATCTCTTTTATCCCCTCTCTCCCTTACCTGCCTCCGCAGACACTCTTCCTGTGAGAGCATCAAGCGGTTTTTCCAGTTGAATAGGGGTGTGCCTTTTCAGGGTTCTTCTTAGTTCTTGTAATTGGACGGATTCTTACGTATGTTTTTCTATGATTGGATTGGCGTGAGCTGAACCCAAGTCCATTTCGAGAAGGTGATTTTTTTCTCTCCTTCCCTCCGTTTGTTTGTGAGACTCATCACCCCGTTTCATCCTCTGGCATCTCTCAAGCCACCCCATACATCGAACTTCCTCCCTTTTGCGCGACCCCTTTCCCTTTTTTGCCTCCCGGCATTCGTTTTCAGCGGAAACGTCATTATTCGTATTCCCTTGGTTATGTCTCGGCCCGTCCCCCTTGTTTTGGTTCCTTTGCGTCCGTTTTTTTTTTCACCCCTTGGGCCGAGCGTATAAAATTCTCGCGTTCGTACAGGAACGTCTTCCCTTTAGCTTGACTTGTTTTCCCTCTCACGTTTACACTCCAATTTTGAGCTTTTTTCTTCTTTGCCCTTCAACCTTTTCCTTCCCCCCTTGTATTAAAGGCCTTTTTGGGGTTTTGGCCATCTCTGAGCGTTCTCCTTGTGGGAAACACCCTATCCTTTCACCTACTGATACGATTCGTGAATGGAGCAGCACCCTCTTTTCCTCCTAGTTTCCGCGTTCACTCCGACCCGGAACAATTCCCTTGTTTATTTCGCCGGTTCTGCCCGTTCTGAGATTACTTTTTTTTGCATTAACACTTACCCTCCCTTCGTAATCCGACCGCACCCTCTCCAACATTAATTTTTCCGCATCACCCTTCTCTGGAGGCCCACCCTCCCCTTCTCTTAAGTTCGAGCCTGAGAGATAGCCAAGTCCCAATTCACTGGCCTCGGCGCGGACCTTGTACAATTGTTTTTTTCACCTTTTACGCCCGCTCCTCCAAGCAGTAATTCCTAACGTCCGTTACAACCACCCCTGCGTGATGTTTGCCTACTGGAACACGGACGGTTCCCTGCTATCCGGATCATTCGCCGTTCACGTGAGATGACAAACCTTTTTTTCTTTCAAGCCTTTCATTTGAAGTCCACTATGATCGTTCATTGCTTTCCCCCCGTGTAGCTTTCTCCCGTAGTTTGATTTCTTCTCCTTTTTTTTGTCTAATTTTCGCCAAGGCTCGGCGCGCGTCAATCCCCCCCTTTGAAAGTCACAGTTTTTTTTTCAGTTTTTGCGAATTCTTTGCTTTGTTGTCTTAGGCGACGTTTCAATTTCAGTTTTGGGGTAGAAGTATCCGTGGCGTTGACGGTTTTTAAGCTCCTTGTGGAGCTACTCTCCGTCCTTCCCCGAATCGATACTCGTCCCCCTGAAAATGTTCGCGAAGTTTCCTTGTGAACGTCTTAATACCCCGTTTTTTCCATCTATCTTCCGCAAGGCCCCCCGCCCTCCCCCAGTTTTGCCGCCTTTTTTTTCACACTTCCCCGTTAATGAATGTTTCTTCTCACCCTTTTCTCGATTTTTCTCCACCTCCGCTCCTCACCACAACTCCACTCAAGCCACAGGTAACGTCCCCGTCCCGACCTTCACAGTACTAGGCGCCCCCCTTTCCACCTCTCCATGGGCCCCTGATCACGCTCCTGCTTTTTACTTCTTAACCGATTCCTTTCTTTTAGTTCGGAGGGCCCCCCTCTTTTTTTACGGTCGTTGCATCCTTCCCTCTTAACTGCCTTCTTCACCTTAGTTCATTCTGTCATACGCATGTGTTTCTTCTTTTTTCCCCCAAGCTCCATACCTCCCCTGCGATCTTTTTGCCAAGCGACTTGTTCCATGGCCTCTCAATCGCGATCCACGCAGGCCAGGTCGGCCTTTCTCTCCAGTAATAAATCTCGTTCCCCCTTCTTTTCGTCGCGACACAATGGGGGTTTCGCATTTCCCGATCCATTGGTCTGGCAGCTTTTGCCTACAACTCGTCCCGCAAGATTCCCCGATAGCACCTTCTGCTCAGTTAATCCCTCCGCCCAGTTGACTTTGGTCGTAAGATCACTTTTTTTCACATTCCCCGAACGCCTTTCTTATGGGCCGTTTCTTGCATCAAACTGCTCTGGTGTCCCTTGTGTACGACTAACACCCCTAAGCACAATTTCTTCCTTGTTTTTGCCCCTTTCTCCCATCCACCAGTCCCCAACTTCTTTCCTTTTTGAGGACTGCCCCCTCACTTTTCCCCAAACCCCGGAAGAACTCCACTTCTTCTTACCTTTTTTTTTTTCCCCATTCCAGCAGCCCCTTTGCGTCCCTGTTACTTTACCCCTCTCGGGTCACCTCCCTGACGAATGCCCCCCTCTGATTCCTTTCCTGAAAAGTTCGTCTTCATCTCCTCACCCCGCCACCGGAATAGATTCCGAATCCTCTCTTATCAATTAACTCGCTCGCGTCCCTAGGTCGTTTAGTTACCTTTTCCCCTTCGACCAGTTTGCCAAAGCTCAATACTTTTCCTGGCCTCGGCACTTTGTAGCTGCTCCCGATCTCTTTTCCCTGTCTGTTATCGTTCCCGTTGCCTTCACTGACTTCCATTCCCTCAGTGGAAATATTTCCTCCCCCCCAGAAGGCAAACATTATGTCGAACCGTTTAACCCGTCATCTTTTTTTTTGTCTTGGTCTTTTTCCCTTATCATTTTTTTGTTTTATCTCACGTTCCGACTCTCTTTTTGTCCCCGAGTGGGGGTTGTTTTTGGGGTGTTTTTTTGGTTTTGTTTTTTTTTTTGTTTTTTTTTTTTTTTTTTTTTCCGTTCCGCGGCCTGTCCGTTGGATGATATCGGGACGTGGCTTTCCCTCATTAGTTTCTTTCTTCCAACTGAGTCCTTTGCCCTTTCTGCTGCCGGTTTGCCCCCCGCTTCGAAGCGCCTGTTTTTGTTCCCCATCAGTCATGGTGCCGTCCCTCGCTTGGCCGAGGACGTCGACGATTCTCTGGGATCCCGCTCTTTTTTTTTGTGTCCATCTTTATTAGCTGGTCTTCCGAGTCTGAAAAAAAAAAAAAAACCAGTGCCGATTTACTGAACCCTGCGACGCCGAGTGGACTTCCCTTCAGTTCTTCTTTCCTTGACCTTCGCGTTTCCCCTCTCTCTCGAGTAGTAAGTTCGTACCTGTCTAGCCTGCTGGGGCCCACCATATATCATTGCGCTTTGCTCTTCCTTTTGCCCTGCAACGCAACTTGCCCCCTTTGATTTTTTTTTTTATGATAGTTTGCTGTTTTTTTCCACCCCCTTGTGGTGACGCTTTTTCTTTGCTACTTTTATTTTCTCGTCACGCCCTCACGCCTTTCAGTGTCGGCTCGAGCCTTCAGGGATAGTGCCTCGGTATTATGTGTGCCTTTCTGGCCTTTTCTTGAGGAATTTTTGCCAAAGTAACGTAATTCTTTTAGGGGCCCTGCCACCGCTGCGCTTTCCTCGCGCTAGGAAGATATCACGGCTTGCGGGTCGTTAACCGCTGCGACTCCCCTCGTGTTCCACGATCTTAGGAGCCCCCTCACGCTTTAGTGCATGGCCTCTTGCCCCGCTTTTATTTGTTCTTTGCGTGCCGGCCCTTGTGTCCTTTCTTTTGGTGATTGTTTCCTGGCTCAGTGCCCTGACAGCAGTCGCCATTCTTTGCTTCGACTTTCGCATCCGGTCTTCAGCGCTCAACTCTTTTCTTTTCCCGACTGAACCCCCCCCACCCCCCCTATTAAACTTTCCTTGGTCGCAGTTACCATTTGTAATTCTACGGACGATGCGTTCGTCAGACCAAGCGGCGTAGCCCTCACCCCTTCCGTTCCCTTTTCCCTCTTCCCCGCTGATATGTCAGCGGTGGTCTCTCCCTTTTCCATGTTACTCGAGTTTACGCGCCCCCTTGATAGTTTTGTTCGTTCCCCTAGATAAAGATTTCCTTGGGTTTCTTTTGATTTTGACGCGGTATTGGCGTCTTTATTGTTTGGTTTTCCTTTACCTCCCCGAATGTGACCCTTCCCCTTCTTGAGAGATTCCGATTTTGGGAATGAGGCTGAGGATCGAGGGGTGTACATCCTTTTCTAATGTTCCCTGGGGAATTTAGCTTGCTTCCTTTTCTAGCGCGTTTCTCGCTACTGCAGTAAAGTAGTTTCAACGATCGCCTTTTTCTCACTAATCCAAATGCAACGGGTCGTTCTGATGTTATGTAACCACCTTCCGGCGCTAAGAGTTGCATTAAGAGTAGCCATTCCGCTTCTAAGGTCCATTGCTGACGTGCCTCTTCATAGAGATTTTTTTTCTCCCTTTTGAGTCTTTCGAAGCCGTTCCCCCCCCCCATCCTAACCGTTCCATCCCCCTCCTGAGGTTGTGTCTTTATTCCAGTTGCTGCGAAGATAACGTAAATGGGGACTTTTCCTTGACAGTGAGATGTCCATAGCTGATACGACACGTTCTTGCCTCATTCTTCCCGCTGTGAATGTGACTCAATCTATACGCAGTGTTGTTTTAGTTCGCAGTCGGCCCTCTCTTCGGGCGTTTTCCACCTGTGACCCATTCTCTCCCCTTTTGATTTTACTTTTAATTGCTCTTTTCTCGAAGAGAACCTTCCTGATCCATCGTCGGTGTTTTTTCAATCGATGCTATCTGAATGTTGTCGGTTCGCTAGAGCGGGCACCTCTTTCTTGGATAGAGTTTTTTTCGAGTTTGCTTCTCCATGTCCGGTTCCAGTTTTGCCAATTAGGTCTTTGTCTCTTCGTTCACTTCAGACAATCTGAAACCTCCTGTCTTCCCCTTGTGGCATTTGCTCATCCAGCAAGCTTGACTATAGAGGACGGGCATCCTTTTGCCGTCTCATAGTCTTTCCTTAACGGCCAATCCCCCATGTCTACATTCCATTTCTCTTTCATTCATTTTCCAAAGTCTGCTCAACTTTGTTCGTTGACTTTTTTTTTTGCCCCCTAAGAAGACGGGGAAGACGGCCCGGTTAAGCATACTCTCTTTCTTTTGTCAATTAGCCCTCGAGCACCCTTCGCCTAAAGGGACCGATTTTTCGTCTACTCGTCGCGGTCGTCGCTCCACTGTTGTCATGGGGACGGGAGGCATACTGTAGGGCAATTGCTGCCATGGGACGTGTTGTTTCAGCGTTTGTTTCTTTAGCTTACCAGATTCTTTCTGCCGGTGTTTTTTTTTCCTTCCCTGATTTTTATTCTTTCCCTATTGTTTCTGAAAGAAGACACAACAATTTCATACTCTTTTTTCAATTCTGATTATCCCCCCCAGCACTCTTTTACGCCTCCCCCTTTCCGTCCCTCCCAAGGACATTTTGCCTCCTCCCTGCCCTTTCTTCCCCGCTCCCCCTTCCCCCCTGTCACCATTTGTTTCCCCTCCCTCTCTGCCTTCTCTTCCCCACGGTCTGGTTTCCCCGTGTAAGTGCGAGTCGTTCCACCTGTCCGCGCCGTTACCATTCGTCTGTTTTTTTGATTTCTTTTTTTCCTTCTTCCCCGTGATGCCTTGCTGGCTTTTTACGCCCCCTCCCCGTTCAAGCCACGAATCCAAAATGGGAGTTTTTTTTTCAAGACTTTTTCCCCATGTAAACGGTATGTCACGGACCCCTTTGGTCGATTCCGTCAAGCTCGTCGCCTGTGGCGGGACACGGCCGTTTCCTTAACGATCCGTCCCCGAGTCGTTACAAACGTTCCCAGTGTCCTTTCTAGTTCTTTTCTCACTGACTCTCAACCCCTGTCAACCTAATGTTACTTTCTGCCTAATCCCCAAAGTCAGGACCTTTTTCTCTGATCAAACAAGCTACCCCACTCGGCAGAACTTTCAATTTCAAGATCGCTCAATCGCGTCCCCCCCCCCTTTTCCCAATTAAAATGGTGAGGCACCGAAACAACCCTCTTTTCATTGTCTCCCGTCGTGAGGCGATCCCACCAGCCCCCCTAATGTTACGTGGATTTTCACCCATGGTTGGCCCCCCCACTCTCACCAGATATACTTGCAAGTACGCCGTCGGGCCCCTCCTCAAACCACTTGAGCTTCGCTTTCCGCTCCATGGCCAAATGTTCCCCCCCGCTGACTTCTCGCTACTTTCGCAGGACCGGATGCCCTCTTCCCCCCCAACATTTCTTTGGGGGGGGCACAATCGTACGGTTTTTGCGGGTCCTCCTTGTACTGGCGTGTTTCTGTTGCCAATACAACCACGTGTCTCCCTATGGCCTCAAGGTGGTAATTGCTGTGTTAAGGTCTGTTTGGGACGTCAGGAGTAGCCCCCTTTCTCCCATGGTCCCCCCTGATTCCCCGACGTCAGTCCGGTAAAATCGATCGTTTTTAACAAGGCATCGACGTTTTTCTGATTGCTTTTAGATTTTCCTCTGGCCGCCGAGGTTTTTCATTCCTTCTACTCCCACCCGTGCGGGAAACTACTTTTAATCCTTGTGCCCTGAGAATGAAAGTTTATTCTTGAGTTGTATATTTTGGTCCACTTGGTACAATTTTTTCTGCCATCGCCCCTCCCCCCTCCTCAACTTGTCCACGGCACGCTGGGACCTTCCCTGCCTTTTCCTCCGACTCAGTCTGTTTCCCGGGCCGCAACCTATATCCGTCCTCCGAACTGACGCATCGTAAATATTCAACTCTCCTTGTCCCCACCCCTTCGGAATTTTCACATGAGCTTCGCCCAAAGGGCACTATTCCAGGACACTGATACCTCCTCTCGTCATCAAACCGACATCAATCACCGGCTAATTGTCCCGAAACACCCACCATAGATCCCACACACAGGAAATTGCTTTTCGCTTACAACTCGATTCCCCTGGTCCCCCCCAAGCGATCCTCTCACCGGAACATTTTTAGCGATTAGCCAAGTGTAACGACGACTGCCTTTGCGTTCAGTCTTTTCCGCCGGTGGCGGTTTGCCTCCCGTCAACTTCCTGAACTTGTACCTGCCCACTTACTTATGATATTTTTCAGCTGCTTACCCGCCTCTGTGGGTTTTTCAAACCCAACCCTAGTAGCTACCGCCAAGAGTCGAGTTGTGCCCTTTTTGAATTGCGTTTTCATGGTAATTCCTTCTCCCTCGCGACACTCCCACCCAAAGAAAACGTTCAGGCGGGCACCTGTCTCACAAAGTCGCATCCATTTCCCAGTTCATTCTGTCCTGGCGACCTTGCGCCTGGGCCGAATCCTTCTCCCGGTTTTGACCCCTCGAAGGTTCGAAGATTGACGCCCGCTCACGATTTCAATTCCGAAAGTTTGCTTTTTTTCTAGCCCTCGCATTCCAGTCGTCATTGGACCCTTCCCACGGGAAACTACTTTTTCCGTTTTTTCAAAGCCCCTTGCCACGACTTTTTTAAATTACACTCCACTCTTATATGTCTTCTTCCCGTCGGACTCCGCCGCCATAGTCCCGTTTGGGAACCCAATGCGGCCGCTGAAACCCGACATTGCCATTCCGCCAAATCCCCCGGGCTTCAGTTTTTGCCTCAAAATAGGCCTTCGGCATCCACAATGACACAGTTCTTCCCGTTTTGCGGATTCAGTTCCCCTGTAGAAATTTTTTCACAAAAGCGTCTCTTATCCCCAATTTGGCTTCCAGCATTCCCCAAGGTTACGACTGTCTTCTCTCGCATCTGCCTCTTTGAACCAACTTTTTTTTTCCCAATCGCCTTTCTCCCTCCCCTTTCTCGCGCTCCAATACTGCTTCGTCATTTCCGGAACACATTTCAATATACCTTCGGTCCGAGCCAGCCTTCTCCCGAACGAAATCATCGGTCATACATCCCACTTCCCCGACGATTTCGCGTCTGCCCAGGCAGCGCCAAAATTTTTCGCCGTGCACCAGTTTTCTGACCCCCGTCCCTTGTTTACCCCAAAGTTCTGTTCCTGTGAAATTCCTCCCCTGGCTTGACCCTTCTCCTCTTATTTTGGAGTGCTCCTTGCACTTGTCCTCGGAAGACTTGAGGTCCCGCCCATTGCACCTTATTCCCCCCCCCTACGTCACTTATTCTTTTTTTTTTCTTGGACTTTTTGAATCGCGTTTACCCCTTTTCCCCCTTCGTCCCTTCTTTTGGACTTTATCTTCCCCTTCCTCCTAATCCTTGTGTTCGCTATATTCACGGTCCCGCGAAAGTTTCTAGTTTGTTTCCGGTTCCGCTGACTTGGCGTCTTGATGAATTTGCCTTTTGCTGGATCCCTTAGTGCCCCAAATGTGGCCTCTTCCTTGCCCGTGATCGAGCCTTGAAGCTACCTTCCCTCTTCTCGGGTATTCCTTTTTTCCAAATTGCCTCCTTTCTTTCACCAAGGTTTCACCCTGCGAAATCTACTTCCTCGTGCCGCGACGAGTAATCTTTTTCTTACCGCTAGACGTGAATGGAGGCCTATTTTGTCTTTTCTGCCTATTCTCTGCTGATTACATTCCATTGCGATATCGTTGGTCTGCTTCTTTCTTCCAAGTATTTTCCCTTCCTTTTTTTTTAATCTAGAGGTTTACCCTAACCTGGTCTCATGATGGAGTAAACCACTACTTGGCTTCTGCATTTGAATTCCTTGTCAATTTCCAAGTGGCGGCAAGTTTATCCCCGGAACTTTCACTTTGCTTGGTGGTTCTCCTCGCTATTTGGATCAACCCAAGCCTCGATTTTTTTGCGGAAGTGACCCCTGTTCTTGCTTTCACGCCTTCCCGGGCATTTCTTGTTCGTCCTCTCGAAGAAGGGTAGCTTCCTTTTCTATGGTCATCGAAATGGGTTTGCGGGGGCTTGCTTTTGTCACCGTCCGGCTTTGAAGGGTCCCTTCCTCCTTCGCTTCGTTTTTTCTTCTTTGAGTTGACTCTTTTAAACTTCTTTTTAGAGACGACAATTGCTACTCCTTCGTCTGTTTCAAGCGATCAGTGTTCTTTTAAGACAGGTTTACTTCGCCCCTTCCCTCTAATGCCAGCCCTGACTTGTCTCTCTTGTGAGATGAAGATGTTCCCTTTTTCTTGTTCGTGAGGTCTCGGTCGTCCTCGGTAGACCCCTACGACTTTTAGTTTTTCCCGCGACTCGTTTTGGCTTATCTGTCGGTTTGCATCCTCCCCCTAGATTCTTCAGAAGAAAAAAACCCTATAGCCCCTTTTCCTGGGTCTCAGACTTTTTCCTTTTTACCTGGGATGACACCGAAAACGCGGCGGCTAGCCCGGAACTCCCCCACCATAAGTGACTTGTCTTCCCCCTGTTATCTCTCCTGTTAGAGGTGAGCCTAGGACCTGACGGTGGGCCCCTTGAAATCTTTTCAGTTCCGTGATTACTTGTCGTGTTGGTCTGTCCCCGAAGTCCTACTTTTCTGAGGTTTTTGATTCGCTTGCTGTATGCGGATAGGTCAGTTGGCGTTTTGTTTTTTTGCACTCAGTAAACTCCCCTCCTTGGTTTAGTGCCCTTCGATTTCTTTTTGAGATTGACGCGGTGCGACTTTCTTTCTCTTCAGATTTGCTTGCCCGTCCTTTCTTAACCCCCATTCCTGGGGCGGACTTGCCCGGTTAAGGTGGAACACCTGTTCAGAGCGCTTTTCTTATCGATATCTTTTCCCGGACTTCCTAAAAGCCTCGATCCGACCTCATCTTTTTCCACAATTCTCGCCCCTGGTTTCTTTCTTGTAAAGCCCCTTTCTTCCACTTCTCCTTCATTAAAAGCGTCGGATAGCTTACTCCCTTCAAACTAAATCCCGACTTTCCTTATCGATTTCAGGGGCAGATGACGTCGTCCAGTCGGAAGTTTGAGATTTTTCCTCCGCTTTCACCATCCGTACCGATTGACCCGTTTTACTCCTTTCTTCCAAGCAGGAGATTTCGTTACCTACCCGCCTCGGGGCTGGAACGTGAGTATCGTTTTCCCAGAAGTGTTTGGTTCTCCCCTTCTTCTCTCTTCTGGAACTCGCGTGCCGTATTCCACTGTTGTCCCATCTCATCAAGATGTTTTTTTTCTTTTCGGTTCCGTTTTTCCTACTGTTAGCTAAGGGTTGTGTGGTTCCACACAAGGGTTTAAGTTACCTTCGGTCGTATTTTTGATTTTCTTCTTTTTTTCCCCTCTCCTCATCGCTGAACCCTTTCATATTAGGTTTCTTCCGCGCCTTTGATGGCTAAATTCTGAAGTTTTTTATTTCCCTAGATTCTCGTGCCTTAGCCTTTTTCCTTGTGTATCGTTGTTGGAAGATTCTTCTGGTCTTTACCTTCCCTTCTCCTCCGTCTCTGAAATCGTTCTTTTTGTTTCTCTGTGACAAGTTGCAGACAAGCGAGCCCGCTCCAGTCCCTTGCTAGTTTTTTTCCCTTCAGTCACGCTTTTTCTTCTCGATTCGAGGCGGGCATTGGTTCACGCCCCCCCTTCGTTCTTCAGAGTGACGTTCCCTTTCCTTCCAAATCTTACATCCCCTTTTTCCGTTCCGATTGCCAAATTTCTTGATCCTCCCTTTTGGTCCTTTCGTTCGTAACGTTGTATTTAACCCCCTCAGCAGAAGGGGCGATTTCCTGTTCCTAATACATAGTCCTTTTTCAATTTACGGCTCCCCTTCCTCTCCCACGGCACCCCGCCGCGGCCTATGAGATCATCGCGCCTGGATTTTCCATGGATTCCTTTCCAGCTGTTCTCCGCCTTTATTCCTGCCCTGTGTCCCTTTTTCATTTCCTCTACCCTGTGAGCTTTAGATGGTGCTGTTGAGTGAGTTCCAGAATTCGAGTTTTATGAGCGCGGTTTCTTTTTCTCCATGTTTCCAGACCTCCTTTTTTGTTTTGAGGAGAGCGCATCCCACCCCACCTCCCCCTCGAACCATCCGCGAATTTCTTTAATATCCCCCTCAAACCCAGCCATCATCGACCGCTCGTAACTGCGCCGGTCCATTCCAATTTTTCCCCTTTTCGCCAATTACCACTTTCTTCCGCCTGATTCCCTTTTATTTTCACTGGGTCCCCCTTCACGACCTCTCGGTTGCTTTTCCCTGCAAGGCCTCTGGCTTTTGGGCCTTTGCGATTTTCCAGTGGTTGGCGTAGAGTCTTACTTTTTCCTCTCTTTGTCTTTCTAGGTAGTTTTGGGCTGCTGATTTTTTTTCCTATCCCTCTTACTTTTCCTCACGCCCCAACTTGAGGGCCTTCTTTTTTTTGCAATCCTTCCACTGACCACAGGTTCTCCAGTTGGGCTGGCTATTTACTTCTAGTCCGTATGGCGGGACACCCGATGCAGTCCCCCCTCGCCTCGTCCTTGCAAGTCGGGAACGTTCCCCAACCGTTTCAAGGGACATTCCTAGGTTTCGCTTTTTCACTTTTGAACCAGCGTCCCTCCTCAATAATATTTCCGCCGGTCCTCCCCTGCTGCTCCCAGTTCCGGCGTGATCTTTCTACCACGTCTCCAAGTAAGGAACTGACCGAGCTCACGCTAGCCTCAATCTCTACCTAAACCTTATAATTCGCCCTTCCGAGGACCCGTACACCTACCTCTTCTTCCCTTTGGGGCCCTGTAGAGTCAAATCGCAATTCCCTTTCTTCTCTTTCTGTTCCCTAAAAATTGATTGACACCTCCCTCCACCGCTTTAGGGAAAAGGACGATCGTTCCCCTCCGACCCACCAGGGCTTCGCTTGCTCGACACCCGTGACTGGTTCAGTTTTCTCCCTAAATAGAATGAACTCCGGTCTCCCCCCCCCCAACACTTTAGAAATCGCTCTTGCCCACGTGGACCTCATTGCTTTTTTTTCTTTTCCGCTGTGCACCAATTGTCAGCTTTGCCCCCCCTGGTTAGTATGTGCACTGTTTACGGTTTTCCCGGCATCCAGGCGTAGACCCTGTCCTCCCACCTTTGACCCCGGCGACGACGTTAATACCGGCAACCTTGTGATGTTAACTCTCCTAAGAGGGATGTTGCCCTTCCGCACCTGCTATGATTTTTGGTTTGTGAAGGACTTCTCAGGTTACCATTCCCTTTCCTTTCAAAATAAATAATACTTGGCCTATACTTTTTTCCCCTCTGCTGTGAATGGAGCTATTTTTTTAACTTTTTTCCATTCCCTGTCCGAAGTCGATATATCCCCTCCCTCTCGGAACCTTTCCCGTTCCTCTTCTTTCCTCCCCATGGTAGAATCCTTCTCAGTCAGGGCCTCCCAATCAGACTCCGCCTCCTTCCTTTTTTAGTCCATACACGGCCGCATTTCCCATGTTTCATGTCCTTCTCTTACACAAAGGAATTCGCGTTTTCCCCCCGCGTCCGCCATCCCGAACCACCCCCAGGCTTCCTTTTTCTTTCCGTCCCCCCCCTCAAAGGGAAATCGCGATCCATAAATATCTTCCCTTTTTCGACGTCTCAGATCAACCGTCTGACAGGATCGCCCCCTTGCAATGTCACGCCATTCCCTTCATTTGGGAGGTTGCCTCTTCCTCGATTTTGAAGGTTCCTCATCCCCTTTTTTTTTCAATACAACTAACCATGCTGCCCCTTTCCTGATGCTCGTTGTTCCCCAGTTATGAACACCCCGCCTCTTTTACTCTGACCCACCTCTCTACGCAAGATGAGAGGTCCCCCGCTGAATATTTTCGTGGTGTCATCTCTGTCCCTTTATGGACTAACGCCCCCCAGAGTCGCTTTTTTTCTTTTGCCCCTGCTCTAACCCACAAAGTGAATCCACTTCTCGTCATTCTTTTGATGGCTACAAGCCCTCCTTTGATCTCAATTCTATGGCCGCGAGGTTTCCCGTCATTGGCTCCAACTCCTGTTCCCCCATCTCCCCCCTAGATAGCAAAAGAGACCCGACTTCTCCTTTTCCCTGTAAAGCCGACTGCTTTTTGCCCTCCCCGACCCCATTCAATTACCCTCGCCCTCCCCCCTCTAGCCCCGTCTTTTTTCTTTCGATCGAAAATTCCCGCCCTGCGTTCTTTGACGTCTCACCCCCCCCCTCACCCTGCATTGACCCCATCCGCCAAAATATATTCCTGTTTTACCTCCCATCGGGCAGCAACCCATTGCCCTAACCTTTTGATTTCCGGTTGCACTTTGCCCTCTTTTCTTCCAGGATATTCTCCCCATTCTGTTTGTTCAGCCTGCTTCCAAGTTTTACGAAATTGTCGACCCCTTCTCCCCCCCGATTTCCTTTCCTGACTAATCGCCGAGAACTTCGCTCCTTTACCTTTTTTCTTCTTTTTGCTGTCAGGCACCTCTTTCTGGCCCCTCTCCTCGGCCTTCAATGAAAGACCGGTCCAGATTCCGGCCCTTCTCTGTCATTCTTCCTTTTTTGCCTTTAGGAAGCGCATTTCCTTCCCCTCTCTTCACAGTTTAACCTCTTGACCCTGTACTTCTCGAGTCCCATTCTTTGAAAGTTGGTCCTGATGCCGGCTCTCCTTGGAAGGACTCGATTTTGCAAGAAGGTTCAAGACCTTGCCCGCCTGCCCCTTACGCGGCTACCTTTTCCCCTTAAAACCTCTTTCCCTCCTCGGA